>Ga0268359_10831_pt1 | contig 27993 bp, 26 predicted proteins | sample BioMet11_FD_194416 | JGI IMG/M metagenome (GOLD analysis project Ga0268359, IMG submission 194416) | Sewage microbial communities from Oakland, California, United States - Biofuel 11 (PacBio Assembly) | ecosystem: Engineered > Wastewater > Sewage > Unclassified | place: USA: California | collected...
ACATTAGAATTCAATTATTTTAGGATTTGTTGTGCAAGAATAAATAGCAGCTATGCCCTGTTCAAAATAAAACACAGTCATTAAATTATCATCAACGGTTTACATACTGCTTAATACTGCCTTGTTGGCATTCATCATAGCGGCTCTAGCTTCTCGGCGTAAGTCTTCTTTGACATTGCCTTCGACTCGAATCCATGTTCTTTTGTACATACCGCTCCAAATGGTCTAACATGAGCTTGTCCGGCATCACTGGTTGCAAGATAAAATGTTCCACAAGATTTTAGATATTCCATTATTCCATTCATTTTAAAATCTCCTTCCATAGATACCGTTGTATTTGTTGTTATTTAACAAGTATAATTATAACGCACAGAATAAATATCACAAGTACGATATTTATTGATACCGGTATCGGAAAGAAACGCGTGTGGAAAAGAAGGAATTGTTTGGGCGTTGCCCTTATGTAACTGCGCAAAAGGTATTAACTGGAAAGTGGTCTATGTATATTTTATATCTTCTATCAGGAGGGAGCGATTCGTTTTAATGAACTTCAAAGACGAATGCTTGAAGAAATAACACACACAACGTTGTCACGTCAATTAAAAACACTGGAAAAAGAAGGATTAATTATTCGGACAGAACCTCCCCGAGTAGAATATCGGTTAAGTGAAGTAGGAGAGAAATTTAAAAGTGTTTTGTCGGTCCTTAAAATATGGGGAGATGAATATATTTTGTATTTAAATAAAACAAAAAATAGCGTAATAGATACAAATTATCTTTATTTTTATTGGATAAAAATCGTTTTTTAAGTTAATTTATTATAAAAAACGCGTTACAAAAAGACAATTTAGACATTGTCCTTTTGTAACGCATAAGAATCGTATTCGTATTACTATTAAACTTTATTTGCCGCTCCCTAAGCGATAGGAGGCACCGATGATAGCACCTTTATAGGTAAGATTGATATCGTCATTAATTTCCGTATTGACATACCGATATCCCGCGTTGACGTCCAGATTTTTAGATACAGCATAATTGATGCCGGCTTCCCACAAGGAAGTCTTTTTTGTTCCCAAAGCGCCTTTAGCGTACACATCAAAATTATTTCCAATAGATTTTTTTGCAATAACACCTAATTGCAGTACGTTATTTGTGCAGTTATAATTGCTGACACCTTCATTAATTCCGGTATTATTAAACGAATTTTTAATGCGGTTCCAACCGCCATACACGGCAACATTTTTGTTAAGAGAATATACGGCATTTATTTCCTGCGAATTTCCGGTAGTACTGTCATGCTTTGTTTTTAAACCGGTGTATTCATATTGTACGGCCCATTGGTTGGTTAAGCCGTAGGTTGCACCGCCGTTTACATTCCACTTACTGCCCGTAGAACCGCCGGATTCAGCTTTCGCATTCCAAACACCTAAATCAATTTGAGTTTCTCCTTTGTCCCATTGTGTCTGTGGGGCTGCAAAGGCAAAAGAAGTAATACATGTTGCTAGCATAGCCGTTAATACTAAAGATTTATTTTTCATGTTTTTACATCCCTTTCTCGGTATAAGAACTTTTATAAACATAAGTTATCATATCATTTTGTGAAATAAAATACAATATTATTTCACAAAATGATATGATAATATGAGTTATATGCATAGAAGATGGACATAGCGTTGACGTAATGTTGGTTTGGTTTATGCTTGTGGATTTTTATTATACAGTACTAAAAAGCCAGTAATATTGAAGTACCCCTATATAGTTAATCAAAAAAATAGCATATGGGGGTACAACCTATTCTGGGTTTTTATGTTTGTACAGAGTGATTTATTTATCGTATTATGTGGATTTGACAGGCCTGCATGGCAGTTAGCGCCGTTTGATGTGCTTCTTCCGTACTTCCGGCACAGCAGCTGCTGTACACTATAATGTTTTTTTCGGGATAAAAAGCTTTAAGCAGCAGTGCATTGGAAATGATGCAAATATCTGTACAAAGCCCCATAAGGACCAGTGTATCATAAGGCGCTGCCGCTTCTATGAGTGCAGTGCATCCAAATGTGGATTTTTCTAAAACAACAGCATCCAGTGTATAAGGTAGAAGATCGCGGCAAATATTCCAACCATGACTATCCTTTTGACAGTGTTGTATGGGGAGATTTTTTCCTTCTTGTGTGTCCAAATACCGTTCATCGTGTGTATCTTGTGTGAAAATGAGTTCTGTCGTATCGGCTGCATTTTTCTTTACTTTGATAATTTCCTCTTCGATGCGGGGAACAATACGTTGTGCCGAGGTCGATCCCAGCGTACCTGTAATAAAATCATTCTGCATGTCTATTATAATATAAGCTTGCTTCATACGAAGGCTCCTTTTTAGAATGGCTATACAAGTAGTTAGTTATTGTCCAGCTGTTTTAAATATGCCGGTATATCGGAGCAAGTCATTAAGCTGGACATAAGCGCTATACCTGAAATAGGAAGAGCGTTCAGTGCAGCAATATTTTTTTCAGTAATCCCGCCTAAGGCATATACCGGAATGGAAACAGCATTACAAATATTTTTTAGTTCGCTGACTCCGATGGCAGGGGAATCAGGCTTGCAATTTGTCTCAAATATGTGGCTGGCCATGATGTAGGTAGCCCCCAGTTCTTCTGCTTCTCTTGCTTCTTTTGCCGTATGCACAGAAACGCCTAAGGTAGTCATAAAATAACAAATAGAAGAATGAATCCGTAGATAGGACAAGGAACATTGAAATCGTGGAACATGAAGCTGAATAGCTGTTTTCCCAAAGTGATGGAGAATGCACGTCTTTCCGTGAGCATTGCAGATTTGCAATGCTTGCCGGGCATATGTCATGTAATCCTCTTCACTTAGTGTTTTTTCTCTCAGAATCAAGGTGTTTACATCCGATGCGGCTATTTTTTCTAATTGTTCCCAATAGTTGTTGGGAGCTAATGTGCGGTTTGTTATAGCAAGTATATTTTGCACGTTATATCACCTGTTCATTGCAAGTTTATTTTATATATAATACTATACCTTAATATCATAGGTGAGTCAATGTATAGACTAATGTGCGGCATCTGGTAAAATATCTACCAGAAGTTTTACAATCAGGTTAGCTTCGTGGGCGGAACAAATAGCGACCCGGGGGGCCATAAGACCCCGCCCGGGTATGGCACCTTGGGTGCCGTCACCACAAAGATAAAAGTGGTCTGTGATTTTTCGTGTTTGAATATCGTTACTGTTTCCGTAACCTGCCATACCAGAGGCAGATACAATATATTTTTTGGGACACTGTGTTACTATTGTATTAATAAGCATCGCTTTGGCAGCAGGATTATCAAAGGCTTCACAGATGATGCAATCATCTGCAAAAAGAGAAGCGGCATTTTCGCTGGTCACTTTGACACAGTTTGTATGTACATGAATAAATGGGTTTATTTCTGCAATCTGCGCAGCTAGGGCAGCCGTTTTTTGTTTACCTAAATCGTTGATCCGATAAGCTTGTCGATTTAAATTGCTGACATCGACAGTATCAAAGTCTACAAGATGCAGTGAGCCTACCCCGGTACGTGCTAAAAAAATAGCAGCATGAGAACCGAGACCGCCAAGTCCGGCAATGGCAACTTTTCCTTGCTTTACTTTCTCGTGAACATGAGGAGTATGACGGGAACACATCATTGCTTCTAATGATGCACGGGATGGCAATTTGTTTTTTTCGATAAAATAAATGTCATCACCTGTTTGCAACGGTAAGTTTTCAGTAGTGGCATACCCGTTTAAAATTGATAGATCTGCCGAAGGAAAGCAATGATGGTGCAAGTCTTGGAGAAACAGAAATTCTGTTGTTTGTGTCTGTCCGTTTATATTTATTTTTTTTGTCATGACATACCCTGCTTATAAATAAATGTATTCACTGGTCACAGGCTGGAGATGTTCTGATTTAACAGCAGCATAAATTTCGTCGAAAGAGCGGGTGTCGCTGATTTCAAACTGTTCATCGCCTTTTTGTTCATCTTCTATTATATGGCCGCCTATACCAGTACATACTCCGGCAGATATTTTTGTAGCAGCGATTTTGATAATATTGTTGCGGAAATAAGGACTTTCTCTGCTGGAAACAACGATGCTGGCGTATGGCATAAATAAACGATAGGCACAAATTATCTGGACCAACTGCTTTTCATGTACGTCTTTTGGATTTATTTTATCATTATTAATAATAGGGCGAAGGCGCGGACATGACAACGAGATTTCTGCATGAGGATATTTTTTTTGTATAAGCCAGGCATGCATACCGGTAGCAACGGCATCTTTTTGATAATCATCAAGTCCTAAGAGTGCTGCGAAACCAACCCCTCTCATGCCGCCTAAAATAGCTCTTTCCTGAGAATAAAAACGATAAGGAAAAATACGTTTGTGACCGGCGAGATGAAGTGTTTCGTATTTGTCAGAATTATACGTTTCTTGAAATACTGTGACATAGTCTGCGCCGCATTCGTGTAAATATTTGTATTCATCTACATTTACCGGATAAATTTCCACACCTACAATACGGAAATATTCCCTGGCAATTTTAATGGCATTACCGATATACGCTACATCGGACATATGACGGCTTTCACCGGTTAACATAAGCACTTCTTCCAATCCGGTTTTAGCAATATTTGTGCATTCTTGACGAAGTTCAACATCAGATAACTTAGCACGCTGAATTTTGTTATGAGAATTGAAACCGCAGTAAATACAGTAATTTTCACAATAATTCGCAAAATAGATAGGTGTAAATAAGTTAATGGAGTTACCAAAATGACGACGCGTTACGGTGTGTGCCTTTTGAGCTATTTCCTCCAGAAAAGGCAAAGCTGCCGTAGAAAGAAGGGCCATAAAATCCTGAGTTCCAAATGGGTTTTGGCAAGAGCTTTTTTTACATTTTTCGAGGTAAAGTCTTCATTGCGAAATGCATCGTGATATTGCAGTACATCTTCCAGCATAGTAGAGTCGATAATTTCCATATCCGGTAAATATTTCATGTGATCGATACGTTTTTCTTCCATTATAACACCCCTTAATCTCCTAAAAAGCCTGTAAGCGGATCTGATGCAGATGCCGTTTCACGAACCCTGCCAAGTCCAGATAGATAAGCTGCTCGGCCTGCTTCGATAGCCTGGCGGAATGCTTTTGCCATAAGCGGTATATTACCAGCTGTGGCAAGCGCGGTGTTGGCCATAATTGCCGAAGCGCCCATTTCCATGGCTTCGCAGGCTTGGGAAGGACGGCCGATACCTGCATCGATAATGATTGGCAAATCTATTTCATCAATGAGAATTTGAATGAAATCACGAGTAGAAAGTCCCTTATTTGTGCCAATCGGCGAAGCAAGGGGCATAATTGCGGCAGCACCGGCATCACGGAGAGAACGAGCCGCATATAAATCCGGGTACATGTAAGGCAATACGATGAATCCTTCTTTGGCAAGCTGCTCTGTTGCCTTGATGGTTTCGGCATTGTCGGGGAGCAGGTATTTTGTGTCACGCATAACCTCGATTTTGATAAAATCATCCGCAACCAAGTTCTCGGGAAAGATGGGCAATGCGAATTGATTCTTCGGCAGTACGGGCACTAGACGTATTTGGCAGCAGTGTTATTTTTTTAGGAATGTAATCGAGAATGTTATCTTTTTGACCGGCTTCGACACGCCGCAAGGCCATCGTAATGATTTCTGCACCAGCTTGTTCGACAGCCGCTTTAATTAAATCTACATTATACTTACCTGAACCTAAAATAAAACGAGATGAAAATTCATGACCGCCTAATACGAATGTATCGTTTGTTTCCATTATAACCACTCCTTGTTTTTTATAAGGTACAACTGTCTTTTAGATGATGGGTCAGCCGCCGCCAACAAATTGCACGATTTCTATTTTGTCGTTATCGATGAGGCGCGTTTGAGCATAGGCACTGCGCGGTATGATGGAACCGTTAAGTTCAACTGCGACTCGTTCCTTTCGATAGCCCTCTTGTGTTAGATAGTTGTTTAACGTGATACCGTCAGCAGCAAACTTTTTTCCCATTGATGGTAAGCATAATATGGACCTCCTTTCTAAAAAAATAAAAGCCGCACGAAGAATTACACCCTAGGTGGTGTACCCCTTCGTGCGGCTTTTATAGTTAGCACTCTAAAAAAAGTATAGCCTTTTTGCTGAAAAGTCAACTAGTAATAGTGGAAAAATTTATTTCGTACGTTTTATGAATATGGTACAATATACATATTGGAGGTATCCGTTATGAGTGAAGAATACACGCATATTTCAAAACAATTTTATTGGCATGATGAACAATTGAAAAATATTTTCGGATCAATTTTGTCATTCTCTGCAGGATGCGATGAATGGACGACCTTCTTCTCTTTCCAAATTGGATGCGTGCATCGGCTTACCGTCGGGATATGAAAAGGGAGTCTACTTGGCGTTGGATTGGGGCGGCACAAATATTCGAGCTTCTCGTGTGCGATTAATAGGAAAACGGTGTTATATTATAGAAAAGCAAGTAGCACGGCCTTTGAAGAGTATAGGACAATATGATTTTACCAGTCCCTGATACAGATAGGGAGACCTTATTTGATTTTATTGCTGATTGTGTAGCGACGGTGGCTCTGCCAAATTGTACATATGTGCTGGGGCATAGTTTTTCTTTTGCCGTTTGCCAGGATCACATCCGAGATGCCCGGCTTCTGGCATGGTCTAAAGAGATCAAAGTACCTCATATGAAAGGCCGCTATATTAATAAGTTATTGCAGCAGGCATTGGTGCGGAAAGGATTGACGGATATCATTCCGGCAGCTTTTGATTAATGATACGACGGCGGCTCTTTTGGCATCTTCTTATCGCGGCGGAGCATCCAAGGTAGCGGCTATCTGTGGAACTGGTTTTAATATTTGTTTTTATGATGCGGCAGCAACCCATATTTATATATAGAAGCAGGGAATTATAATGGCGGAAGACAATTAAAATGGGATAAGGAAGTAGACAAAGCATCGGAAAAACCGGGAGATCATTGCTTGGAAAAAATGGTAGCGGGACGCTATCTTTGTGAAGTTTTTCGACGGACAGTGATGACTTATTTTGACATCGCGGACATTCCGGCATGTACGACAGAGGAAATGAATGCGTTGCTGCACGTCGCGGATGTACAGCAGCTGCGGTTTATGATGGGGCGGTTATGGCATCGCATTATTATTCAGCGGGATATAGAACGGCTGAAGGAGATGGCTGTTAGTATTTTATTCGCTCAGCTCAGTTAACGGGCGCTGCATGCAGCGGTGTTTTGCGATATCTTTATCCGAGTGGGGAGATTCCAGAACAGACGCTTGCTATTGAAGGCAGTGTAATAGCAAATGTCACGGGTAGTATTATAATGGTCCAAGATGCAATGCGTGCCTGCTTAGCTGTCGATGATTCAGGCTGGACTCGTCCGATACCGGTTAAGCCTCTTATTGTTAAAGATGGACCTGTTATTGGAGCGGCGGTTGCTGCGGCTATGTGTGTTTCTTCATAAATGCGGGGCCGCAGTACGGCGGTTTAAATCACGCAGCATTTGTTGGTCTTCACTAATAGTGCGTCCCTTTGTTGTCAGATAATCGCCAATCATCAACCCGTTTAAACCCCCGGTTAAGGCATAAGCCTGCATGGATCGGAGGTTTATTTCGCGTCCGCCGGCGGTGCGGATGAGGGCATAAGGCAGAATGAATCGGAATACAGCAAAAGCTCGGAGAATTTCCCAGGGATCAAGATGTTTATTGTTTTCAAAAGGGGTTCCTATGATAGGGTTCAGAATATTTAAAGGTATAGAATCAATGCCGAGGGACTTCAACGTAAAAGCCATTTCTATACGCTGACTGCGTGTTTCACCTAATCCGAATATTCCTCCTGAACAAAGTCGAAGCCCTGCCTTTTGTGCAATATGAATGACGGATACTTTATCTGTAAAGGTGTGAGTGGTACAAATTTGGGGAAAATATGAAGGTGCGGTTTCAATATTGGCATGGTATCGGGAAATGCCGACTGTTTTTAGTGCTTTGGCTTGTGTAAGATTGATAAGACCTAGAGAGCAGCAGGTTTCTATTTTTACATTGTTTTTGATATGCTGCAGTGTTGTGAGAATTTGGTTGAATTCTTCTCCTTCTGAAATAGAACGTCCGCTGGTAACTATAGAGAAGCGGGCAGCTCCCAAGTCTTTTGCTTTTCTTGCAGCGTTGATAATTATATCGGAATCAAGTAATTTGTGGGTTGCGGCACCCGTATCGTAATGAATGGATTGAGCACAAAAACGGCAATTCTCAGAACATTTTCCCGAACGTCCATTAATGATGGCACAACAGTCTACTTCATTATTTGCAAAATGTTGGCGGATTTTGTCGGCCATAGCCAGCAACAACGGAGTGTCCTCATCAGTAACAGAGATAAGTTCATTCCCTTCTTGGGGTGTGATATCCTGCCCGGACATTACTTTTTTTGCATATTCGATAATCATAAGTGTGACCATCCCCTTTTTTTGTAGATTGTAGATAAGTATACGGCAAAAAAAAATATTAGTCAACTTTTTAATAATATATTTTGTTTACAATTAAATGGTACAGATTTTTTGTGTTTTACCTCTTTTCACTATGCCAGTTTTTGAGTACAATATATAATATATCAATATAAAGAAAAGTGATAGTATGTGGAAATTGGAGATATGATATGCTGCAGATAGAAAAAACAATTAAAAAACCATATTATGTACAGATATATGAATATTATCGGGATGAGATCGAATCACGGCGGATGCAAGCAGGAAATCGGCTTCCTTCTGTGCGGGAATTAGCACAGGCGGTGGATGTCAGTAAAATGACCATTGAAAAAGCCTATTATCAGCTGGCTAGTGAAGGGTATATTATGAGGCGCAATAAGGCTCGGTATGAGGTGGCTTTTTTAGGCAGCGAAAAAGAAGATGGGCAGAAAAAACCGATTTACCATCCGGATGCCGCGCAGCGTTCCTTTTTTCAGTATGATTTTGGTAGTGGCGATATGGATATGGAACGATTCCCCTTGGAAGTCTGGCGCCGCTACATGAATCATGTTCTTTCTCGGCCGGAATATTTGATGCAATGCAACGATGAGCAGGGGGTTCCGGAATTACGAGAAATTTTAAGTCAGTACGTTTATCAAGCCCGCGGTGTGTATGCAAGTGCGGAAAGTATCATTATTGGAGCAGGCACACCGTCTTTGCTCGGAATTTTAACAAACATACTTCGTTCCTATTCCTGTATTGGAGTAGAAAACCCTGGGTTTAAACTGGGGCGTGAAATATTTCGCAATAGTGGTTATGACATATTCCCTTTTTCCGTACAAAACGGTATGATGGATATGGATATGTTGGAAACGAATGGGATTCGATTAGTTTATGTCAGCCCGTCTCATCAATTTCCTACAGGTACCATTATGCCGGCGGGAATGCGGCATCGTTTATTGCAGTGGGCGGAAAAGATGGATGGGTTAATCATAGAAGATGATTATGATAGTGAACTCCGTTATTATGGTAGACCTGTTCCGGCTTTGCAGGGGTTAGATACCCATGGAAGAGTCATATATATGGGCTCTTTATCTAAGGTACTTCCGTCTTTTGTACGACTTAGTTATATGGTGTTGCCGCCGCGATTATTAGCATTTTATAACGAAAAGCGCGGGTTATTCCGTCAAGGGGCATCTGTTCCGGAACAATGTGTGCTGGCGGCTTACATTCGCAGTGGAGAAATGGCTCGCCAAGTACGAAGATTACGTAAAGATTATCAAGAAAAAGGCAATTTGATGAAGGCACTTTTGCTTAGTGCGTTTGGTAAAGACATAGAGGTCAGCAGTCTTGTATCAGGGGTGTATTGCCGAGTCACTTTGAACAGTGCTTATACTGCGGCAGAATTGCAGTACAGAGCTGAAAAAAAAGGTTGCCGGGTTTTGCCGATTCAAGCTTTTTATGAAACGAAGGAACAAGAGGAACGCAAAGAATTTCTTCTTTCCTTTTCAAAGATACCTAGTCATAAGTTAAAACAGGCCATTACGGTACTTCATGATGCGTGGGCAAAGAAAGAGGGAGACTAATGTCGACAAGTTTACGGTTTATTCATTGCGGTGATCTACATTTGGGAAGTCCTTTTGAAAATATAATGATTACCGATGAAAGATGGAAACGTATTATTGGAAAAGCTCCGGTTCGAGCATTTCAAAAGATTGTTCAGGCCGCTATTGATAAGCAAGTGCATGCTGTACTTATTGCGGGGGATGTATATACCAGCGCAACACATAATTTGACGGCGCAGCTGGATTATGTTCGCTTGCTGCACAAGTTGGGACAGCACGGCATAGAAGTATTTGCTGTTCATGGAAATCATGATCCGCTGGATGCTTGGAAAGCTAAAATTCCGCTGCCGCCGAATGTACATGTATTTAGCACTGAACAAGTTGAACGAATCCCTCTAATTATAGATGGCGAAGAACGGGCAGAAATTTATGGCCGCAGCTATGCGCATAGTGAAGAAAGAAACAACTTTGCCGGAGAGTATATCCGCCACGAGGATGATCAATATGCTATTGGACTCATGCATACGCAGGTAGGCGGAGAAAACTCAACATATGCGCCTTGTACGTTGAATAGTTTGAAAGACAGCGGGATGGATTATTGGGCGCTTGGGCATGTTCATACCCCACAGGTCTTGCAGGAAAAACCATGGATTGTATACTGCGGCAGTCCACAGGGGTTGGATTGCACAGAAACAGGTGTCCACGGTTGCTACTATGTTGAAGTAGGCCCCTATGGAACAACGTCACTGCAGTTTATAGATACCAGCATTGTTCGCTGGGAGAGTATCAATGTACCAATCGATACGATTGAGTCTGTATCTGAAATTAGAGAAAACGTGCGTCTAGCTAAAGAAAAGATACGAAAGGAAATTGGCAGACCAACTTTTCTGACGGTTAATTTTATCGGCGCAGGCAGTATGTACAAAGTTATAAATAATGATGAAGCAGTTCAATATTGGATTGATAGCTGGCGAGAAGAAGAGCAGGGAAAGTATGCATTTGTCATGGTAGAACGGGTTCGTAATATGGCTCGTCCTAAAATTAATCAGGAAGAACGCAGCAAATTACCAGACATGGTTGGTGATTATTTAAATGTATCTGACAAAATAGATGGACTGCCGCAAGAAGAAAAGTTGCAAATGTTGCGCGAAATACTCGAAAAACGTCCGGAATTTGAACGCCTTGGTACGTATGGCCGGCATATTTCAGACGGTCGTCTCTTGGAGGCCTTTGAAAAAGCAAAATGGCTGGGAATGCAGCGGTTATTGGAAGATAGAAGAGGATAATATACATGAAAATTATACAAATGGATTTGGAAGATTTTGGAATTTATCATAATATTACTTGGAATCCACCGGAAAACGGACTTATTGTTATGCATGGACAGAATGAAAGTGGTAAGACGACTCTTATGAAATATGTACGGTCTATGTTTTTTGGATATTTGCGCGGCGATTGGCAGGGCCTATACGGTCATATGGACATACGCCGTATGAATGGACGGGAATATCGAATTTATCGTAATGAAAAAGAGTCGTATATTTCTACTGGTGATGATACCATGCATGAAGAACCTTCTAATTTATGGTGGCATGGTTTGGACCGTCAGACCTATGACAAAATATTTGCGATGGGATTGGAAGATTTGCAGGGATTTAAAATATTATCTAATGATGAAGTTCGAAGCCATTTTTTCAGTGTTGAAGGCGGCGTACGCATGGGGGTGACTCGGCGCGATTTGATTCGTCTTATGGGAGATATTTTTGTGGCATCACCGCAGGGGAAAAAACCTGTCAATGTTCTTCTGAATGAACAGAAAGAGTATGATCAGCATATTTATTCTTTAGCTTATGAAGAAACAGAATTTGCCGATTTACAAGCGAAGGAACAGGAAACACATGAAGAAGAAAATCGTATACGTATCAGTATTACTGAAACAAAACATCAAATAGAAAAGATTTCTATGCCGATTGCAGCGTGGGAGGTTTATAAACAGGGGCAAGATGCATTGGTGCATATGCAGTCGTTAGCAGAAGTTTCGCAGTTTCCGGAAAACGGAGCGCAGCGTTGGAAAGAATTGGAAACTAAAATTAGTGAAATTGATGGTCAAATAAAACAGCTTGAAGACACTTCGCAGAAAAATTCTGCGTATAAAGAAGAATGGAATCGGTGGATTGCTTGTGGAGATCAGCTGGAGAATCTTTTTCGTCAAATTCCGCAATGGAAACAAGGAGAAGAAGAAATTACCAATTCTCAACAAAAAGAAGCTACTTGGAAGTCAGAAATAAAACAACTGAAAATGTCTATGGATGGCTGGACTGGAGGCAATGATATTTTTCGTGGCATTGATTGGGAAACGGGAAAGGCATTGGCTACGGATGTGGCTCTGTATCGTCAAGAACAGGAGAAATGGGAAGCTGCCAAGCCTAAAAATGTGGGTGTGGATTTGCCTGCGGATGATAAAAGTAGTTCTGAACGGACAAAAGAAGAGTGGCAGGAAATTGGTTCGACAGTGAATCATATTCAGCAGGATTTGATAGAACAAGACAAGCTTAAGGAACAATTAACATGGCTGCAGGAGGAGCCGGTAGAAACGTCAAGAGCTTTTTTATGGTTTGGAATTTTATTGGTATTAGCTGCGGCTGCTTTAGCTGCTGGTGTTATTTTATACGGATTAGATCAAACTGCGGGATACATCGGTTCCGGTATTTGTGGTGTACTGGCTGCTGGGGCCTTCTGGAAACAAAATATGCGTACAAACAGGGCTCCTGAAAAGATAGGAGAATTACGAGGCAGGTTGGAATATTTGCATGGACATATTTCAGCACTGGCGGAAAAAGCCGGAATTACTGTTCCGGAAGATAGTGATAACATTATATGGGATACTCGCTTGGATAAAGTTCGCAAGCAGTATATGGATTGGAAAACACGGGAAACAAAAGGAGAATGGGAAAAACAACAGCAAGTGATATATGATTCGATGGTAAAAAAATGGCAGGATGAGGGGAAAATATGCCGAAGCAATTTGGCAGATAGTGAACAACGCTGGTCTAAATGGCAGCAAATAAGCGGTTTAATAAATTTGGAGGCATCCCAGGTCCCCGCTGCAAAGGACTGTTGGGAAAAATGGCTTACTATCACTAAAGAGTATCAGGATTGGATGGGACAGCAGGAAAATTGGAAAAAAATAATCTCTCAATTAGTGGATGATGCTGAACAGATATTCCGAGAAATCCATGTGTCTGAACCAGTTACACCGCAAAGTATAGAGACCATGTATCGCCGCTGGCAGGATATTCGGATTCAGGCAGAAGTTGCTAAAGAACAAGATAAGCAACAGCGGGATAGGGAAGACCAGATTGCCCGTTGGATAAAAGATAAGGAAGTACGGGTTCATCAACAGCGGGAATTAATGCAGGCTGCCGGAGCCCGTTCGGAGGGAGATTTTCGCAGCAAGATATTAAAGTTTCGACAATTTCATCAATATAAAGAAGTGTATGAACAATCTGAAGCACATATCCGCCTTATTGCCAAGAATGATAAGAATCTCAGTGATTTACGGCGAGAACTTAAGGTGCATGATATGAAATACTGGAAACAGCAGATATCTCAATGTGAAGGCTCGATTGCCGAAGCTGAAAAGCAGCTGGCAGCTATTGCCGAACGGCGCGGAAGTATTGTTGAACGACTTAGCCAAATGGCCAAAAGCGATACTTACAGCAAAATGCTCCAGGAAAAAGAAAACAGGAAAACACTTCTGGATGGGAAATTGATGTTTGGCTGACAATGATGTATGCACAGTATATCTTAGGAGAGGCACAAACGTATTATGAAAAAGTTCGCCAGCCATTGGTTATTCGCAATGCGGGTGAATACCTCCGTCTTATGACGCAAGGGCGGTATACATTGCAAGCTACTTTTGACGGAAGACAGCTTTTTGCTATTGATGAAAATCAACGGCGCATTCCGGAAAAACAATGGAGTAGTGGTTTAGGTGATCAAATTTATTTAGCTATTCGCATTGGTTTGGCTATGGCGTTTGCACAGCAAATAGAGCCGATGCCGTTGATTTTGGATGATATTCTTGTTCGATTTGATGAACAACGGCAAAAAGAAGCAATGCGTTTTCTTGCGGATTTGGGAAAAAAGGAACAAATATTTTTGTTTACTTGTTCAAATGAAACACGCGAAATTGCGCAGCAAGTGCAACAGGAGCTATCGGGAGAAACAAATACGGTTCATCTCTTTGAAATCGAACAAGGAATCATTAATCCGGTTTGACAATAAAGATGGGTGAAAAAAATGATGAGAAGTCAAGGACTGAATAGTATTACACAGCAGCTGATGTTAGAGGCATTAGACAGTGTTCGCGATGGAGTCGTTATCGTTGACAGCAGTTCACGAATTATATATTTGAATGATGCCTATTTGAGAATTTTACAGGTCCGGCGGGAAAAAGCCATGAATAAGTTGATGAGCGAAATTGAACCGGATGCGATTATATTGGACTCGCTGCGGGATAAAAAACCGCGCGTTAATGCACTTGTGCAGGTAAAATCCCGCAGTAAGCGGATACTTGCTAATATTACGCCTATTATTAGTGATACTATACTTATTGGTGCTATTTCTGTTTTCAAAGATATGACCGAGGTATATATGATCAGTCGTGAATTGAAAAAGGCGCAGCGCCTCAGCAAGTCCATATTTAATGCCGTATCTGTGGAAAATATGACGATACCGCCGGAATTTTCACATGTCATTGGACGGGATGAAAAATTTCTTCATTGTCTGCAATTAGCTAAAACAGTAGCGCCTACAGATGCGACAGTACTGATTGAAGGAGAAAGCGGTACAGGTAAAGAAGTTATTGTTAATGCAATATTAAGTATTAGTGGTTCCCGCCGTCAGCCTTTTGTGAATTTGAATTGTTCGGCGATTCCTGAAAGTCTTTTTGAGAGTGAATTATTTGGGTATACTTCAGGATCATTTACAGGAGCGTCAAAAAACGGCAAAATCGGTAAATTTGAACTTGCCCATAAGGGAACGATTTTCTCGATGAAATAGGAGAAATGCCTTTGTTTATGCAGTCTAAACTTTTACGAGTATTGCAATCGGGTGAAATTCAAAAAATTGGTTCGGATTATGCGGACGTTGTAGACGTAAGAGTGATAGCTGCGACCAACCGTGATTTAAAACAAATGGTACAAGAAGGAAAATTTCGAGAAGACTTATATTTCCGCCTTAATACCTTTAAAATTGTGATACCTCCGTTGCGGGAAAGACGCGGTGATATTTTACTTCTGGCAGAATATTTTATTCGTAAATTTAATGATAAATATGGGAAACAAGTGTATTTAGGAAAAGAAGCAGCCGGTCATTTGCAGAAAGTTCCTTGGTTTGGTAATGTACGTCAATTGGAAAGTTGTATTGAATATGCTGTTATTGTTTGCAAAACACGGCAATTGCAGATACAAGATTTACCGGAAGATATACAAAATGGAATTTCTGAAGCAACAGAAACTTTATCGAAAGTATCTCAGATATCTATACCCTTGCGACCTGTCCAAGGGTTAAAGAATGATATACAAAATATGGAACGGGAACGAATGCGGCAGGCACTTTTGGAAACAGGCGGTAATAAAACTAAAGCGATGAACGTGTTGGGAATCAGTCGGCGCACTTTTTATAAAAAATGGAAGTTATATGGATTTGACAATGAAATATATACAAAGTAAACAATATTATGTATAATAAGTATACATATCTCTTGGCCGTATACACAGTGTAAACAAGCGGTCAAGGGATATTTTTTGCCATTTTTTAAGTAAAAATAAGATGAATACTAAGTCTATAAAATATTACATTAATTCATGTATATAATTGGCATGATAATTTCATATAAAAATGATGTAGACTTAATTTGAGAAAAGAGGTTATCAGCATGAAAACAATCAGAATTGGTGGCGGTCAAGGGTTCTGGGGCGATTTGAACGATGCGCCGATTACCATGGCAAAACAGGACAATGTCGATTATATTGCCTGTGATTATTTGGCGGAACTTACATTATCCATTATGCGCCGACAGCAGGAAAGACGTCCGGAAGCAGGATATGCGCGTGATTTTATTACAGCGTTAAAAAGCATGCTTCCTGATTTAAAAGAAAAAGGAACAAAAGTTATTACGAATGCCGGTGGTATGAATGTAAAGTCATGTGTAGAAAAAGTAAAAGAAGCCATTAAAGAAAGTGGTCTGCACATGAAAGTGGGTTATGTTCTTGGCGATGATGTCAAGGATATCATTCCTAAACTGCGGGCACAGGGAATTTCCATGGCTCATATGGATACGGACGAACATATTGATCGAATTCTTCCCAATATGGTAAATGCCAATGTATACTATGGAGTGGAACCTATTCTGGAATGCTTGGAAGGCGGCGCAGATATTATTATTTTGGGACGGTCCACGGATACCGCTATGTTTGAAGCTCCCCTTATTCATGAATTTGGCTGGAAAAAAGATGATTGGACAGCTAAAGCAACAGGAATTTTGGCAGGTCACTTATGTGAATGCGGAGCCCAGGCAACTGGCGGCAACTATGATTATGATTGGCGCAATGTGCCACGGCCGGAATTTCTCGGGTATCCGATTGCTGAAATCAGTGAACCGGGAAAATTGGTTCTGACTAAGACACGTAATACCGGTGGTTTAGTTACACCACAGTCTGTTAAAGAACAGCTTATGTATGAAATCCACGATCCATCAAAATATATTACACCTGATGTAGTAGCTGATTTTAGTAACATTACTGTAGATGAAATTGAACGTGATCATGTTGCCGTTAATGGTGTTACCGGTCATCCTGCACCAGATACATTGAAACTTTGTGTAGGATACCTTGAAGGGTATCGGAATATTGCATATCTTCCCTATAGCTGGCCGAATGCGTTGGAAAAAGCTAAAATGGCAGCTGAAATTCTTGATAAACGCATGGCGATGAAAGGGCTTAAGGCTATTCGTACACATGTTGATTATTTAGGACTGAATGCGTTGCATGGACCGCTTGCGCCGGCAATAGAAGCTGATTTAAATGAAGTGGTTCTTCGCTATGCTATTATGACGGAAACCAAAGCGGAAGCGTTGAAACTGACCCCGGAAATTGCACCTGTTAGCAATTTGAATGGTCCGGCTCAAGGTTGTTTCTTCGGCGGCCGCACGAAACCAAGTGAAGTATTTGCTCTCTGGCCTACATTGATTCCGAGAGATGCCGTTAAATTAACAAGCTATGTTGAGGAGGTCTAAAATAATGAAAGTCCAATTAAAAGATATTGCACATGGTCGTTGTGGAGATAAAAGTGATACATCCAATATTTGTATCTATGCAAGAAAGCCCGAATATTATGCTGCTATGGAAAAACAGCTGACAGCGGCTGCAGTACGCCGCCATTTTGAAGGACTTGTTTTCGGTGACGTTATCCGGTATGAACTGCCTCAGCTCGATGGATTTAATTTTGTTATGCATCATGCACTCGATGGGGGAGCAACTCGTTCGCTGCGATTAGATACATTAGGAAAATGTATGGAAGCAGCATTGCTGCGTATGGAAATTGAAGTAGATGAATAGAGGAGGGCGTTGTCGTTATGACAAAACCGTTAAAAGGAATCAGAGTACTTGATTTGACTCGGGTACTTTCCGGTCCCTATTGTACAATGCTTCTTGCGGATATGGGTGCTGAAGTCATTAAAATTGAAACACCGGGTAAAGGTGATGACAGTCGTGCGTATCCGCCTTTTGATAAAGGTATCAGTGCTTATTATGCTAATTTAAATCGAAATAAAAAGAGTATTGCCTTAAATCTTCGGGATGAAAAAGCAAAAGATGTGTTACGGGAACTTATAAAAAAATCAGATGTATTCGTAGAAAATTTCAAACCTGGAACAATTGAAAAAATGGGATTTTCTTACGATGCAGTTAAGGAATTAAATCCTAATATCATCTTTGCCTCTATTTCTGGTTTTGGACAAACAGGGCCGTATCGGTTGCTTCCGGGATATGATGTTATTGCTCAGGCACTGAGCGGTATGATGAGTGTTACCGGTTGGCCCGATTCACCTCCTACCCGTACAGGAACAGCTATTGGTGATGTGCTAGGTGGATTGAATTGCTGTATTGGTATTTTAGCAGCCTTACAAGGACGTAATTCACAGAATCATGGTGAACGTGTTGATGTAGGGCTTGTGGATTGTTCAGTTAGTGCGATGGAAACGATAACTGAAATATATATGGTAGAAAATCGCATTCCTAAAAGAGCGGGAAATCGTTATGAATTTATTTATCCGTATGATTCTTTTGAAGCTTCCGATAACTGGATCGTTATTGGTGTAGGAAATGATGCTATTTGGAAACGTTTTTGTGAAGCTACCGATCATGCCGATTGGTTTGCAGAAGAAAAATTTCAGTTGAATAAAGATCGGGCAGCTCGTAAAGATGAATTAAATGAATTAGTTACAAGTTGGACAAAACAACACACTGCGAAAGAGGTTATTGATATTCTGCGTGCACACAGTGTTCCTTGTGCGCCTATTCATACAGTAGCAGATGTTGTAAACGATGAACATATTGCGAAAGCACGGGAAATGATTTGTGAAGTCGATCATCCTATTGAAGGGAAAATGCGTGTTACCGGCAATCCTATCAAAATGACGGAGGCTGATGCGTATACCTATGAAAAAGCGCCTGTCCTTGGCAAAGATACAGAGGATGTATTAGTAGATGTGTTGGGGATGAACGATGAGGAAGTAAGTTATTTTGTAAAATAGTATTATCAAAAAGTGCTAGTCTAACATATAGCTGTATGTAATCATTTGTTTTGCATGCGGCTATATGTTAGGCCTAAAATAAGGCGTAATTTTTTAAAATACTAAGTAATAAATTTCACAAATTAAGCAACGTGTTATTCTTGTTTAGACAAATATTATTATATTATCTATGGGAGAGTGAACTATATGATCGCATTACTTGGCTTTATTACGGTCTGCTCCGCCGTTGTCCTGATTATGAAAAAAGTGATGGAACCGGTTCCAGCCTTGATTTTGGTTCCAACTATCACTGGCTTGTTAAGCGGCTTTGGATTAGATACATTTAAATTTATTGTAAAAGGTCTCATATCCGTAGCACCGATGGGAACTATGTTCATATTTGCTACATTATTTTTTGGCATTATTATTGATGCAGGAACCGTTAAACCTATTATTCGCATGATTTTCCGTCTAGTCGGAAGAGACCCTGTCAAGATTTGTGTAGGTACAGGAATATTGGCTATGATGGTTCATATGGATGGCAATGGGGCAGTAACCTTTTTAATCGCTGTTCCGGCTATGATGCCTCTTTATGATGCCCTTGGCATGCGGCGTACAACGTTGGCGACAATCATTGCACTGAGTGCCGGTTTGATGAATACAGAACCTTGGGCAGGTACTGCGCAGCGGGCGATGGTATCATTGCATTTGACACCGGCAGATTTATGGACTCCGTTGCTTATCCCGCTTATTGTAGGGGGGATATGCATCTTAGCTGTTGATTATTACCTTGGTGTTTGTGAACGTAAACGAATCGGCAAAATTAATTTAGCCGACGGCAGTTTAGAATTTCAGGATATGGATACAGAAGAGGAAAAAAGATTTGCACGGCCAAAACTAGCACCAGTTAACATGCTTCTCGTTGTTATAACCATTGGTTCTCTTATTTCAGATAAGATTCCTCCCGTTGTAGCATTTATGTTGGCTTTGTCTGTAGCTCTCTTGATTAATTATCCAAAGGTAAAAGATCAAAAGGATATTATGAATAAACATGCTAAAAATGCTCTTTTGATGGCGGGTATCGTTTTTGCAACGGGTGCATTGGTAGGTGTAATGAGCAATACCGGTATGATTACGGCTATGGCCAATACTATTGTTTCCGTTGTTCCGACTTCATTGGGTCAGCATATGGCATTGTTTGTAGGTATAATCGGTATGCCTGCTAGTTTGCTTTTTGATCCGTCATCTTTCTATTTTGGTGTATTGCCGGTATTGGCAGAAGCCGGTGTAAGCTATGGCGTTCCTGCTGTAGAAGTTGCCCGGGCTGCGTTTTTAGGGCAGATGAATATGGGATTCCCTATTAGTCCATTGACTGGGGGAACCTTCCTCCTTGTGGCATTAGCTGGGATTGATCTTGGTGAACATCAGAAAAAAACATTTCCCTGGGCTTTTGGGATTACGTTGATTATGCTGGCAGTATCTATTGCCATTGGCGTCGTATCTGCCTAATGATATGCAGTTGTGCAAGATATAAATTATATATATTATAAATAATATAACAAAAAATCAAGGGAGATTGCTATACATTTTACATTATAGCAATCTCCCTTGATTTTTTGTATGTTTTTATTTTCCCGTAATGATGACCATTGCTCTTTGAAATACAAATGTATCATGATTTTAAAAGTGATGATGCAGAGATATCTGAATTTCATTAGGTATTTGTCATTTGTGTCAATGAATTTTGGCTTGATGCGGCAAAAGGAATTTATTAATGTACTTAGTCTGCCAATACTTTTTACATAACATGTATTCCAGTTTTTTATTCTACATATAATACGTATTTGGTAATGCGCACGGGATGATTTTGCGATGCAATATGTCTTTTCCATAAAAAACAAAGATAGTTTCTTTTTACGTAAAAATAAAAAGAGACTTAAAGAATATTCGGACTGCCTAATTTTTTTAACCGTGGCGTTATATTACATCACATAATCAGAGACGCTGTATCGACAGTATTTAAAATACAGCGTCGGATGTTTTGTGATGAAGAATGCCGTAGAGAACACTGTGCTTATTCAGCAACGTCTTCACTGACTAGCGGATTTCCTGGTTTGACAAAAATCCAAGCTACAATAGCTATAATTCCAAATAAAGAAGTTGCAGCAAATGCTTGGTTCCATCCATAGTTGGTAACTAAAAACGCCGTAACGATGGGTGCTAGAACACCGCCTATATTACCCCAAAAGTTCATCCAGCCTGAAACCGAACCTGTATATTTGCCGCCAAGGGATATAACAGTAGACCAACCGGCACTAAAAGTTAAACCTAAGGATCCGAGAGAAACAGACATCCAAATAATATTCATGATAGGATTTGCCGTATGAGATGCGATATATAGACCGAATGAGCAAATTACTACACCGATAATAGCAGTAATAGTACGCATGGTATATTGACGGCTGCTGTTTGCGCTTTTTGCAAACTTGTCGGAAATATAACCGGCCAGAAAAACAACAGCCATTAATGCAATCCAAGGAAAAGATGCCCAAATCCCCATTTTTGCTAAAGAGAAACCTTGTGTTTCTGTGAGATATAAAGGAAGCCAGGCCAAAAATACATACATAATATAATCGATGACACAAAATTGGAGGCCTACAGCCCAAAATTGAGAAGACCGTAGAAATTTTCCCCATGGAGCCATTGTTTTTTTGTTATCTGTATTAGAAAGGCAGCCGTCATTGATATAAATTGCTTCTTCCTTGTTAACAAAAGGACTGTCGGCAGGATTGTCTTTTGCAAAATGAAACCAAATCCAAGCAAGAAGAGCTCCTACTAAGCCAAAAAGGACAAAGACAATATGCCAGCCGAAGGCTGCCATGAGAGTAACCGTTACAGCCGGACCAACAACAGGACCAAAGAATGTACCTAATAAAATAGAAGAACTAGCGGAACCTTTTTCTTTGGAATTAAACCACTTGAAGGTTGCTGAACCCAGTGACGGAAATACCGGACCCTCGCCAATTCCAAACATGAAACGGATAACTGCGAAACTGAATTTACCTTTGGAAAGTGCTGTTAGCACGGTAAAAACAGACCACCATAAAATTGCCAACGCACCTGTGCGGCGAAACCCGAGTTTTTCGGCAAGTATGCCTCCCGGGACCTGCATAAGTGCATATCCGGCAAAGAAACATGTTTGGATAAATCCCATATCAATTTTTGTAAAGCCAAATTCCTGCATAATAACAGGAGTGGCAACAGATAAATTAACGCGGTCCATATAAGCGACAAAACTGATCAGAAAAATAAGAAATGCTATTTTCCAGCGGAAGTTTGTCATCGTCGATGTTTTTGACGTGATATTTTCCATGATGTTTTCCATGATAAAATCCCCCTTGATATACTTACAGAACAATAATAACGATACTTTCCGCAATGGTCCGTAAAGTATAAGAATGCCCCTGTTGTCTTCCTGATGAGAGAAGACAACAGGGGCGAAATAACTATTCGCGGTACCACCCTGACATTATACTCGATGCCGTATCGGCTTTCATTAACGCTGAATCACGTTTACACCTCATGTTTTTCTAGAATAACAAGTCGGTGCAAAAGCTCCGGAGCGAAGTCAAATAATTTTATTCCTGCCGAATTTCAGCAGATATCGGCTCTCTGGTAAGGAAGAAAAAATTATTTTTTACTCTTTCATGGCTAACTATAGCGCATATTTGAAATGAGAATATATGCGAATTTGTTGGAAAATATTGAGTACATTATCCACGGATATAAAGCTTTTGTCAAGAGAAATATTATAAAATTTTAATTTTATTTTAACTTAAACGTTAAACGAAAAACGTTTAACGTTTTATGATGAACCGCGTATTTATCAGATATTTTTACTTTTTCAAAAAATAAAAAAATAAATTTTATTGCAGGTAGTATTATTTTTGGGTAAAACGATAAACGTAATATTTTCTTTTTAGATAAAATAATAAAATAATAAATATTCTCAAATAAAAATAATATATGCGGTTCTTGACAGATGAAAAAGTCATGGTATAATTATCACTAATGCTATACAGCGTGGATTGGGAAAGGTAAGGGAAATGTGAAAATTACAGAGAACTTGTTACATGGTGTGAGATAAAATGGAACATGCCGTGGAAATCTCCCGGAAGCTGCCAGCTGAATACCAAGGTTAGTAGATATGGCCGAGTGACAGTCGTTATCCTGGCAGGCATTAAACAAAGTTGTATTTTGGGATGATGTCAATAAGATGGCTGGATTTTCGGCAACAAGAGTGGTCGCAGAGTGCGTATGCTTTGTCTCTTACTAGAGAGATAAAGCGTATTTTTGTATTTAGATAATTTAAGCGGCGGATGATTGTCCGGTACGTTTTTGTTGAATATTTTTGCAGTTACAGTAAATTTTAAGACAATTGGAATTTCGTTTCCTTGTGCTGCAGGAGAGTTGCGGAAAGGTGTTTGGGGGTAGTTCATATAAGTGACATACGCAAAAGTGGATGTTTTTATTTTTGTATATATGATCAGTATGAGAAAATATTAAGTTAAGTTACACGTTTAACTTTAAAAAGTTTCTTGACAAGTTTTATTAAAAAAATTATAATAAGCTTCAATATTTCTTAATTGTATATCATTAACTGTTGCTTCCTTCCCAGTACAGCAATTAGTTAATCATATAATAATGAGGCTGATGCTCCGATTGATAGTATCCGGGGTATCAGCCTCATTCTACTATTATGCTGCTGACTGGCATATATACCGACTCATGCGGGTATTACAAAGCGGTTGCCGCGTGTTTTATATCCGTGGGGATACGCTTGTAAGGAAGTTCTTTAAGCAGCTGGTCCATGGCATTGCGGAGGATTGTCGGAGGTTGGTTAAGGACAGATGCTTCATCACGGCTAAAGTTTCTGGTACTATATATGGTGAGCGTATCTTTTTGGCGATCGTAAGCGTATATTGCTAAATGATAATTATATTCCGCAATCATTTCATCTTGTGCAAACAGATAATATTGTTGCCAGGACCAATGTTTCACTATGGGAACCAAAAGGAGGTCGGCATTGTATTTTTGGGTCAGCTGGCGCAAACTTGTGGTGGAGATATTTTCAGGCGGTAAGATCACATTCGTTTCCAACTGTTCGTAATAAGGCAGCCGGAAGAGTTCTTTGAGGCGTAGGATCATGTATCGGGAAACATCTTCTTGAGGTGACGTTTGGACAAGTATAACAGTACGCATAGAATCAAACATGGGAGGACTGCTCTCCTGAGCCAATGCAGAACCGGTCCATAGGAAGAGGCACAGAATGCAAAGTATAAGTTTTTTCATGATTTTCACCTTCAGATAAAATTTACATATAGCATCTTCTATTGATTGGAAAAATGTTTCGTATATCTGCATAAATATTAATTATAAAACAGCGGTAAATTATGAATTATTTTACTGCTTCATGCATTTTCGGGGGAATCCCATAATATAGTTGTTATAAATAATACCTAATTAAAAATTTCCGGTATCATTTAGCAGTGGAATAGTATCATCGGCTTGAGTGAGTAGTGGTTTTATTTGAAGCAGCATTTTTTCTTTATCCATTGGCAATGTGCCGCCTACGGGATACAGGTTAGAAACATGATTGCTTCTGAAAATGCAAGGATTTTTCATGTGGGTGTTAGCTAGGATAGTATATAATTCTTGAAGAAATCCGTGTTCGGTCAAAGGAGTAAAAGTACCGCGTATTACTTCCTGATATAAAGAAACTTGTGGTGGGATAATCAGTGATAAAGCGCTGAGCATAGTGGGGTTTATAGCAGACACTACGTTTGCTGTATGGAGAGCATGCTGCTCTGTCCAGGCTTGTCCGCCAAGGCCCAATAGAATCATGGTGGAAAGTTTCATACCTGCATCCATAGCCTTTCGGCCGGCACGAATTGTTATTGCGGCAGTTGTTCCTTTACATACTTGCTGCAACACTTCGTCATCACCGCTCTCTATGCCCATATACAGAATGTGTAGCCCTGCTTCATGCAGACGCTGCAACTCCAGTGGGGTTTTGCGATCCAGGTCAGACGGCGTGGCATAGGCGCCAATGCGTGTAAGTGAAGGAAAAGCAGTGTAACATTTTTTAATAATTTGCAATAATTGATCAGTTGGCAGAATGAGGGCATCTCCATCGGCAAGAAAAAGCCGGCGTATACAAGGGTAGGCAGCGGCTCCCCTTGTAATAACTTCATCAATTTCCTGCATTGTTCGTATACGGAAACGGGAGTTTTTATACATAGGGCAAAAAGTGCATGTATTATGAGAACAACCGATAGTTACTCTTAAAATAAAGCTTTTAGCTTCACTGGGAGGACGAAATACCAAGCCCTCTGCGTCATCGATAAGCATACAATCATCCTTTCTAATTTTATGATATGATTCTATTATATCATAACTACAAAGCAGACCCGCTGAACAAAATATATTTTTCAGCGGGTCTGTTGTGAAATATTTATCTTGCATGTTTTTGAGTAAAGGCAATCATCTGGGCTTCTTCTGAGGTATGACCATCCGCTTCGGCTTGGACAATAAGTCCTAATATTTCTTCATAGGCTGCGGGAATGACTTTTGTGATACGTCCTACTGTTTCTGTCCAATTATCTAAGAGGCGTCCGCCAAGATCACTTCCTGTATAAGTTACATGGTTTTCCAGCATATGGTGAACCAGATGCTGCTCTGTTTCATCGGTTAAATCTTTGAGCAGTACTAAGTCGTGGTTACATAGGGATGGTTCCAAGTCCAGGACATAAGCAATGCCGCCGGACATTCCTGCCGCAAAATTTTGACCGGTTTTGCCGAGAATAAGTACGCAGCCTCCTGTCATGTATTCACAGCCGTGATTTCCAATACCTTCGACAACAGCAGAAATGCCACTATTGCGGACGCAGAACCGTTCTCCGGCAATACCGTTGATGTATGCCTCTCCATTTGTTGCACCATAGAAAGCTACATTGCCGATGATGATATTGTCTTCAGCAAGGAATTCAGCTTCCCGCGGCGGATAAACGATAATTTTTCCACCGGAAAGGCCTTTTCCTAGATAATCATTGGCATCACCTTCCAATTCCAGTGTCAAACCTTTAGGGATAAAAGCTCCAAAGCTTTGACCGGCAGAACCAACAAAAGATAGTTTTATGGTATCTTCTGCAAGCCCCGCTTCCCCGTAACGGCGGGAAATTTCACTTCCTAACAAGGTTCCAGTGACACGGTCTGTGTTTTTGATACGCAAACGTGAACGGATATGTTTTTGCTGAGCCAGCGCAGGGCGGCACATACGAACAAGTTTACTCATGTCTAGTGTGTTATCTATGTTGTGATCTTGTGGTTTGGTAAAATGATGGCCTACACTGCTATCGGTATAGGGACGAAATAAAAGATTTTCTAAACTGATAGTAGCAGCTTTCCAATTTGCTATATTTTCTTTTTGTTTTAAACGATCGTATCGTCCCACCATATCACCAATAGTATGAAAGCCGAGTCGAGCCATAATTTCTCGGAGATCCTGGGCAATAAATCGCATGAAATTAATAATATATTCGGGTTTTCCTTTGAATTTTTTGCGCAGTTTTTCATTCTGTGTGCAGACTCCGTAGGGACATGTATTCATATGGCAGACACGAAGCATATGACAGCCAATGGCAATGAGCGGAGCGGTACCAAAACCAAATAATTCAGCACCAAATAAAGCGGCAATAGCTACATCACGGCCAGTAAGTAATTTACCGTCCACTTCCAACATAACGCGGTCACGCAGCTGATTAAGAAGTAATGTTTGTTGCACTTCTGAAAGACCTAATTCCCAAGGAAGTCCGGTGTGACGTAAACTGGTACGTGGAGAAGCGCCTGTTCCTCCGTCATAACCGCTGACGAGAATCGCATCTGCTTTGGCCTTGACTACACCTGCAGCAATAGTTCCGATACCTGCTCCAGACGTTAGTTTTACACTGATGCGAGCCAAACGGTTAGCATTTTTTAAGTCGAAAATCAACTCTGCTAAATCTTCGATAGAGTAGATATCATGATGAGGCGGTGGAGAAATCAGGGATACCCCGGTTGTAGCATGACGAGTTTTGGCAATATCAGGGTATACTTTATTTCCCGGTAGGTGACCACCTTCTCCAGGTTTTGCTCCTTGTGCGCATTTGATTTGCAATTCCCGGGCATGAACCAAATAATTGCTGGTGACGCCAAAACGTGCAGAAGCAACTTGCTTGATTTGATCATTCGTGTTATCTCCATTTGGCCGCCGTTCAAATCGAGAGGGATCTTCGCCGCCTTCACCCGTATTACTCATACCGCCGAGACGATTCATAGCAATGGCAATACATTCATGGGCTTCTTTACTGAGAGCGCCATAACTCATGGCACCGGTACGGAAGCGTTTTACTATAGTATCTACTGATTCTACTTCTTCAATAGGGATACTGCAACCCGTAGGATAGTCAAATTCAAGAAGGTCACGCAGGCGGAACATGGCTGCATCATTTACTTTATGAGAATATTCTTTATAAAGTCCGTAATCGTTGGTCTGACATGCTTTTTGCAAAAGTTGGACAGTTTCCGGATCAATGATATGCGGCTGTCCACCTTTATGATACATATAAAGTCGCCGGTTGGAAGAGTATTGGTGTTTTCCTCGTATGCATTAGCATGACGGATTTCATTTTCTTTAGCGATTTCCGCAATTCCGATTCCTTCGATGCGAGAAGGAGTATTCACAAAGTATTTATTGATAAGATCCTTTTTGATTCCCACAGCCTCAAATATCTGTGCACCGTGGTAGCTGTGAATCGTAGAAATACCCATTTTAGACATAACGGCAAGAATACCATTGACAGCAGCTCTGATATAATTGTTCTTAGCTGTCGAATAGTCCATCTTTGGTAATTTCTTTTTTTGCATTAATTCTTTAATGTTTCTAGTGCTAAATATGGATTAATGGCAGTTATACCATATCCGATAAGGGCGCAAAAATGATGGACTTCACGCGGTTCACCGGATTCTAATATAAGACCTACGTCGGAG
>Ga0268359_12453_pt1 | contig 27936 bp, 35 predicted proteins | sample BioMet11_FD_194416 | JGI IMG/M metagenome (GOLD analysis project Ga0268359, IMG submission 194416) | Sewage microbial communities from Oakland, California, United States - Biofuel 11 (PacBio Assembly) | ecosystem: Engineered > Wastewater > Sewage > Unclassified | place: USA: California | collected...
CTGCAATAGTGGAAAGGCGCTGAAGCCTGCGCGGGAATGGTGTTGAACCGCAAATTTGATCTGCCCCTGACTGTGGCCAGATTTTCGGAGCTGGTGGAGCAGGGCAGGGCTGCGCTGGACCCCAATTTGCTGCCCCTTGAGGCCCCCTATCAGAATGCACCGCTGCACTGGCTCGCCGCCAGCGACGTGTCGGGCTCTCCGGTGCTGGTTCCTGCACAGGCTGTTTTTTTGTTCTGCAACCTCGACGAGCAGGCTCTGTTTCTGGCTGGCGGCTCCACCGGGCTTGCGTCGGGCAATATGATGGACGAAGCCGTGGTGGCGGCCCTGACGGAAGTTGCCGAGCGCGACGCCGAGGCAACCACTCCCTACAGCCGCACGCGCTGCTTTACCCTGCGCAGCAACGACAAGCTGGTGCAGTCGCTGCTTGATGATTACGCAGCCTGCGGCATCCGGGTGCAGTTTCAGGATCTGACCACCGAGCTGGGGCTGCCTGTGTATCAGTGCTTTGTGACCGGGCGCGACGGATCGGTCGCAAGGGCCACGGGCGCAAACCTGTGCGGCGGGCGCGCCGCGCTGGCCGCGCTGACAGAAACGCCCTGGCCGTATTCAACATCTCAGGGCAAGCCCCCGCATCCCTCGGGATCAGGACTAGCCGGACTGCCCGTTCGTGTGTTAGAGGACTTGCCGGATTACAGCCTGCCCTCCCCCCGTGCCAATCGTCGGCTGCTTGAGTCGGTGCTTGCGGCGCATGGCAGAAGTCCTCTGTATGTGGATTTGACCAGAAAGGATTTTGACATTCCCGTTGTCAGGGCCATTGTCCCCGGGCTGGCACTGACGGCGGAGTGGGACAGATTCTCAAGGCCGGACGCGCGACTTTTTGCGCGTTATGCCGCATGTTGTCTGTGAGTTGCCGCAGAGGCAGCTAATTGCAATTGCAGCCGGAAGGCAACTCGGCTATAGTATGGAGCGACCGGCCATACTTGTAGAAGGCCGCTCTGAACGCACAACCTTTGGAGGGTTAGGATGAAACTGGGTAAATTTCTTGCCGCGCTGGCTGGTCTGGCGCTGACCTTCGGCGTTGCCGGCCAGGCGCTTGCCGCCGATGCCACCCCCATCAAAATTGGCGTGTACCTTCCCCTGACCGGGCAGAATGCCTTTGGCGGCCAGCTCGAACTTGAGGGCGTGCGTCTTGCACAGAAGGAAATGCCCAAGGTTCTTGATCGCCCCGTTGAGCTGGTGGTGGTCGACAACAAGTCCGACAAGGTCGAATCGGCCAACGCCGTAAAGCGCCTTGTGGAACGCGACAAGGTCGTTGCCCTCATCGGCAGCTACGGTTCCTCGCTGGCCATGGCCGGCGCCGAAGTGGCCGAAAAGGCCGCCGTGCCCGGCGTGGGCACCTCGTGCACCAACCCCCTCGTGACCCAGGGCAAGAAGTACTACTTCCGCGCCTGCTTCATCGACCCCTACCAGGGCGCCGCTGCCGCTACCTATGCCTATGAAACCCTCGGCTTCCGCAAGGCCGCCGTGCTCATGGACATGACCAGCGACTACGCTGTGGGCCTCTCCAGCTTCTTTACCCGCGACTTCAAGAAGCTCGGCGGCGAAATTGTGGGCACCCTCAAGTACAGCTCCGGCGACCAGGACTTTACCGCCCAGCTGACCGAACTTATCGCCAAAAAGCCTGACATCGTCTTCATGCCCGCGTACTTCGCCGAAGGCGCCATCATCATGAAGCAGGCCCGCGAACTTGGCGCCAAGTTCCGCCTCATGGGCGCCGACGCCATGGACAACCCCGACACCCTCAAGCTCGGCGGCAAGGCTGCCGAGGGCTTCCTGCACACCACCTTCCCTTACGACCCGGCCATGCCTAACATGAGCCCCGCCGCCAAGCGCTTCACCGACGCCTGGAAGGCTGCCTATCCTGACAAGGAAACCAACGTCAACGGCGCTCTTGGTTACAACACCTACTTCCTGATCATTGACGCCATCAAGCGCGCCAATTCCGCCGACCCCAAGGCCATTGCCAAGGCTCTTGCGGAAACCAAGGATCTGCCCACCGCTCTGGGCCTGCTGACCATCAACAAGACCCATGACGCTGAAATGCCCGTGGGCATCATTGAATACAAGGATGGCAAGCGCGTTTATGTGGGCGAAGTAACCCCCAAATAAATTAGCATCTGATCAGCCCCGCAGCGGGAATCGCTGCGGGGCGCTTTTTTCCTTTTTTTGCCGCTGTTCGTGCGGGGGGGCCTGTTGTGGCCTTTTGTCCGTTGCGAGGCGCTGAGGTGGCCCCATGAGCCTTGACATGTTTTTGCAGCACTGTTTCAACGCCCTGACCCTTGGGTCGCTGTATGCGCTAATCGCCATCGGCTACACCATGGTTTACGGCATCCTGCGCCTGATCAACTTTGCCCACGGTGATATTTTGATGCTCGGCGCGTACTTTGTCTTTTTTGGCACATTCGCCTTCGGCTGGCCCTGGGGCGTAGCCGCTGTGGTCGCCGTTTTGGGCGCCAGCGTGCTCGGCATCCTTGTGGAAAGGATAGCCTACAGACCCCTGCGCGATGCTCCCAGAATTTCGGCGCTTATCAGCGCCATTGCCGTGTCGTTTTTTATTGAAAGCCTTGCCGTGGTTATCTTTACCGGTCAGCCCCGCCCCGTGCTGCAGCCGGAGTGGCTGGTTTCCGAATGGCAGCTCGGCGGCATACGCATTCTGCCCCTCACGGCCTTTGTGCCCGCTATGACCATCGTGCTTGTGGGCATTCTGCTGTACGTGGTTTTACCGCACCAAGCCCGGCCTCGCCATGCGCGCCATTTCAAAAGATATTGAAACAACGCGGCTGCTTGGCGTGCGCGTGGACAACATTATTGCCCTTACCTTTGGCATTGGTTCCGCGCTGGCGGCGGCCTCGGGCATCATGTGGGCCCTGCGCTACCCGCAGGTGCACCCCTACATGGGCATCATGCCGGGCCTCAAGGCCTTTATCGCTGCGGTGTTTGGCGGCATCGGCTCCATTCAGGGCGCGGTTATCGGCGGCGTTGCCCTGGGCTTTGTAGAAATCATGACAGTGGCCTTCATGCCTGAGCTTTCCGGTTATCGAGACGCCTTTGCCTTTGTGCTGCTGGTGCTTGTGCTGCTGTTCAAGCCCACGGGTCTGCTGGGCGAGCGAATGGAGGAGAAAATCTAATGCGCCTGAACAGAAGCACACTTCTGAGCATCATGGTCATGCTGCTGTTTGGCCTAGTGCTCTCCCAGGCAGAAAGTTTTCTCGGCGATTACCAGATTTATATCGCCAAGCTCATCTTCATCAACGCGATCCTGGCGCTTTCGCTCAATCTCATCTACGGCTTCACCGGGCTTTTTTCGCTGGGGCACGCGGGTTTTATCGCCATCGGCGCGTATGTATCGGCCCTGTGCATCCTGAGCCCCGAGCAAAAAGAGATGATGTGGATTCTCGAACCCATCATCTGGCCTTTTTCTGAGCTGTTCACGCCTTTTTGGGTTTCGGTGCTGGCTGGCGGGCTGGTGGCCACCATCTTTGCCTTTATCATCGCCGTGCCCGTGCTGCGCCTCGGCGACGACTATCTTGGCATAGCCACCCTGGGGTTTGCCGAAATCATCCGCGTCATCATTGTCAATGCCACCTCGGTGACCAACGGTTCGCTGGGCATCAAGGGTATTCCCGGGCATGCGGATCTGCTCTCGTGTTATATCTGGACGCTGTTTACGCTCATTGTGCTGTCGCGGCTGATATTCAGCAATTTCGGCAACGTGCTGCGCTGTATACGCGATAACGAAATTGCCGCCCGGGTCATGGGCATCAACGTGTTTCGCTACAAGGTGCTCTCGTTCTGCATCGGCGCGTTTTTTGCCGGTGTGGGCGGGGCGCTGCTGGGTACGCACCTTTCGACCATCGACCCAAAAATGTTCAACTTTCTGCTGACCTTCAACGTGCTCATGTTCGTTGTGGCTGGCGGTCTTGGTTCACTGACGGGCAGCCTGCTGGGCGCTACGGTCATCACCATCCTGCTTGAATGGCTGCGCGCCATTGAAGAACCCATAAATCTGGGGTTCATCGAAATTCCCGGCATCCCCGGCATGCGCATGGTGGTGTTTTCGCTGGTGCTGCTGGCAATTATTCTTTACCGGCGTGAGGGCATCATGGGAACCAGGGAGCTGACCTGGAAAACTATTGGCGCATTCTTCAGGAGGGGCAAGGCATGAGCGAGTTCATTCTGCCCAAAGCCCCCAATTACGAGGGCGCACTGCTGCTGGCCAAAGACGTAACCATGCGTTTTGGCGGTGTTACCGCCGTGAGCGATCTTTCCATTGCGTTGCCCAAGGGCTCCATTGCGGGCATTATCGGCCCCAACGGAGCGGGCAAAACCACAGCCTTTAACGTGCTGAGCGGTTTTTACACCCCTCAGGAAGGCGACGTGATTTTTGGCGGCAAGAGCGTCAAGGGGCTTGGCCCCGCGCAAATCTGCAACCTGGGCATGGCCCGCACGTTTCAGAATATCCGCCTTTCGCAGCAGATGACCGTGCTCGAAAACATCATGGTAGGCTGTCACGTGCGCAGGCACTGCCCCTGGTGGATGGCTCCTCTGGGCATACCAGCTTTTATAAAGAAGAAGCTGCCATTGTTGAAAAAAGCAAGCGGCTGGCAGATAGGGTGAACCTGAGCGCCAACCTTGATGATCAGGCCGGCAGCCTGCCCTACGGCGCGCAACGCAGGCTCGAAATTGCCCGCGCCCTGGCCACCGAGCCCAAACTTTTGCTGCTCGACGAGCCAGCTGCAGGCATGAACCCGCAGGAAAGCCTTGAGCTCATGCATTTTATTGGTCATATCCGTGATGAATTCGGCCTCACCATCCTGCTTATCGAGCACGATATGAAGGTGGTCATGGGCGTGTGCCAGTACATCTGGGTTATGGAGTACGGAGCTCTTATCGCTGAAGGCAATCCGGAAGCCATACGCAACAACCCTGTGGTTATCCGCGCCTATCTTGGCGAGGACGCCTCGCTGGAAAAAGCTATATAACCGTGGGCCGGGCTGCGGGGCGTATGGCTCCGCATGCCCGCTATCGGCTGCGCCGTACTGCCGGTCGCCCCTGCGGGGCGGAACCGTGCGGCAGGGCGCAGCAAAAAAGACTGGCAACGGGAATCTGTTCCCGAAGCAGACCGACAGATATGGACAGGGTGCATCATGCTTGAAATTCGTAATCTCCACGTGCGCTACGGCGGCATCCAGGCCGTCCAGGGCATTAGCCTGAATATCCCGCGCGGCAGCATTGTGACGCTTATCGGGGCCAACGGCGCGGGCAAGAGCAGTATTATCCGCTCCATTGCCGGCCTGAACAAAACCATCAGCGGCGACATTCTGCTGACCCGCCACGAGGGCGATGCTCCGGTTTCGCTCATGGGGCTCAAGCCGGAAGACATGGTGCGCAAGGGTATCTCGCTTTCTCCGGAAGGGCGGCGCATACTGCCTCATCTGACGGTTGAGGAAAACCTGCACCTTGGCGCTTACTCGCGCAGCGACAAGGCCGAGATCGCCCACGATATCGAGTGGGTCTACAGCCTGTTTCCCCGGCTCAAGGAACGCAGCTGGCAGAAGGGCGGCACGCTCTCTGGCGGTGAACAGCAGATGCTGGCTGTGGGGCGTGCGCTTATGAGCCGCCCTGACCTGCTCATGCTCGACGAACCGTCGCTGGGCCTTGCCCCGCTGCTGGTGCGTGAAATTTTCGACATCGTCAAGCGCATCAACGAGGAGGGCAAAACCGTGCTGCTGGTTGAGCAAAACGCCTTTGCGGCCCTCTCGGTGGCGCACTACGCCTACATTCTTGAAGTTGGGCGCGTGGTACTTGAAGGCCCTGGGCAAGAGCTGCTTGAAAACCCCAAAGTCAAGGAAGCCTACCTGGGAGGCTAGCGGTTTTGCTCCGGCTGTTGCCGGGGCAGGGCAGCCGGTTGGGAGTGTTGTTTTGCGCTGCATTGCCAGCGCTAAAGCCGATAGTCGTGTGACTGTCGGCTTTTTTTGCAGCCTTCTTTGTGCTCGAGCAGATTTACATGAGCGCGGCTGCCGTTTGGGTGCATGTTCCTGACGGCGACTTGCATCGCCGTGCTGACGGTATTATTATTTCAGTTGGTGCAACAGCAATCCCGTTCATGACCGTATACCTCTCGTTGTCTGCCGTGATGGTGCGGATTGTAATCTTTTTTCAGGAGCAACCATGCAACGCATTTTATTGTTATTGCCCCTGCTGCTGGCCTTGCTGGCTGGCGCGGCCTCTGCCGCGCCGGGAGAGCAGCAGGTTTTGACGCGTCTGCCCAACGGGCTTTCTGTGTATATTATCAAGGATACCCGCTTTCCGCTGGTGGCGACCCGTCTGTATGTGCGCACTGGCTCTGTCAACGAAGACGTCAAACAGGCGGGCATCAGCCACCTGCTTGAGCATATGGTGTTCAAGGGCACAGACCACCGCCCCAAGGGGCAGGTGGCGCGTGATGTGGAGGCCCTTGGCGGCTACCTCAACGCTGCGACCAGCTTTGACAAAACCTGGTTCATGACCGACATGCCCGCTGCGCACTGGCGCATGGGCATGGATGTGGTCAAGGAAATGGCCTTCCAGGCATCTCTTGACCCCAAGGAGCTGGAGTCGGAGAAGGAAGTGGTGATCTCCGAGCTTGAGCGCGATCAGGATTCGCCCATGAGCAGGCTGTTTGAAAGCCTGCAAACCTCGACCCTGCAAAATACCGTGTACGGGCGGCCCATCATCGGCTTTAAGGAAACCGTGCGAGCCGTTACGGCTGGACGACCTGCGCGCTTATGTGCAGCGCTGGTATCAGCCGCAAAACATGCTGCTGCTGGTGGCGGGCGATGTTGACCCGCAGGCTGTGCTGCAGCACGCGCAGGAGCTTTTTGGCGGTTTGACCAACACCAACGACGTTGTTGCGCCCCCTGCGGTAGATTTGCGCAATGCCCCCGGCGGCCCCCGCGTTGAAGTGGTGCGCGGCCCCTGGAACAAGGTTTACCTCGGCATGGCGTTTCCCGCGCCTTCTCTGCGCGACCTGCGGTCTGTGGACCTCGACGTGCTGAGCTACCTGCTGGGCGGCGACGGAACCTCGCTGCTGAGCCGCAAGTATGAATACGAGAAGCAGCTCGTGGACGGCATAAGCGTGGGCAACATGAGCCTTGACCGCGCGGGCATGCTGTACGTCACCGCCAACATGGCGCCGGAAAAGCTGGAGGCCTTCTGGCAGGGGATGACCACTGACCTTGCCAAACTCAAGGCCGCAGATTTCAAGCCTGAAGCCCTGAAGCGCGCCCGCTACAACCTTGAGGACAGCCTTGACCGTTCGGCGGAGACGCTCAACGGCCTGGCGGCCTGGTTGGGTACTGTGCAGTTTGAGCTGGGCGGCAACCAGGCGGAACAAAACCTGCGTTTCACCCAGCGCAATGTGTCGCAGGCGCAGGTGCAGCAGGCCATTGACCTCTGGCTTGACCCCGGTTTGGTCAGGGTGCGCGTGCTTGCGCCCGAAAACGTCAAGCTGCCCGACCTTGAGGCGATTTTGCAAAAAAACTGGCCCGGAGCTGCCGCCGCCAAGGCGGCAAAGCAGGTCGCGGCATCGGCCGGTCAGCAGGAAGTTGTCGACCTGGGCCAGGGCCGCACGGTTATTCTTATTCCTGACGCAACCGTGCCCTATGTGGCCATGGACATGATGCTGCCCGGCGGCAACGCGCTGCTCAAGCCCGAGCAGCAGGGGCTCGCCGAGCTGACGGCCAGCACGATTGGCGACGGCTGCGGCAAGCTGGACGCGCAGGCCGTTGAAAAGTATTTTGCCGACCGCGCCGCCTCGCTCAGCGCCAAGGCTGGCCTGCAGACCTTTACCGTTTCGGTGACCGGCCCCCGCGCGCTTTAATGCCGACTATTTCGCCATGCTGTCTGACGTTCTGGGCAAGCCCCGGTTTGAAGCCAAGGAGATCAAGCGCGAGGCGGAGAACATGAAAGCGGCCATCCGCCAGCGTGCGGACAGGCCTACCGCGTATCTGTTCTCCCGCGTCAATCCCTTCCTCTTTCCCGGCGGGCAGGCCTACGGGTATGACAGCCTGGGCACGGAGGCGAACCTTGGCAAGTTTACCCCCAAGGATGTGCGTGGGTTCTGGGAGAAAACAGCTGGTGCAGCCCTGGGTGCTTGCCGTGGCGGGCGACTTTGACCGCGAGGCCGTGCTGGCCTTTGCCCGCAGCCTGCCCACGCCTGACGGCAAGGGCTTTACCTTGGCAACGCCCTCGTGGGGCGACGCCCGCAGCCTCGACCTGCACCTGCCGGGCCGCAACCAGGCGCACGTGCTGCAGGTCTTTAAGGCTGTGCCCTATACGAATCCCGACGCGCCCGCGCTCATGCTGCTGCAGTCGGTGCTCTCCGGGCAAAGCGGCCTGCTGTTCAGCCAGATGCGCGACGAGCAGGGCCTTGGGTACACGGTCACGGCCTTTTACCGCGCCATGCCACAGGCTGGCATGATGGCTTTTTATATCGGCACCACCCCCGACAGGGTCGCGCAGGCGCGCTGAGGGCTTTGCCAAGATAATTGCCGACATCAAGGCCAAACCCTGCCCGAGGAATTGTTGCAAGCCGGGGCCAACCGTCTGCTTGGGTGAGTACTACCGCGACAAGCAGAGCCTTGACGCCCGCGCCGGAGTTGCCGCGACAGAGCGGTGCTGGGCTTGCCGCGCGATTTCAGCAAGTCGCTCATCGACAAGGCGGCCAAACTGACCCCGGCGGATATTCAGGCCGTGGCGCAAAAATATCTGGATGAAAAAAATCTGTATAACATGACCTTGCTGCCTAGGCGGCGATTACGCCTGTTCCGGGCCGTATGGCTGGGCCGTCCTTCCGCATCTGGCGGGGAGGAGGCAAGCCGTACGGCTCGTTTTTTTGCAGCGACAGGCTGGGCCCTGGCAGTACGCGTTGTGCCCAGGATGCGGCAAAGGCGGCAGTTTGGCGCGGGGCACAACGGGTGAGGGGGAGTAAATGAAATTTGCCCAACCCTCAGTTTATCATACAAAAAAAAGTTTTTTACAGACTGATTTTTTGGCAATTTACGGGCAAATTAGAATGTCAAGTTTTCCCTAAGTTCCCAAGCGGGCGGGGGGGGCCGTCTTGAAAATAGGGCGGGGGTAGAGTAGGTTCATTTTTGCGCTTATTGGAACTGCCCTTCTACTGAAGGCTTCGCACTGGCATCGGCTGCGTTCGCAGTGCCGTGTCAGGAGCGGCAGCGTCATGCGGACAAGTGTGCCATGCGTGCATGGCGAAATGTTTCGTGAGCGCAATCAACATCACAGATGCAGCAGGTCACCTGAAGTGATCCGGCAGCCTACAAGGGCGAACAATTTTGTCACCCGCCCCTCTATTGTGCGGCCTGTACATGGTGAAAATAAGGGCAAACAACAAATTTCAGTAATTTAACCAGTGCGTTGCTTTGAACCTTGGACATGTTTTTTTTGCGCATTTATTGACACAGTGCAAGTCCTTTTGAGATTTCTAGACATTGAAAGCGCCATGGAGCTTAATAGGGAATGCCCGTGCAAATCGGGAGCGGACCCGCCGCCGTGAGCCTGTTCAAAAACCGCATTTCACTACATGCCACTGGGTAATCTGGGAAGGCCGAAATGCGGTAGGCAAGTCGGAAGACCTACTTTCAACAGTCCCTTAGAAAAAGAATCCTCTGCAACGGGCTTTTGCGGAAGAATCATCACAAATGGGCCAGCAATGGCCCGTCCGCCCGTTTTGACCGGCGGCCTTTTTGTTCATGGCCCACAAGTTGGAGCGAAACTGCATGCTCGTCAGCATAATAAAACGCGACGGCACGGAAGTGCCTTTTGATTCCGTCAAGATTCTCAATGCCATTACTAAGGCCAACCAGGCTGTGGGTGGTGAAGACATGTCGCCCACCGACCTGCTGTTTGTCACCGAAAAGGTGTGCAAAAAGCTGGAGTCGCGCAGCCTCAAGCATGTTGAAGAAATTCAGGATGTTGTTGAAGAAACCCCTCATCCAGTACGACTACGCCAAAAGCGCCAAGGCCTACATTCTCTACCGCGCAGAGCATACGAAAGATCCGTAATGCGGAATCGTATCTCATGGATATTTATAAAAAACTTACCTATTCCTCCTGCTCTGCAGGAGGACATAAAGCGCGAAAACGCCAATATCGACGCGGCGATACGGCCATGGGAACCATGCTCAAGTATGGTTCTGAAGGCTCAAAATTTTTTATCGACAACTACATTTTACCCAAGGATGCCTCGGCCGCGCATATCAACGGCGACATCCATATTCATGACAAAGATTTTACATGCTCACGGAAACGTGCTGCCAGATAGACCTGATCCCCCTGTTTAAAAACGGTTTTTTTCCACGGGGCACGGGCATTTGCGCGAGCCCAATTCCATAGAGAGCTACTCGGCCCTTGCTTGCATCGCCATTCAGGCCAACCAGAACGAAATGCACGGCGGCCAGAGCGTGCCGCATTTTGATTTCGCCATGGCCGAGGGCGTCGTCAAAAAACCTACCGCAAGGAATACGAACGCGCCTTTGCCCGCCTTTTACGCATCCATTAACGGGCTTGAAGAACAGGCCGCCATGATGCCGCCAGAGGGTTCATTGGTTCTGCTGCCCGAAGGCCCGCGCCTGGGCACCTTGCGACGATTTTGGCGCTGCCCTGACAGCGGCTGCCCCCGAAGATCAGCGCGACATTGTGGCGCGTGCGCACGCCTACGCTGCGGGCGAGGCCCTCAAGTATACCGAGCGCCGCACGTATCAGGCCATGGAAGCCCTGATCACAAACCTCAACACCATGAATTCTCGCGCCGGGGCGCAGGTCCCCTTTCAGTTCCATCAACTACGGCACGGATACCTCGGCTGAGGGCCGTATGGTTATCAAAAACCTGCTGCGCGACGCCACCAAGGCCGGGCTGGGCAACCGGCGAAACCTCCCATTTTTCCCGTGCAGATTTTCAAGGTCAAGTCGGGCGTTCAACTACAATACTTGAAGATCCCAACTACGGACCTGTTTCAAAGCTGGCCATGGAAGTATCCGCCATGCGGCTTTCCCCAATTTCAGCTTTCTCGACGCTCCGTTTAACCTGAAGTACTATCACCCCGGCGACTACAATACCGAGGTGGCCTATATGGGCTGCCGCACGCGCGTGCTCGGCAACGTGTACGACAAAGACCGGGAGGTAACCTGCGGGCGCGGCAACCTGAGCTTTACGTCCATTAACCTGCCACGCCTGGGGCTGGAAGCGCGGGGCGACATAGACCGTTTTTTACGCCCTGCTGAACGACAAGATCGACCTCGTTTTTCGCCAGCTTTTTGCACCGGCTCAAGATCCAGAGCGCCAAAAAGGTGCGCAACTATCCTTTCCTTATGGGTGAGGGAATCTGGCTTGATTCTGACAAACTGGGTTGGGACGACAGCATTGAAGAAGTGCTCAAGCACGGTACGCTGACGGTGGGGCTTTATCGGCCTTGCCGAAACGCTCAAGGCACTTGTGGGCAAACACCACGGCGAGAGCGAAGAAGCGCAGAAACTGGGGCTTGAAATCATCTCCCAGATGCGCAAGCGCTGCGACGAAGAAGCGGAAAAAACCGGTCTCAATTTTTCACTCATCGCCACCCCCGCTGAAAGCCTCAGCGGACGCTTCGTCACGCTCGACAAGGCCAAGTACGGCAGCATCCCCGGCATCACCGACAGGGATTATTATACCAATTCCTTTCATGTGCCGGTGTATTGCCCCATCAAGGCCTTTAAAAAGATACAGATTGAGGCTCCCTATCATGCCCTGACCAATGCAGGCCACATTACCTATGTGGAGCTGGACGGCGACACCTGCAAAAATCTTGAGGCATTTGAACGTATTATCCGCTTTATGCACGACAGCGGCGTTGGCTACGGCTCCATCAACCATCCTCTCGACCGCGACCCTGTCTGCGGTTACGTGGGCGTGATCAACGGAGTCTGCCCCCGTTGCGGGCGCAAGGAAGGCGAGGCCGTAAGCGCCGAACTGCTTGAACAATTGCGCAAAAAATACCCGCACACCCCCAAGTGGGACTAGCGGTAACATACATTTTTTTCACCATCTTTTGCTTAGAGCAAGGAGAGAGCACATGCTGATGAAGTCGAGTCTGTTTGCCGAAACCAAACCCGCACAGAAACTGGTTGGGCAGAATGTGGGTTTTGAACGCACCCGCCGCATCACTGGTTACCTTGTGGGAACGCTTGACCGTTTCAACAATGCCAAACGTGCTGAAGAGCACGACCGCGTCAAGCATGCCTGAATCATGCAAAACCGCGCTCATGCGGCTGTCGGGCATTGTGGAGGAATCCATAGTGGACGGACCGGGGCTGCGGTATGTACTATTTACGCAGGGTTGTCCGCACCACTGTAAGGGGTGTCACAATCCGCAGACGCACAGCTTTGAGGGCGGCTTTCTGCTGACGGCAGAGGCCGCCCTTGCCCAGATGGCGGAAAATCCGCTGCTGTCTGGTATAACGCTGTCGGGGGGCGAACCCTTTGCCCAGGCCGAGGCGCTTTGCGCCGTGGCAGCGGGCGCGAGAGCCATGGGAAAAAGCGTGGTGACCTACACCGGCTATGTTTTTGAGGACTTGCTGGCGCGCAACGACCCCTGGACAGACCGGCTGCTGGATCTGACGGATATTCTTGTGGACGGCCCTTACATGGAAGACCTGCGCGATCTTGAGCTGCAGTTCAGGGGCAGCTCTAACCAGCGGCTGCTTGACCGAGCCGACAGAGAGCGGATAGCCGCAGGGCTGCGCCGTAGCTGAATGGCTTCCGCAAAAGGCATCAGTGCTGGGCAACCCCAGCGCAGAAACATCCGCGTGATATTTTTTGCACGGCGCAGGCAGGGGCAGTCTTAATAAGCTGCCTTCATAAACCAGTGTTCCCCGCATCTGCGGGGCTTTTTTTTGCCCGTGCGTGGGGCCGCAGGGTTGGGCGTAGACAGTGCAGATCTGGGCCTGAGCGGTCTCGGTGCGGCGTTGCGCAGGCTTTGCACTTCACGCTGCAGTTTTTCGACGGTATCCCGGGCCTCGTTAAGGTCGCGTCTGAGTGCGCCCACCCCACGTATCCAGGCGGTCTTCGCGCACGCGTATAACATCGCATGCAGTGGTATGACCAGTGGGGCCTCGTCTGCCTTTTGGGATACTGCGGCTGAGAGTTTGCGGCAGGGGAAGCAGGTTCCTGTAACGCGGCACAAGCCCGCAGGCGGAAAAGACTAGTGAAAGGATAACCGCAGCGCTCGAAAAAGGCGGCGTGGGCTGTAGGGTGAGCAGACCTGCAATGGGAGCAATAAGCAGAAAAATTAGAGGGCCCCCACTTGTTCCCCCCTATGGGCAGAGGTGGCAGGAATGCGGCAAGGGATCAGGCCGCAGCAGTCGCGCCGCACAATCTGCGCATGACCACAAAATTTGCAGCCGCGCGGCGCTGGGCGCGGATGCGCGCCCTGTTTACCTGAGCCACATTGTCGGCGAGCAGGCTTACCACATCTGCGTCGAGGTAGTTAAGCTCGGCCATGGACTCAATGATCTCCATGGCTTTGGACAGGGGCATGCCCTGACGGTAAGGGCGGTCTTCCGTCAACGCGGTAAAAACATCCGCCACGGCGATAATGCGCATCGGCAGGGAGAGGCAGCTCCCCTTGATTTGTTCGGGGTAGCCTGTGCCGTCAATGCGTTCGTGATGCCTCCCCCCCCATTCCCGCACGCAGGTAAAGCCAGGTATGGAACCCAAAAGTTCCAGGCTGTTTTGGGCGTGCTGCTGTATTTGCAGTATTTCTGTAGGGGTAAGGGACGTGGGTTTTTCCAAAATTTCCAGGGGAATGGCCAGCTTGCCTATGTCGTGCAGCAGCCCGGCGATAAACATGGTTGTAAGGTCGCCGCTATCGGCCATGCGGCTGAGTTTGAGCAGCATGCGGGCCGTGTGCGCCACGCCCATGGAATGCGTGGCTGTAAAGGGGCTTTTGGAGTCGATGGTTTGCGAAAAAAGACCGCACAAATCCACAAGCTGCACCGGGCCAAGAACAACCATGCCAAAGGTTGAGGCCAGGTGCTGTTCCATTTTTTGGGGGCTGGTCACAAGGCTGTTCAAAGCGGCATCGTCAGCAACAAATTCCAGCGCCGCGAGGTTTTCAGGGGCGTATTCACTGGTTTTGGCCTGCAACATGCGGCAGATGCCGTGCAGGTCTGCAAACTGCTTGCCGCGCAGGGCAATATCAATCCTGTCAGCCATGTGTATGCAGTTGGCAGGCAGGGCGTTTTGGTCCTCAGGGGCGTAACTGTCCCATTCCGTATGGTGGTGCAGCACCATGTCGCAAACCGGGCGCGGCAGCCCGGCTGTTTTGCAAAAGGCCCAGCCAGCCCGGCAGTGCAGTGCCTTGTTGTGTTCAAAAACAAGGTCTTTGGTCTCGCTTTTAAGCGGTATGGCCCCTATGTCGTGCAGCATGCTGGCCATAAGCATGTACCTGCGGGAGGAGGCGGAAAGCCGCAGCCGCTCGGCAATAATCTGACTTAAAAAGGCAACGCGCAAATGATGACCCGCAAGGACTGGCGTAACCATGTCGAGTGCGCGCGAAAAACCCATCAGCAAATCAAAAAGACGAATGGACCGCATGAAACGTATTCTCCCATCGAAAGATGGCTATTCAAGTCAAAAACGGTAGGTCAATAGCGACATGGCGGCAATAGCCGTATGAGGCAGTTGGCTGCAGTACGCAAAAAAATATGGCCCGTCAGGCCGCGCTGCGGCCGTGCATTTTTCAACTGCAGGCCTGCAGCTGCCAGCGACTCGCCGTGTCCCAAAAAAGCAGTGCCGCACCTGTACTGGGGAGCGGCACTGTCTTGTACATGAGTTATTGCTTGCTATTGGGTATGTCAACAGCCGGGCTAGTTTTTAAAGGGCGAAATCATGCGCAGGGTTTTGATCACGTCGGGGAAGTTTTCGATGACAAAGTCCACTTCTTCCTGCGTTGAGTAGCGCGAGAGCGAAAGGCGTATGGAGCCGTGCGCGTAGGTAAACGGCACGCCCATGGCGCGGAGCACATGCGAGGGCTCAAGGCTGCCCGACGTGCACGCCGAGCCGGAGCTTGCACACACGCCCAGCCTGTCGAGCATCAGCAGGATGGCCTCGCCTTCCACGTTTTTAAAGGCGATATTGGTGGTGTTGGGCAGGCGGTTTTCCACATCGCCGTTGACCATGCAGTCGGGGATGCGTTCCACAAGGCCCTTTTCAAGCCTGTCGCGTAGCAGGGCAACGTTGACGCGTTCTTCCTGCATATGGGTAGCGGCCAGCTTGGCAGCTGCCCCCAGGCCGACAATATAGGGCACGTTTTCCGTACCGGCGCGGCGGCCTTTTTCCTGATGCCCGCCCCGCAAAAACGGACGAAAGCGAACGCCCTTGCGTACGTAGAGCACGCCAATGCCCTTGGGCGCATGCAGCTTGTGCCCGGAGAGCGAAAGCATGTCAGCGGGCAGATGGCCCAGATCAATGGGGGTTTTGCCCACAGGCCTGCACGGCGTCGGTGTGGAACAGAATGCCCTTGTCCTTGGCCATTTCCGCCATTTTCTGGATGGGGTATATGTTGCCCACTTCGTTGTTGGCAAACATGATGGAGGCCAGCGCCGTGTCAGAGGTGAGGGCTGCCTCGTATTCATCCAGATCAAGGCGGCCCTTGTTGTCTACGCCAAGGTAGGTGACGCGGTAGCCCTGTCGTTCCCAGTGCTGCATGACGCTGAGCACTGCAGGGTGCTCAACCCTTGTTGTGATGAGGTGGCGCTTTTCGGGCTGGGTCTGGGTGGCCGACCAGATGGCGGCGTTGTCGCTTTCAGACCCGCACGAGGTAAAGATTATTTCGTCCGGGTTTGCACCCAGCAGGGCGGCCATGTTTTCACGGGCGGTTTCAACCGCGTCCGCCACCTGCCCGCCAAAGGTGTGCATACTCGAAGGGTTGCCATAAAATTCGCCCAGGTAGGGCAGGATGGCTTCGCGAACTTCAGGCGCAACCGCTGTGGTGGCATTGTTGTCAAAATAGATGGTCTTCATGGCGGTTAGGCCTCCTCAACCACGATGTCGGCTTCTACATGCTCGCGCAGCATGCGCTGCACCAGATCGCGGATGGTCACCTCGCTGGAGCGGCACTGGGCGCAACGCCCGCGCAGGGAAACCACAACGCGCATACCGTCCACATCCACAAGTTCAATGTCGCCGCCGTCGGCTGCAAGTTGCGGGCGAATTTCCTCTTCAATGGTCTTCAGCACCATTTGCATGCGCTGCACATTGGTAAGGCGCGGTCTGGGCTTGAGCTCGACCAGCGGCTTTTGCTTGAGCTGAACGGCCAGTATCTCGGCGATTTCATCAAGGCATTCGCCGCATGCGCCGCCAGCCTTGGTGTAGTTGGTGATTTCTTCAACTGTTTTAAGGCCGTTTTCGGTAATGGCGCGTATGATCTGGGCATCGGTGATGCCAAAGCACTTGCACACAAGCTTGCCGTCTTCGTGGGCGTGGGGAACCGGAGGCTCTCCCTTCCACTGACGGATGGCGGCTTCAAGGGCCTCCTGCCCCATGACGGAGCAGTGCATTTTTTGTTTGGGCAGGCCGCCAAGGGCGTTGGTAATGTCCTTGTTGGTGATTTTAAGGGCGTCCTCGACCGACATGCCCTTGACCATGTCTGTGAGCACAGAGCTTGAGGCAATGGCGCTGGCGCAGCCAAAGGTTTCAAAGCTCGCGCCTTCGATGATATGCTGGTCGTTGATTTTGAGGTAGAGCTTAAGGGCGTCACCGCAGGTCAGGCTGCCTACCTCGCCTATGGCGTTGGCGCCATCCAGAGGACCCACATTGTGCGGATGCAGAAAGTGGTCGTGAACGGCTTTAGTGTAATTCCACATGATTGCCTCCCGTTACGGAGCATTTCTCTGTGTCGATTATTTCCTGCAGGGTGCGCTTTTGCAGGAAGGAGCGGATGTGACCATCCAGTTCTGTCCAGAAGCCCCGTGTGGAGCAGTGGCCCTCGCGTTGGCAGTGACGACTCTTGCTCAGACAGCGCACAGGGGAAATTTCGCCTTCAAGGTGCTGAAAGACTTCTTCTATGTTAATGTCAGCCGGGGGTTTGGCAAGAGAGTATCCCCCGCCTGAGCCGCGTACGGCCCTGAGAATGCCCATGGGGCGCAGAGCCCGTACTATTTGCTCCAGATAGCCCGAAGATATGTTTTCCTCGCGGGCCACTTGCCCCAGTTGCAAAAGCGTGCCCTGCGGCTGTGCCGCCAGGCGCAGCAAAAAGCGCAATCCATAACGGGTTCTGGTAGAAAATCGCATTGGCATCCTCGTTTCCCTGTAGTGTGCAGCGGTGCTTACATGCCCTGCCGGTTACGGCCGATAGCGGTAAGGCTAAAGGGTGTTTCCTGATAAACATAGTAGTTGAGCCAGTTGCAATAAAACAGATGCGCGTGCGCCCTCCAGCTGACATGGGGCGGGCGGCTGGGATCGTTGTCGGGATAATAGTGGCTGGGCGGCTGCGGGTTCATGCCCCGCTCGAGGTCGCGTCGAAACTCCGCATCCAGGGTATCCCTGTCGTATTCAAGGTGGCCGGTCATAAAGACCTGCGAGTGGTCGAGACTTTCGGCAAGGGCAAGACCCGCTTCAGGCGACTGGGCCAGAACGCGCAGGGCTGGCTGATTGCTGACGTCCTGGACGCGAACCTCCGTATGCCGCGAATGTGGGGCCGTAAACGTGTCGTCAAATCCCCGGAACAGGCGGCAGCCCGGCTGAAGAATGTTGTGGTCAAAAATGCCCGATAGCTTTGAAGGCAGCGTGTACTTGGGTATGCCGTAAAAATGGTACAGGGCCGCCTGCGCCGCCCAGCAAATGTACAGGGTGGAATATACGCGGCTTTGCGCAAAGGTCATTATCTCCAGCAGTTCCTGCCAGTAATCCACATCTTCAAAAGGCAGATGCTCCACAGGCGCTCCTGTCACGATCATGCCGTCAAAGCTGCCGTGGCGGATCTCGCCAAATGTTTTGTAAAAACGTTCCAGATGCTGTGTCGGCGTGTTTTTGGATTCGTGCGCCTCGGTGCGCAGCAGCGTGATGTTGACCTGCAGGGGCGAGTTGCTCAAAAGCCGCAACATTTGGGTCTCTGTGGCGATTTTTGTGGGCATGAGGTTGACTATGGCAATCTCCAGCGGGCGTATGTCCTGCTGGACGGCGCGGTCTTCCGTCATCACAAAGATGTTTTCGCTCTCAAGCGCTGCACAGGCGGGAAGATCCGCAGGAATCTTGATAGGCATGTCTATGATCCTTCTCAGCAAAGCGGTCTGTCTAGGCGGCCCTTGTGCTCCGCCGCGTTACGAGTCCCGTCTGTGGGGTTGAGTTTGTCGGCAATTACGGACAATTGAGGCTCGCCCTGAAAACATAGCACTACACTATGTTTTGTCAAGGCGAGCCTCAATAAATTATTTACATGTTCCCTACAGGTACATGCAAAAGTATACTTATTTTTTTACAATTGTACAATATGCGTCTCCGGCGTCAAGGTGCTGCCGGCAGCTTGAAGCGCCCGGTGCACCAGGCGCTCGAGACCTCCGCAGCAAGGTACGCTCATACGCAGGACGGTAATGCCCGCTATGCCGCCGTGCTGGATGATGGCCGTGAGCTTTTCCGCCAGAATTTCGTTATCCTCAAGCTTGGGACAGGCAATAATGGGGACGCGCCCGCGCATCCAGTCGGCATGTAGGTTGGGCAGAGCAAAGCCCGCGCAGTGCGCGGCCAGCAATATGTTGGCACCCTTCAAAAAAGGTGCGCTGGGCGGCAGCAGACGCAGCTGGATGGGCCATGTGGGCACCTGCGCCTGCAGGTCGCCAGCTGCTTCCCGCAGGGGCCGGGCCGCCGGTAAGCGGCGTGAGCGTGCGCGCCATGCTGGCCAGGGCAGCCGCCGTGGGGCCGATGCTGGGGCAATTGCGCTCCCTCGCGTTTTTGGGCCTTGGCGGCAAGCGCGGCTTCTTCGTCAAACTCCGGCGCGTCCCTTTCCACAAGGCGCAACGCCCCCTCTGGGCAGTTCAGGCATGCGCCGAGGCCATCGCAGTAAATATCGCTTATCAGTTTGGCCTTGCCGTCAATGATGGCAAGAGCGCCCTCGGCGCAGTCGAGTACGCACTGCCCGCAACCGTTGCACTTTTCTTCATCGATCTCAATGATGGGACGCTTCATGCTATGCCTCCCGTGCAAGGCGCGGCAGCGCCTCTGGTGCGTCGATAACATGGTCGGCCTGGGCTGCGCGCAGTTCTTCCGCACCGCGAAAACCCCAGGCTACGCCTATTGAGGTCATACCCGCATTGCGGGCGGTAAATATATCCACGTTGCTGTCGCCCACATAAAAGCTGTTGGCAGGCAAAACCGACATCTGACGCAACATATCAAGGGGCGCATCCGCCTCGGGTTTGAGGGGCACGCCATCGCGGCCTCCGCGCACGAGCGCAAAAGGCACCTCGGGAAAATAGCGGCCGATCAGCGCGACAGTGAGGTCGTCAGGTTTGTTTGAAAGCACCGCCAGCGCATGGCCTTGCTCGGCCAGAGCCAGCAGGGCCTCGGTAATGCCGTCGTAGGGCCGGGTGCGCACGCACATGTTGTTGCCGTACTGGGCACGTGCCTCCGCTACCAGGGCGCAGAGCTCGGCTGTGGAAAGTCTCGTGCTCTCGCCCTGAGGCAGGGGCGTCGCTGACGAGTTTGTGAAAGCCGCGCCCCACATAATACCTGTACTTTGGCAGGGGATGCACGGGGTAGCCGTGGCTGGCGAGAACGTCGTTGCAGGCCTGGCCGATGTCTTCCAGGCTGTCAATCAGCGTTCCGTCCAGATCAAAAAGAAAAGCTTTCATTCTTGCTCCTGTAGGCCCTGCAAGTGGGCCCTCGTAATTTAGCAGAAAAGTGGATTAAATCACAAGTGCACAATGGGTATTAATGCGACAAAAATAGCCATGTGCTGTTTTTTCATAATGTTAAAGAAAAACCTGTCCACTTGGCGGCAACCCTTGTCAGCTGCCGGCTCTAGTATTTGCCCTGCTGGACAGAAATTTATTGCATTGATAAGACATTATCACGGGCCAAAGAATCTGTATGTGACGCCCGTCACGGAGGATATATGGCAAGACATATTTTGAGTATCAAAAGCCTTGGCGAAAAGGCTTCCTGGCTGTTGGTGCAGCAGGCTTTGGGCATGCCGGAACCGAAGTCGCAATCTGATTTTATGGCTCAGCGCGTAGCGTTGCTGATGTTTTCGCAACACTCGTTGCCCGAGCGGCTTTGCGTGTCGGCGGCTGTGCGGCAGATGGGCGGCGCCGTTGTTTATGAAGGCAACCGTGGCAGCTGGCGTACCGAAATGAGCGATTATCAGGAACAGCTTCTGCCGGTTTTCAGCTATTATATCGACTGCCTGTATATGTACGGCATGCCCGTGGGCGGGTGGGACATGGAGGCCTCGTGTCTGCGCTTCCCCTTGATCAACGCTGGCAGCCCTGACGCGCACCCCGCGCACGCCCTTGCAGACATTGCTTGTATGCTGCGCAATTCGCGCTATCTCAATGGCGTTAGCTGCGGCTGGATGGGCTGCGTCAACGGCACGCTGCATTCGCTCATCGAAGCCACGGCTTGGTTTCCGTTTGCGTTGCGGGTGGCGCTGCCCTCGCGCAGCGACGCAGGGCCGCTCAAAGAAACCGTCGCCCGCCTGGGCACGCCTGTTACCTTTGTGGATAGCCCCGAAGAAGCCGTACGCGGAGCCAATTATGTTTTTGCGGGCTGCCGCAGCGGCCTGACGGATGAGGAGCGTGCGCATTGGCGCGTTGGGCCTGAGCTGCTGTCCAAGGCGGCGACCGACGTGCATCTGATGCTGAGCGCCTCGCCCGTGGCGGCCATTGGGGTTGACGACGCCATCTTGGCAAGCAAGGCCTCGCTGCTCGTGCAGCAGGCAGAATACCGGCTGCGTGTGCACAAGCGCATGCTGCATTGGGTTTTTCTTGATAATGAAACAGGGATCTAGTTTATGGGTTTGACAAACAGGCAGGGCAGTCTGAACGAACTGTCTATGTTTACGCCATGCGCTCTGCAGGGCGACAGGGGCAATGGCGGACGCTGCCGGCGGCATGCCCGCCGGGGCTTCGGGCAATGCGCCTGGCGTGCTTACAGCTAAAGAACTTATTGAATTTATTCAGGTATTTTCTTCAACATTGCTTGGGGCAGGCGGGCAGACCACACGGGTGGACCGCACCGCCTGCCGCATTGCGCGCGCATATGGTTTTGAAGTTGAGCTGGCTATTTTTCCCAAGCATCTGATGCTTTCGGTCATCAAACCTGCCGAGGGGGGCATTCCGGCTGAGCGCCGTACTGCGGTAAGCTCCATTGTGTCGGGCGCGCCCAATTTTCAGCGGGTAGCCGCTCTCAATGCCCTGAGCTGGAGCATCGCTGACGAAAACCTCAGCCTTGGCGAGGCGCGCCAGCGCTTCAGCGCCATTTGCGCGGTGCCTACCATCAACCCCGTCTTGCTGCGCTTTCTTGTATCGTGCGCCAATGCGGCCTTTTGCGGCCTGTTTAACGGCGATTTTGACAGCCATGGGTCTGGTGTTTTGCGCGACACTACTGGGCTTTTTATCTGCGGCAAAAGCTGCTGCATTGGGGCCTGGATGTAAAGGTTACCTTTTTTTTGTGCGCGTTTTGCAGCATCGCTGCTGGCGTCTGTGGGCGTAGTGCTGCAGCTGGGCGGCACACCGCAGACCGCCATTGCCGCCAGCGTGCTTTTTCTTATCCCCGGCATCCCCCTTATCAACGCCATGCTCGACATCCTTGACGGGCATGTGCTTATGGGCGTCTCGCGGCTTATTCAGGCCAGCACGCTCATCATCTGCATTGCTTTGGGGCTGGCCACAACCATGCTGCTGATGGGGGTGGATTCACTATGATGCTGGTGGATTGTCTGCTGACGGGCTGCTTGCGGCGATTGCCGCCGTGGGCTTTGCGGCCATTTCGCGGCCGACCAAGCGTATTGCCGTTATGGCCGGGCTGCTTGCGGCGACAGGGCATATGAGCCGTTTTTTGCTGCTGCAGGCGCATGTGGGCATCGCCAGTGCCTCACTCTGCGCCGGGCTGATCATTTCCTTTTGCAGCATGCCCATCGCGCGCCGGTGTCACACCCCGGCCGAGATGTTTGTTTTCCCCGCATTGCTGCCCATGATACCCGGCATGTTTGCCTATAAGGCTATTCTGGCTACCCTGAAGTTTCTCAATACAGCGGGGACCACCCAGGGGGAGACTGTGCTGGTGAGCGTTGTCTACAACGGGCTGACGGCCTTTTTTATCATGTGCGCTCTGGCCATCGGGGCCATACTGCCCCTGCTGCTTTTTCATAGGGAGGCTCCGTTGGGTCGTACCCTGCACAAGTTGAGCAAGAACGGCAAAACTGTTTAAAGACGGGCCGGGCTGCGGGTCGAAGTAAGGCACGCGGCCTTTGGGGCAAAGACGCCCGCCGCCTGTCGTGCGCGCAAATACAATGCAGAAGGGCCCGGACGAGCATGCTCGTCCGGGCCCTTCTGCATTGTCAGCCGGTTATGGCGGCAAAGGCCCGCCACCACGCGACGCATACCACAAAAAACGTTGCCGCGGCCGCACTCCACTGGCCCAGACCAGTATGGTGGTTGCGCCACCCGCCAGGCCTCAAACGCGCCCAACGCCAGCCCGCAGGCCAGACCGGCCAGATGGGCGGCATAATCGGTATTTTCGCCTTCAGTGCCAAGCATGGCCAGCAGGGCGGCTGCCGCAGCCACCGGCAGCATGGCTTTGCGCCTGCCGCTTTGCTGGTTTGCCATAAAACCCGCAATAGCGCCAATGCTGGCAAACAGCGCAGTAGAAAAACCCATGCTCAGCACCGGATGCGGACGCAGCAGCACAGTCAGGGCGTTGCCCAGCGCCCCGCCAAGCAGCGTAAGCCATATGGCCCTACCGACGCCTGTAAGGCGTGCCAGAAGCGTAAGAAATATGGAGCCAAAGGCCACATTGCCGCACAGGTGGGTAAGGCTGGCGTGCAGGCCAAGAGCGGTGACGGTTCTGTACCATTCGTTAAAAACGCGAACCCGCACGATGTCGAGCCCGCCCGCGCCGCTCCACAGCTCGGGCAGCGGCAGCGGCTGTGGGGCATGCCACCAGCCCATGCGCCCGCCGTGCCAAAGTATGACAGGCAGCAGGGCCAGAGCCGCCAAAAAAGCGTGTGGAAAAACCCTGAGCGGCGGCGGCTCTGGGGCGGACATTGTTGTTTCTCGGTAAAAGGCCCCAAGCTCTGTCAGGGCGATATTTTCGTACAGCGCGGGTACATAAATGTATTCCCGCCCGCCCATCTGGGCTGTCTGGTGCGGTATGCCGCAGGCATTGAGCACAAGCAGCCATTCGCGAAAGCTCGTATAGCGGGTGTAGCCCTGCGACCCGGCCACAGGACGCCAGTCAAGGGGCAGGCTGTTGGGCCTGCGCCGGATGCGCCAGTAGCGTGAAAAAGCAAAAACCTTGGGTGTTGGTGTGCGCATAAGCAAAAAAGCCCCGGCAGAAACCTGTCGGGGCTAAGAACTGCAAAAAAAAGGCAATTAAGCCTGTTTGCGCACCGTGGGCTTAACCACAACGCCAGAACGCAGGCAACGGGTGCAGACGGAAAGGGTCCGCACGCTGCCGTCGGGGAACTGGTGACGCACGCGCTGCAGATTGGGATTAAAGCGGCGCTTGGTCTTGATGTTGGAGTGGCTCACAAGATTGCCGACCTGGGGCTTTTTGCCGCAAAAGATGCATTCCTTGCTCATACATTCCTCCGTATATGCAAAAAAATAGTTCATTTCAAATGCGGCATAAAACAAAGCCCGCGCCGAAAAGATGACAGCGTTGCATGTGGGCGTAACCGCGCGAAAAGGTCATATAGCTCATGCAGTGTGGAAAGGCAAGACTTTTTCTCAAAATAAGGCGACCCCGTCCAGCCGTCATGCCGCGGAACATGGCTGGGGTGCATCTTATGCTTCTGCCCGCGTGTTAGTTGTGCAACCGACTCCCAAAAACTGCCTAAAAATGCTCGCTGTGGGTGCGCGCCCAATCTGCCTCGTCGAGCTGGCGGGGGTCGCTTGATTTCGTCCTTATGTCCAATGGCCAGCAGACAGAGTACACCGTAATTGGCGGGGATGCCCAGTGTTTTGCGGACTTCGTCCTCGGCGGACTTGCCGCTGTTGGTGCGCAGGCGCATCTGCACCCATGTTGACCCAAGCCCCAGTTTTTTCGGCCTCAAGCTGCACAAGAATGGCCGCAATGGAGGCGTTTTCAACCCACACGTCAGCCTTGCCGGTATTGGCCGTTACCGCCACAACCAGCGAGGCCGTATTAAGGGGCATGGTGCCTGAGTCGCGGCAGGCGGCAAGGGCTTTAATAACCGTTCTGTCGCGCACGGCCACCAGCTCAACTGGCCGCGTATCCTTGGAGGAGGGTGCGAGCAGCCCAGCGGCGAGGAGTTTTTCAATGTGTTGCTCACTCACCGCCTGCGGGGTGAACTTGCGTATGCTGCGACGGTTGCTCAACAGTTCGATCATGGTATGCCCTGCGTGATGAGGCTGAAAAGCAGACAGGGGGCCGTAGCCCCCTGTCACTCACACTCTGGCAGAAATTGCCTGTTTAGCCTGGTCGCCTGATCCCATGGACGATGCCTTGGATGTGGCCAGGATGTAAATTTCGTGCGGGTCAAGAATCAGGATGACCGAGCCGTCGCCCATGATGGTCGCGCCCGAAATGCCCTTGAGGTCGCCAAGGTATGCGCCAAGGGGCTTGATGACGATTTCCTGGCGTTCAAGCAGGCGGTCGACCACGAGGCCCAGACGGCGTTCGTTGTCGTGGATGACTACCACAGAGAGAACGTCGGGCAGGGGGTCGGTGCGGGGCAGGCCCAGCATTTCTGAAAGCTCGACAACGCCAAGCACTTCGCCGCGCAGGGTAACGGCCTTGCGGCCCTTGACGTCTGTGAGGCGCTCGGCTTCGATCTTGGTGGTTTCAGAGACAGCATCAAGGGGGATAGCATACATCTGGCCGGAAACATTGACCATAAGCGCGTCAATGATGGCCAGCGTAAGCGGCAGGCTGAGGGTGAAGCGTGTGCCCTTGCCCACCTCGGAATATGTGCTGACGCTGCCCTTGAGGTTTTTGATGTTGGTGCGCACCACATCCATGCCCACGCCGCGACCGGAGATGTCGGTGATTTTTTCCGCCGACGAAAAACCAGGGGCAAAGATCAGCTCCAGCGATTCGCGATCGTCGAGCTGGGCGGCTTCCTCAGAGGTGATGAGGCCCTTGCGCACGGCTATTTCACGCATCTTTACCGGGTCTATGCCCTTGCCGTCGTCTTCAATCTCAATGGCCACAGAGTTGCCCTTGTGGAAGGCGCGCAGCGTAACCTTGCCCTTGGCGGGTTTGCCAGCGGCCAGGCGTACGTCTTCCGGCTCAATGCCGTGGTCGACCGAGTTGCGGATGAGGTGGACAAGGGGGTCGCCGATAACTTCCACCACACTCTTGTCCAGTTCTGTTTCCTCACCTTCCATGATCAGGTCGACTTCCTTGCCGCTTTTGCGCGAAAGGTCGCGCACCAGGCGGGGGAAGCGCGAAAACACAGAGGAAACCGGCACCATGCGCACCTTCATGATGGTGTCCTGCAAATCGTCCGAAATGCGGGCCATGGCATAGGTGGTTTCAGAAAGGCTTTGGGCTACCTGTGAAATATCCACATCGTGCCCGCTGTCTTCAAGCGAGCGGGCGATAAGGGTGTACCGGTTGCGGTTAATGATGAGCTCGCCGATGAGGTTCATCAGATGGTCAAGGCGCTCATGGTCAACGCGTATGGTGGATGAACCCTTGTGGTTTTCCTGAGTCGGGGCCGCCGCCTGCGCAGCTGGCTTGGCCGGTGCGGCAGGTTTTGCGGGCGCAGCTGGCTTGGCGGGCGCTGTCCTTGCAGCCGCTGGCTTTGCAGCCGCCGGGGCCGGAGCGGCGTGTTCCGCCGGTTTGGCCGCAGGCGCGTGCGCAGCAGGCTCATGCTTGTTTGCTTGCTCATCCTGCTCGTGCGGGGCTGGCTCATCGGCAGGCTTGGCCGCGCTGGCAGGCGCTGCGGGCTGCGCGTCAGCCTGGGCCGCAGGAGCCGGGGCAGGCTTTGCCTCCGTTGCGGGGGGCAGGCGACGGTGCAAGCCCATCCAGTTTTTTGCTGTATCATGTCCTTGATGATGGCAACTTCCTGCTCAAGCAGGTCCACCATCAGGCCAAAAATCAATACCGCTGATGCGTCCCTGATCCACAATGCCCGCAGTGCGCTCGGCATAGACCTTGATTTCTTCAAAGTCCATGAAGCCGCAGGCGTTTTTGACCGCCACAAGGCAGCGGAAGAGTGCGTCGATGGAATCTTTGTGGCTGCCGTCTTTTTTGAGTGTTTCAAGGGCGGCATGAATTATTTCAAGCTGCTGGCGCACTGTGGCGCGGAAGGCGTCGATGTCGTCATTTTCAGCACCGACGGCAATGATGGTCGGCATGACCACCCTCAACCGGGGCGTGCTCCTCCTGGCTGGCGGGGGCTGCCGGTTCATCTGCGTGCTCTGCTTCAGTTTCATGCTGCCCGCCCGCGGCGCCGTTCTGGCTGGCCTGCGCGTCGAGCAGCTCTTGCGGCAGCGAAATGGGGCCGCCGGTCTGGGCCAGCTGAAGCTGCTTGACCACGGGCTCGATATTGAAGGGGGTGGCGGTGCCCGCTTCAATGTTGATGCGCTGCACCTGAGCCTCAAGCACGTCGACAACAAGCAGCAGCAGGTCGATGAGCTCGTGGGTCGGCGTAATTTTGCCTTGACGAACATTGTTGAGCAGGGTTTCCGCCTCGTGGGGTAAGGGCATTTAGCTCTGCGTAGCCGATAATGCCGCTGTTGCCCTTCATGTTGTGGAAAAAGCGGAAAATATCGTTGACCAGTTCGTCCCGGCCAACGGGGTTTTCTTCCAGATCGAGCAGGCCGTTGGTCAGGCTTTCGATGGTGTCGTTGGACTCGTCGATAAAATCTTTGAGATGCCCCTCGCCAAACGCGGTGAGGGCATACGAAGGTATGTCGGGCAGGTGAGCACCCATTCCTTGCCCGTCATGGTCGGAGCGTCGGAATTTTGCCTGCCGTTGCCCGTGGGGGCCGCCTCGCTGTCTGGCTCGTCAGCGGCTGAAGCGTTGTCTTCTGCCGGAAGTGAGGGGGCTGTTTCTTTGGCGGCCTGAGCGTCGTCTGCAACTGCTTCAGCGGAAACGGCATTAGCGGGGGCCGCTTCGGCAGCGGGCTCGGCAGCCACCTGGGGCGAAGTTTCGCCAGCCATGATGGCTTCGATCTGCGCCATGATATGGTCGATTTCCACATCGCCTTCGGCGTTGGTGGATTCAAGATTATCTATCATCTGACGCAGGGCGTCTGTGGAAGCCAGGATGACATCCATGATTTCCGAGGTCACCACCATGGTGCCCTTGCGCAGCTCGTCCAGAATGTTCTCGGACTTGTGCGCAAGCTGGTTGATGCGGTTCAACCCCAGAAAACCCGACGCGCCCTTGAGAGAGTGCATGGGGCGGAAAATGTCATTCAGCAGTGCCAGATTGTCCGGAGCCTTCTCAAGTTCAAGCAGATTGGGCTCGATGGTTTCGAGATGTTCTTTGGCTTCCGCGATAAAGTCGGCGAAAAGTTCCGGATCGAAAAATTCCTGGCTCATAACCTATACCTTTATATGGCTGAAAGCACACTATTGTCCGAAGTGGACATATACTGTCTTTCTTATCGGCTAGCCCAGAAGCATCATTATTACGAACCATTTTTTCA
>Ga0268359_12920_pt1 | contig 27623 bp, 28 predicted proteins | sample BioMet11_FD_194416 | JGI IMG/M metagenome (GOLD analysis project Ga0268359, IMG submission 194416) | Sewage microbial communities from Oakland, California, United States - Biofuel 11 (PacBio Assembly) | ecosystem: Engineered > Wastewater > Sewage > Unclassified | place: USA: California | collected...
ACTTCACCTGCTTTGCAATATAATCTGCCAGAACATCAACATCCTGTACATCGGCAGGAATATCAAAACCCTTTTCATTCAGCATATCTCTCATGCGGATCAAAGCCGGCGGCAGAATATTCATCGATCTGCACAGCTTTGAATCACGGAAGAAGTCCTGTGCATTGGTATGGACAAGGATCGACCCATCCGCCACAACCGCGACATCATCACAGTACGCAAACACATTCTCCATGTCATGCGTTACCATCAGCACGGTCTTGCCGTATTTCTGATTGAGCTCATAGAACAGCGACATCATTGCCTTGGTGCCGGCCGGGTCAAGACCTGCAGTCGGTTCATCTAAGACAAGCACCTTTGGATCCATCGCCAGGATCCCAGCAATTGCCGTTCTTCTCTTCTGTCCGCCAGACAGTTCCAGCGGTGACTTCAGATAACAGTCTTCCGGCAGATCAACAAGCTTCAAAGCTTTTCTTGCCTTTTCTTCTGCTTCTTCTTCACTGCATCCAAAGTTCTTCGGTCCAAAGGCAACATCCTTCAGGACGGTCTCTTCAAACAGCTGGTATTCCGGGAACTGAAAAACCAGTCCGACATCTCCGCGGAGACTCTTCAGTTTCTTTGGCTTCTCACCAGCCTTAATGACTCTGTCCAGGATATGAATCTCGCCTTCATCCGGCAGCAGCAGTGCATTTAGATGCTGCACCAGCGTTGACTTGCCTGATCCTGTCTGCCCGATCACAGCTGTGATCTTCCCTTCCTGGATATCCAGATTGACATCCTTGAGGGCGGCGTACTGGTAAGGAGTGCCTTCACTGTAAGTGTGGCTTACATGTTCGAATGTAATCGGCATAATTCCTCCAGCAGTCCATCCATCGTGATATAGCGTTCCAGCTTGATTCCTCTTTCTGCCAGCTTATTTTCAAGCTTCATGGAGAAAGGAATATCCAGCTGGATCTCATTCAGCTTCTTTTCATGGGCAAAGATATCATCCGGTGTTCCGGTCATGACGACCTTTCCTTCATTCAATGCAATCACGGCATCGCTTGCCGCAACTTCATCAATATCATGTGTAATTGAAACAATCGTCAGGCCTGTCTCATGATGCAGGTCCATGATGACTTTCTTGATCTCATCTTTTCCCTGCGGATCGAGCATGGCGGTTGCTTCATCAAAGATCAGAATCTCCGGCTTCATGGCTAAAACACCGGCAATGGCAACTCTCTGCTTCTGACCGCCTGACAGTCTGGTCGGTTCATGATCAAGATATTTCGTCATCCTGACTCTTTCGGCATTGGCATCTATGATGCCGTCCATCTTTTCCTGCGGCACTTGATGATTCTCCAGGCCGAAGGCAATATCATCTCTGACGGTCGAACCGATGAACTGATTGTCCGGGTTCTGGAAAACGATGCCGATCTTCGCGCGGATGGCATTGAGGTTCTCCAAAGTCAGTTCCAGTCCATCGATCTGGATGGAACCGCTCTTCTTCTCTAAAAGACCTGTGATCAGTTTGGCAATCGTGGATTTGCCGGAACCATTTTGACCGATGATGGTCGTATACGTTCCCTTTTCCACAGAAAAAGACACATTGTCTATCGTTTCACTGTTCTCGTCATATGAGAAATTCAGATTTTTTACGTCAATAATTCCCATGGCTTCTCCTTACAACATGTCTTATTATAGCGCAGTTTATTTTATTCCCCATTTTCACGCTTGATGATTGGCAGGATCTCGGGCAGACTTCTGACTCTTCTGCAGTCAACATCCATATGTTCACTTCTGCGGTCAAGCAGGATCGGGGTGATGCCGGCATTCCTGGCACCTTCGACGTCGCCTTCCAGATCATCACCGATATGAATGACTTCCTCCGGTCTGCAGCCAGCCAGTTCCAGTGCCTTCAGGTAAATTTCTTTCCTTGGCTTATATGCCTTCACGTCCTCACCTGAGATGATGCCGTTGGCATGGAGCCCATTCCTTCTTAAGCAGACTTTCGCATAGTCACCGGCATTATCCATTAAGATATAGACCGGCAGTTTGACCAGATCAAAGAAACTCTGTACATCACTGAATAATGGCGCATACATCCAGTAATTCTGAATACATGTATGGAGCTGATTATGGTCAGCCTTTAACTTCACTTCTGCATCTGCCTGATCCAGAAGCTTCATGACTAATTCATCTTCCGTCAAAAAAGTGTCTTGATAGCACTCTCTTTCCGCAAGTCTCAGATGATTGAAATACCAGCGTACTGCTTCATCTTTATCTTTCACTGTACTGTGTTCTGTAAAAACATTGACCATTTCGTCAAATTCATTTCCGCGCAACTGCAGGATCGTTCCTGTATAATCCAAAAATACTGCCTTGATCATATCTACCTCTCAAAAACGGAACAATTATACCATGTTTTAAATAATATGCATCTTTACAAAAAATCTGCTTCTTCAGCAGACTTATTGAACTTGAGTAATCAGCTGTTCCATGGCATCTTTGGACAGCGGAGCGTTCCAAGCACCGATGCAGTAGCTGTATTCACCTGAGACCCAGGTAGCAATCGAGATGTTTGTTCCATCTCCGTATTCTGTCACTTCCTTATCGCCTACATCAACAATGTTGGTGCTCCGGTATGTCTCATTGACATCATAGACCGGCGAACCGCACATGATACCCTTGGCAATGCGCAGTCCTTCCTCACCATTGCTGTTGAGATAACGTATTTCGTAAATCTGCTGGGTATAGACATAATAATGTGCATCTGTATAGACCTGAGACGGTGTTTCAGGGACCTCAAGCGTGAACTTGGCAATAGCCTGCGCAGTTGCCGGGGATTCTAATTCTGTCCACACCTGCGCCTGAGACTGGCCGAAAGCAGCCTGCGGTACAACAACACAGGACTGTGTTCCATCTTTATTCTTATTCAGATTGATGATTGACATGATGCCGATGACAAGGGCAGCTACAATCAACAAATAAGGCGTCAGATTCTTCTTGACCGGCTTTGCGGGTTTTGCATCCTGTTCTGCCGCAGGCTGTTCTTTTTCTTCTGTTTCTACTGCTTCAGCCTGTTCTTTTTTTTCTTCCTGATTCATAGGGCACCTCAATTCTATTGATTAATATACAAGAATTCACATTGTTTGGCGAATGGTTTCTGCTTCTGGAACAAAAAAGGCTCTTTTTCAAGAGCCTGTATCCTGTTTACTTTGAAATTGTCTGTGATTCGTAGACACCGTGCAGAGCTGCTGTCTGATTGGCAACATTCAGAATATCACTGAGAATTGCACCTTCTTCAGTAAACAGCTTTTTCTGTGCTGTCATCTCATGATCAGAAAGCTGGACACAGATGTATCCGGCAGCATCCATGACATCCAGGAAGGATTCCAGATCTGCATGGTCTTCAAATGTGACCTTATGCGTGACCGTGATCAGTGTATCATTTTCAAACATGCCGTTGAACTCGCTGTTTCTTGCCAGCAGTCCTTCAACAAAATCCGGATCCAGATACGGATAGACCCCGCATACTTCCTGCACTTCTTCCGGTTTGTCGGAAGCATCGAACTGCGGTTCTTCTTCACCGCCTTCTGGATCAGCATCTATCTTAATGAAGTGAACTTCATCGTTTCCTGCTTCATCCTCATCTGTATCTTTTTCCTCATCCTTGCGATCCTTCAGAATCTTTGCAAGAACAACTGCTCCTACTGCAGCTGCAGCAATGGCAGCACCTACGATTGTCTTATGGAACATAACTTAGCCTTCCCTTCTTCTCTAGGAACCTGTGCTTTTATTTTAGCACATTGAGAAAGAAAAAACCGGAAACTCATATTGAATAAACATTCCGGTAATTTTGTCTATTTTACTGCTGATGGTGTTTTCTGGCATGTTCGGACAGAACTGCTGCCAGACAGATGGAATTGACTTTGACATCCTTGGAATCAGAACGAGAGGTCAGAATGACCGGTGAAGAGGTTCCTGTCAGCATGGCACCTGCCTTGACGTTCGGCACCATGTGTCCGATTGCCTTATACGTAATGTTGCCGCTGTGGATATCCGGGAAGATCAGAATATCTGCCTTGCCGGCGCATGGGCGGTCTTCAGCACCCTTTTCCTTCGCAGCAGCCTCATAGAGGGCAATATCAAGCGAAAGCGGTCCATCCACGACACATCCCTTCAATTCACCATTTTCGCACGCCTGACGCAGTTCATCCGCCTCTACCGTTGCCGGCATTTTTGGATTGACTGTTTCAACAGCTGCCAAAGGAGCAACTTTTGGTTCATTGACGCCGCAGGCCTGGGCTACTTCTGTGCAGTAAGCTATCATAGCCTTCTTGTCTTCCAGGGTCGGATATGGAATAAAGGCCACATCCGAAAGGAACAGCAGGCGGTCGATGCCCGGAATCTCAAAGACGGCAACATGGGACAGCGGTCTGCCTGTACGCAGGCCAACATCTTTGTTCAGCACGCTCTTGAGAAAATCCCTGGTCGGCAGGATACCCTTCATATACATATCTGCTCTGCCGTCATGGACCAGCTTGACTGCGGTCAAAGATGCCTCGATCTTATCCTGCACATTGATGATCTGATACTCATCCATCTTCATGCCGATCCTGGCACCGATTTCTCTGATCTCAGCTTCATCTCCAACCAGGACGGCATCAATGATGCCGCGCTGATGTGCTTCCTTGACAGCTTCCAGAACAGGTTCATCCTGTGCGCATGCCACTGACAGTATTTTCTTATCACACTGTGAGATCTCCGCAAAGAGGTCTTTGAAAGTTCTGCTCATACCATTCTTCTCCTTTGAAGCTCTTTACTTCTGATCATTGAAGCCCTGCCATACAGGATGGCCGAGATATGTCTTAGCCTTCAACTCACCGCGCAGCACCTTCAATGCATTGAATGCCATCGCTTCCTGTTCAAACTCACCAGGATAGACTGCAATCGGGGCAATCCAGCTGCAGGATTCCTTGATCTGTTCAGCGATGTCATCAAAGCGCATTAAGCCGCCGGTCAAGACGATGCCGTCAACGCTGCCCTTCAGAACAACAGACATCGCACCGATCCACTTGGTGATCTGATAGACCATGGCCTGCCAGATCCTTGTATACTGCGGATCGTCTGCTTCTACTTTTTTATGGATGGCATCAGAATCTGATGTATTGAACCAGCTCGAGAAGCCGCCTCCGGCACTGCACAGGACACGCAGCTGCTCGTTGGTGACGTCCTTCATATCTGTTGTCAAAGTTGTGATCGGCATGGAACCCATACGCGTCGGTGTAAATGGTCCTTCGCCGCCGCCGCCGTTATTGCCGTCGATCATCCTGCCATGGGCGTGTGCAGAGATTGTAATGCCGCCGTCGATATGACAGACAACAAGATTCAGATCTTCGTATTTCTTTCCGATTGATGCCGCATAGCGTCTGGCTGCTTCCTTTGTATTCAATACGTGGGATGCCGGATGACGATAGACACCTTTGACGCCGGTAATCCTGGCTAAGTCACAGTATTCATCCACGACGGTTGGATCAACGGTGAACATCTGCGCACCGTATTTGTCATGAACTCGCTGGGCCATCTGCACGCCGAGCATGGATGCATGGTAAAGCCCGGCCACGTGATTGCGGGTATCCTCGACCATCTTTTCATCAATCTGATATATGCCGCTCTCCATCGGCCAGCATGCACCGCCTCTGCCGACCACTGCATCCAGTCCATGCAGATCAATATGATTGTCTGCTAAGAACTGTTCAATAACTTCCATTCTGTAGTCCAGCTGGGCATTGATATCCCCAATCTTTCTCAGCACAGTGGAGTCATGAAATACATTTTCTTCAAAGACCAATTTTTCATTTTCAAACAATGACAGTTTCGTTGATGTCGAACCTGGATTGATGACAAAGATACGATATACTTTTTCTTCCATTTCCCTCATCTTCTCTCAAGCTGTCTTCTTGGCAAGTTCTGCTTTCAGTCCCTGCGTCAGCAGCGGAACAATCTTCTTCAGGTCACCGACAATGCCGTAGTCTGCAACATCGAAAATTGGTGCAGAAGAATCATTGTTGACCGCAATGATAATATCAGATTCTTCCATTCCTGCAACATGCTGGATTGCGCCTGATATACCAATGGCGAAATAGACATGCGGACGGACGGTCTTGCCGGTCTGTCCGACCTGCAGTTCCTTCGGCATCCATCCCGCATCCACAACTGCACGGGAACATGCCACTGTACCATGCAGTACTTCGGCAAGATCTTCAAGCATCTTGAAATTCTCCTGACTGCCGACACCGCGGCCGCCGGAGATAAGGATCTTGGCATCCTGAATATCAGCTGCTGTCGAAACTTCCTTGACAATCTTTAAAATATCAACGTAGCGGGCATCTCCCTGGAAGCCCGGGTTGAAGACAATAACTTCAGCTTTCGCACCTTTGACCGGTGCCAGCTTCTTCATAACGCCGGGACGTACCGTTGCCATCTGTGGACGGTGGTCTGGGCAGGCTATGGTAGCGATGGTGTTGCCGCCGAAGGCAGGACGCGTCATCAGCAGCAGTCCATGTTTCTGATCTGCTTCATGCCCTGGCAATGGCTGCAGCGGGAAGTCGCCGATTTCCAGCTGTGTGCAGTCTGCCGTCAAGCCTGTATGCACTCTGGCGGATGTCTGCGGTCCCAGGTCTCTGCCAATGGCAGTTGCCCCGACCAGCATGATCTCCGGCTTGAATGATTCAATCACGGATGCTAATGCATGTGCATATGGCTCCGTACGATAATCCTTTAATGCTGGGTCATCAACCAGGATGACTTGATCTGCTCCATATTCAGCCAGTTCATCGCATAAGCCCTTGACATCAGAGCCCAGCAGAACTGCTGTTATTTTCTTTTCTTCAAGGCTGTCAGCTAATTCTCTGGCTTTGCCAAGCAATTCCAATGATATATTTGAAAGCTGATTGTCGACCTGCTGTGCAAAGATGAACACGCCTTTATATTCACTTAAATCCATTTTGTTTTCCTCGCCTTTCCTTGTGTTCTGTCAACTTCTTCAGATCACATGCTTTTCTGCAAGCCGTGCAATGATATACTCTGCCGCATCCTCTGCGGTCTCTGGGGTAACAACAGTGCCCTTGCCCTTGGCTACTTTATCCGATGCCTTGGCAATGACAGTTGGTGATCCCTTCAGACCGATGTTCTCATCAGCCACATCCAGGTTGGCACGTCCCCATACCGTCACCTGTGCATCATAGGCATCAAAGATCCTGCCTGGCTGCATATAGCGCGGCTGAGTTGCTTCTCCTAAAACCGTCAAGAGACATGGTAGCTTTGCCTTAACAATATGATATCTGTCTTCGAACTGACGCTTGGCAGTCACATATCCATTCTCCACTTTGATATCAGATGCATAGGAAATGACTGGAATGCCCAAATGCTGGGCAATCTGCGGTCCAACCTGTGCTGTATCACCATCGATTGCCTGACGGCCGGTGATGACCAGATCATATTCCATATTCTTCAAAGCACCGGCAATGGTCGAAGATGTTGCCCATGTATCTGCACCGCCAAGAACGCGGTCGGTAACCAGCAAGCCTTCATCTGCACCCATGGCCATTGCCTCACGCAGTACTTCATCTGCCTTCGGCAGACCCATCGTAACGGCAGTGACCTTTGTATTTTCAGGATCCTGATCCTTGATTCTCAATGCTGCTTCCAATCCTGCTTTATCATCTGGATTCATGATGGCCATCATGGCTGCACGGTCCAGTGTTCCATCCGGTTTAAAACGGACGCCGCCGGCGGTATCCGGAACCTGTTTGATGCATACAACTATTTTCATCATCTCTGCCTCTTTCCCTACTTCAGCAGTGCACCGGAGATGACCATCTCCTGCACTTCGGATGTTCCTTCATAGATCTCTGTGATCTTGGCATCACGCATCATGCGCTCTACTTCATAATCACGGATGTATCCATAACCGCCCATCAGCTGGACGCACTTTGTGGTGACATCCATAGCAGCCCTAGCGGCAGCCAGCTTTGCCTTGGCAGCTTCGACTGAATACGTGCTCTGTGTTTCCTTAGCAACGGCTGCTTTATAGACCAGCAGCTGGGCTGCTTCAATTTCAACTGCCATATCAGCCAGCTGGAACTGGGTATTCTGGAACTGAGATAGAGAACGGCCGAACTGCTTTCTTTCCTTGACGTATGCAAGAGCTCTGTCAAACGCACCCTCGGCAATACCAAGGGCCTGGGCAGCGATACCGATACGTCCGCCGTCCAATGTATGCATGGCAATTGGGAAGCCCTTGCCGCGCTCACCCAGAAGATTCTCCTTTGGAATGCGGCAGTCTTGGAAAATCAGTTCATAGGTCGCTGAGCCACGGATGCCCATCTTTTTTTCCTTGGTGCCGAAAGAGAAGCCTGGAGTTCCCTTTTCAACAATGAACGTTGAGAACTTCTTTTTCTTTCTTCCCTTGGCATCAATGACAACATCGGTATAGGCAACAATGACATAGACATCTGCTTCCTTGCCATTGGTGATGAAGCACTTGGATCCATTGAGGACCCAGCTGTCACCATCTTCCACAGCTCTTGTCTGTACGCCCTGTGCATCTGTTCCTGCTCCTGGCTCCGTCAAGGCAAAAGCACCAAGCTTTTCCCCTTTAGCCAATGGGACAAGGAACTTTTCTTTCTGCTGCTGGGTTCCGAACTGGGCAATCGGATCACAGCATAAGGATGTATGTGCAGACAATGCAACGGCTGTTGTACCGCAGCACTTTGCCAGTTCTTCTACACACATGACATATGTCAAAGGATCACATCCCTGGCCGCCGAATTCCTTTGCAACTGGAATGCCTAAGAATCCATTGGCAGCCATCTTCTCAATGGTCCCTCTTGGGAACTCTTCTTTTTCATCTGTTTCAATGGCAAGCGGCTTCACTTCGTTTTCAGCAAATTCTCTGAATAAACGGCGTGCCATCTGGTGCTTTTTATCAAGCTGAAAATCCATATCTGATTCCTCCATTTTTATTTTCTATGAAAGCGTCAGATCACAGATGCCTGTTTCTCCGACGCCTTGATGTGTATTGATTATGCCTGTTTCACTGCAGCAGACGGGACAACTGTCTCCTCTATTGCATCGATTGCTGTTTTATTTCCATCAGCGTATTTATAAAAACCGATATTGGTCTTCACTCCTAAATGATTGCCGCGCACCATCTTCTTTAAAAGCAGGGCAGGACGGTATTTTGAATCGCCTGTTTCAGAGTAGAGAACATTCATGATGGCCAGCACGACATCAAGTCCAATATAGTCTGCCAGTTCCAGCGGTCCCATCGGATGATTGCATCCCAGCTTCATTGCATTATCAATACCGGTGATGTCAGCGACACCTTCGGAGTATACATTGATTGCTTCATTGATCATTGGAATCAGAATACGGTTGACGACAAATCCAGCACTCTCTTCGACCTGTACTGGAGTCTTATCAAGCATGACAGCAATCTTCTTAACGTCATCGACTGTCTGCTTTGGTGTATTCAGGCCGGCAATGACTTCAACGAGCTTCATGACCGGTGCTGGGTTGAAGAAATGCATGCCGATGATCGGCTTCTTCAGACCGATGCCGATTTCTGTAATGGAAAGAGAGATGTGTTGGAGGCATAGATGCATTTTGGATTTTCGACAACTTCATTCTGCATATGCTTGAACAGCTTCTTCTTCATTTCCATGTTCTCGATGACCGCTTCCACAACAAGATCTGGATCAACGGCAATTTCATCCTTGCCTGTCTTGATCTTTGAAAGGATCTTGCCTGCTTCCTGCTGCGTCATCTTCTTCTTGGCAATCTTCTTAGAGAAGACGGTGACGATCTGCTTCAGGCCGTATTCAGCATATTCCATTTCAACATCACAGAGATAGACAGTTTCAACTTCATCACACTGTGCAAATGTCTGTGCAATTCCGCGGCCCATTGTGCCGGCGCCAATTACTGCTACTTTCATATATTCTTTTCTCCCTATTGGTTAATGAAATTCTTTTCTTTCCGTTTCTCCAGGAATGCACTCATGCCTTCCTTTTGATCATGTGTCTCAAAGCAGTCGCCGAATTTTCTTTCTTCGATCTTCTCTGCTTCTTCCATGGAGACTTCCAAGCCTTCATTGATGGCAGCCTTTGCATTAGCTACCGCAATCGGAGCATTCTTGGCAATCTGGGCAGCTGTCTTTTCAGCTGCGGCAATTAACTGATCTGCTGGTACAAACGCTGTTGACCAAGGCCAATGCGCAGTGCCTCATCTGCCTTGATATTGCGGGCAGTGAAGATCATCTGCTTGGCCATGCCGGCGCCGATCAGACGAGCTAACCGCTGGGTGCCGCCAAAGCCTGGGGTGATTCCTAAACCTGTTTTCCGGCTGACCAAAGACCGCATTTTCTGAAGCGATGCGAAAGTCGCAGGCCATGCCAGCTCACAGCCGCCGCCCATATGCATACCATTCACCGCTGCAATTATGGAATCGGCAGTGTCTCGATTACGGAAAATGTCATTCCCTTCCGTGAGAATTCTCTGCCCCGTCTTGTCCAAGCCGGACATCTCAGCGATATCTGCACCTGCACAAATGACTTGTCACCGGCACCGGTTATGATAGACATCTGGTTGTCTTCAGATCAACTGCATCCAGCACACATTCCAGATCATCCAGCACTTGAGAGTTCAAAGCATTCAAGGCACTTGGACGATTCATCGTGATTACTGCGATGCTGTCCTTGGCTTCATATTCAACGAAGCTCATATGTCTTCAGTCTTCTCTTTCAACGACAGTTGCACATCCCATGCCGCCGCCGATGCATAATGTGTGCTAAACCTCTGTGTGCGTTCTTCTGCTGCATTGCATAGAGCAGCGTGACAAGAATACGTGTTCCGGATGCACCAACTGGATGGCCATAGGCAATTGCACCGCCGTTGACATTCAGCTTGCTTGGATCAAACTTCAGCTCCTTGGCAACTGCGCAGCTCTGAGCTGCGAAGGCTTCATTTGCCTCATACAGATCAAAGTCATCAATTGTCAGACCCGTCTTCTTCATGATCTTTCTGGTCGCTGCCACAGGGCCGACGCCCATGATGCTTGGATCAACACCTGCAAGGCATCCAGCGACCCATGCTGCCATCGGCTTGACGCCGAGCTCCTTTGCCTTTTCCTCGCTCATGACAACACTACTGCTGCTGCACCGTCATTGATGCCTGATGCATTGCCGGCTGTGACAACACCGCCCTCTCTGCCAGAGCAGCACTTCAGCTTGGCAAGGATCTCAGGTGTCTGTCCTTCACGCGGACCTTCATCTGTATCGACAACACGATTCCCTTTTCTTACCCATGTTGACTTCAACTGGAACAATCTCATCCTTGAGCAGTCCAGCCTTCTGCGCTGCGACTGCCTGTTCTGTGAAGAAGCAGAGAATGCATCGAGCTCTTCACGGGTCAGATGCCACTGCTCGGCAACATTCTCGGCAGTGATCATCATGTGATAGTCATTGAAGGCATCCCACAGTGCATCATGCACCATGGCATCGACCAGACCATCCTTTGGCGTATTCATACGATATCCGAAACGTGCGTGCGGAAGCAGGTACGGAGCATTGCTCATGGATTCCATGCCGCCCGCAACAACAATGTCAGCATCGCCAGCCTCAATCATTTCAGCCGCCATGTTCACAGCATCCAGACCTGATCCACATACCACGTTGATGGTAACAGCCGGGACCTCAATCGGAAGACCCGCCTTCAAGGAAGCCTGTCTTGCTGGATTCTGTCCCTGCCCTGCCTGAATGACGTTGCCATGTAGACCTGATCGACCTGCTCTGGTTTCAGACCTGCGCGCTTTAATGACTCTTTGATCACCGCTGCACCTAAATCCACTGCTGGAACTGCACTTAATTCGCCGCCCATTTTACCGATGGCTGTACGACATGCACCTGCTAAAACAATTTTCGTCATATCCTTTTCATCTCTTTTTCTATGAAATGCTAAATACTTGTGATTTCTTTAACATTTACAGTTCCGAATCATAGCACTAATTTCAAAGAGCAGAGCATAAATGTTAATATTTTCACATGTAAACGGTTACATCCATGACAATTATGCTGAAATGTATCTGAATCTGCTGTGATGCGTTAATTCTACATATTTGAAAATCTATGCATATTTATGATTGCATGCATGTGATAATCTCTCATTCTTGCATGTTTGCGCAAAAAAAAGAAAAACGGCCAGAGATCTCTGACCGCTGCTATTACTTCAGCAAATATTCCATAATTTCCACCGCATTGGCTGCTGCACCCTTGCGGATCTGGTCGCCGCAGCACCACAGCACTAAGCCATGGTCATTGCAGAGATCTTTTCTGATCCTGCCGACATAGACAAGATCCTGGTCACTTGTTTCAAGCGGTGTCGGAACATGACTAGTGCATAAGACATCACCATTGAAATCCTTGATGGCCGCTTCTGCCTGCTCTACTGTCACTTGATCCTTGGTGACAAATGTCACGGAGATGGAATGAGAGCGAAAGACCGGAACACGAACGCATGTACATGTGACCTTCAAATCCGGCAGATGAAGGATCTTTCTTCCCTCATTCTGCATCTTCATTTCTTCAGTCGTATAACCATTGTCATTGTAGGAACCAATCTCGGCAACACAGTTGTATGCAATCTGAGCTGGGAAGATATGCGGCACAACTTCTTCCTGCCTGCGGACTGCTTCAATCTGATCTTCCAGTTCTGAAATACCGCTCATGCCGGCACCGGAAACGGCCTGATACGTGCTTGCATTGACAGCGATAATCGGTGACAGCTTTGCAATTGGCGCCAGCGCCATCATCGTAATGATTGTGGAACAGTTCGGATTGGCAATCAAGCCGTGATGGAGCTTGGCATCCTCACCATTGATCTCCGGAACAACTAACGGAACACCCTCTTCCATGCGGAAGGCGGAGCTGTTGTCAATATAGACAGCACCAGCTTTTCAATTAAAGGACGGTACTGCTTACTGAGAGCATTGCTGACCGCACCCAAGACAAAGTCCAGTCCATTCAAGCGCTCCTGACTGACCAGTTCAATGGTCAGTTCCTGACCGGCAAAGGGAATCTTCTTCCCAGCAGATCTCTCTGAGGCAAATACTCTTATTTCTTCCGGATCCAGTTTTCTTTCTTCGATGCATGCCAGCATCTGTCTGCCGACCGCACCGGTCGCGCCTAAGATTCCTATTTTCATTTTTCACTCCTTGCCTGCGATACAAACTTATCGTAGATCGCATGAATTGCCTTTTCAAAATCACGGTCATCGACACCAACTGCAATGGATAATTCATCACTTGACTGATTGATGACCTTAATGTTAATTCCGTTCTTGCCAAACTCACTGAGGAACTGTCCGGACATGCCCGGCACCTTCTTCATGCCGCGGCCAACCACTGCAAGCATGGCCATATGGTCTTCAATGCGCAGATCATCCGGATCAAATTCTTTCTTCAGACGGGAAACAATCTCATACAGGCTCTTTTCAACAGTCTTGGTCTGTACAATCACCGAGAAAGTATCGACAGTGATGGGAACACTTTCAATCGAGACATGATATTCTTCAAAAATGGAAAGGATCCGTCTTAAGAAGCCGACTTCTGCACTGCTGTGGCTCTTGACGATGGTGATCACGGTAAAGTCTTTCCGGCCGGTAATTCCTGTAACTGCATGCGGTGGTTCCTTCTTGTCCATCTCACTGCAGTCATTCATGATCATGGTTCCAGGGTTTTCAGGATCATTGGTATTTCTGACATTGATGGGAATGTTCTTGGAACGGACTGGGAAGACGGCATCATCATGAAGAACGTTGGCTCCCATGTAGGACATCTCACGCAGTTCATTGTAAGTGATACGCGGGATGCGGACAGGATTGTCAATAATCCTAGGATCCGCAACTAAGAAGCCGGATACATCTGTCCAGTTCTCATAGACATCCGCATCAACAATATTAGCGATGACAGCACCGGTAATATCCGAACCGCCTCTGCTCATAACTTTAATGACTCCGTTCGGAAGTGCCCCATAGAAGCCAGGGACCAAGATCTTTCTGCCTTTCTGAACATGTCTGTTGAGCAGTTCAGCAGTGCGCTCCATATCGATGGTCCCATCATAGTGGAAAGCCATGACTTCAGCTGCATCAACAAACTCCGCATCCAGATATTCTGCCAGCAAGAGACCAGTCAGGTATTCCCCGCGTGAAACAAGATAATCCGTATTCAAGTCACGGTCAATAATAGAACGGATGCGGCTGAACTCTGTTTCCAGATCTGTCTTGAGCCCCAGATTATTCTTGATGCTCATGTATTTATCCTCAATCAGCTGAAAGATGCTGTCGTAGGATACGCCATACTTGACATGGGCTGCACACAGATACAGAAGATCCGTTACTTTATGATCCTCATGCGTTTCCTTGCCGCAGGCACTGGTCACAATGAACTTCCTGTCACGGTCTTCATCGATAATTTTTTTTACCTTTTCAAACTGTGTACTGTTGGCAACTGAAGAGCCGCCGAATTTGACTACCTTGATCATTGTGCCACCTCCGCTAAGAACAGTGCTTCGTCATTTACACTCTGGACTGCAACCTTCACATCCATGAAGGATACTTTCTTTGTCAAAAAGGAATTGGAGCCAACACGTCTTTCAATCAGTTCCGGATTGAACAGAGCTGTCTTCTTCGTACGGATATAGAAGACTGCTTCATATCCTGCTGCCGAGACCGGCTTGTGATTCATTGCCGCATCTGCATTTTCTTTCTCTTCACTGATATCAATCAAGTCCTGTACGACCGCATGGGCCGTCGGCAGAGAGCCTGCACCCTGGCCGATGAATACTGCCTTGCCTAAAGTATTTGATTCACATTCCAAAGCATTGTAGTTCAGTGGAATACTGGCAAAGACATCCTCCTTCTTCAGGAAGAAGGGGCGGACAAAGATGGATACTGTTGCATCATGATTTTCCCCGCTGCCGATCAGTTTGCATGTATACCCATTGTTCCGGCACCAGTCGATATCTTCCATGGCAATGTTCTGAATGCCGTATGTTGGAATATCATCCGGATCAACGACAGTATGGAAGGCAGCCAGCGAAGACAATGCTGTCTTATAGCGGACATCCCAGCCTTCGACATCGTCAGATGGATTGCGCTCAGCGTAGCCTAGTCCCTGTGCTTCCTTGATCATCGGCTCCAGTTCCTGATTCTCACTGTTCATACGAGTCAGAATATAGTTGCTGGTACCGTTGAAGATCCCATAGAAGGAACGTATATCATCGACCCGCTGAATATGGCTGATCTCATGTATCCATGGAATGCCGCCGCCGCAGGTTGCTTCATACTGCAGCCTCACATGTTTCTCAGCTGCTAATGCGAATAATTCCTCTGCCGAAGAAGCCAGCATCTTTTTATTTGATGTAACAACATTCTTGCCGTTCTCTATCGCCTTTTTGACAAAGCTGTGCGCAGGCTCCAGGCCTCCCATGCATTCACATACTGTATCAATGGAAGGATCATCCAGGATATCATCCGCATTCATTGTCATGCGGGCATCGGTCATTTCAGCTTCGCTCTTGACCAGGATCCTTACAATTTCCATTTTCTCTGTTTCCGGAGTTTCCTGACGGTCAATGATCTTTCTGACCCCGCTGCCAACAACTCCATGTCCCAACAAACCTATTTTCATCATCGTATCCTCTTCTAAAATGTTTCTATTCTAGATACACTTGTTTTTAAAACACAAACATAGTATCATTTCTTAGACGTTGAATCAAGGAGAATATTATGGTCAAGTACGAAAGCACGAGAAACAGAAAAGAAATTGTATCTGCACACGAAGCTGTCATTCATGGATTAGCCGGTGACGGCGGTCTCTATACTCCGGAGAAGATCGAAGGACATATTGATCCAAAGGAAATCTTGAACTGCAGCTATCAGGAAACAGCTGCCAGGATCATCGGCACCATGCTGGATGACTACAGTGCAGAAGAGATCCGCGCCTGTGTGGAAGGTGCTTATGATCAGAAGTTCGATACAAAGGAAATCGTACCGTTAAGAAAGATCTCGGACGGATGGCTGATGGAACTGTGGCATGGACCGACAAGTGCCTTTAAGGATGTTGCCCTGACCATTCTGCCTAGACTCTTGACTGCGGCATACAAGAAGGAGAACAGAGATGACAAGATTGCCATCCTGACCGCTACTTCCGGTGATACCGGCAAAGCAGCTCTTTCAGGATTTGCGGATGTGCCGCATACTGCCATTACGGTCTTCTATCCTGAGATTGGTGTATCACCGATTCAGAAGAGACAGATGCAGACCAGCAGAGGAAAGAATGTTGAAGTCATTGCCGTAAAGGGCAACTTTGATGACTGTCAGCGCATGGTCAAGCAGGCCATGTCTGATCCAGAAGTCCAGGCTTCTCTTCAGGGAGTCACCCTGTCTTCGGCCAACAGCATCAACATCGGCAGATTAGTGCCGCAGATCGTCTACTACTATTCCTCCTATGCAAAGCTCGTCAATGACAAGGTCATTACCTGCGGTGATATAGTCAACTTCGTTGTTCCGACCGGCAACTTCGGTGATATCTTAGCCGGGTATATGGCTGAATGCCTGGGACTGCCAGTTGGCAGACTGATCTGTGCATCTAACACCAACAATGTCCTGACTGATTTCTTAAAGACAGGCGTCTATTCAATCAAGCGCCCATTCCACACCACGATGTCTCCTTCTATGGACATACTGATCTCCAGCAATCTGGAGCGTCTGCTGTTTATGATGAGCGGCAATGATGATGTGATGGTCAAACAGATGATGACAAAGTTAAAAGAAGAAGGAAGCTATGCTGTCCCTTCCTCCTTAAAGGAAAAGATTGCGGAAAAGTTCTGCGGCTATTGGACTTCAGAAGAGGACTGTGCTGCCGTCATCCATAATCTGTTCCAGCAGGAACATGTCCTGATTGATCCGCACACTGCCGTTGCCCTGCATGCAATGAAGCAGTATCAGAAAGAAACACAGGACAGTACGCCATGCGTTGTCCTTTCAACTGCTTCCCCATATAAATTTGGACATGATGTCCTGAAGGCTGCCCTGCAGGAAGATATCGCAGATGACTTTGCAGCAATGGAACGGCTGCAGGAAGCGTCCGGGATGACCATTCCAGCAGGCTTAGCAGAATTGAAGCAGCTGCCGGTCCGCTTTGAACGCTCCATTGAAATCAAGGACAGCATGCATGTGATTGCCGAACGCATGAAGGAGATTTCTCATGATCACGATTAAGGCACCCGCCACTTCTGCAAATCTCGGTCCTGGCTTTGACTGTCTCGGTATGTCATTTGATATCTACAATACTTTTGAAGTGGAACGGGCTGACAGTGACTCATTAGAAAATGTCGAAGACCGTTTCAATAACGCAGATAATTTATTTCTTCGTGCATATCACTACGGCATGCAGAAAATCGGCATGGAGGACGGCATTCATGCGGTCTTCCATTGTGATATCCCTGTCTCGAGAGGGCTTGGCTCCAGTGCAGCGATGATCACTGCCGGCCTGTCAGCCGCCAGTGCGCTTCATGATGATGCGCTGAGTGAAAATGACATTTTTCAATGTGCCAGTGATCTGGAAGGACACCCAGACAACGCCGCTCCTTGTCTTTTCGGCGGCCTGACCGCTTCCATGCATTACAAGGACCGCTACATCACTCATCAGCTGCAGCTGGATGAAGACTGGTTCTATCATGTCTTCATTCCTGACTTTGAAGTTTCAACGGAAGAAGCCAGAGCTATTCTGCCGGCCTCCTATCCTAGGGCAGTCGCCGCTGCCAACGGCAGCTATCTGCTGTATATGAGCGAAGCACTGCGGACCGGTTCCCTGACACTCCTGCAGGCAGGTGCCCGTGATGCCATTCATGAACCATACCGCAGAAAACTGATTCCCGGCTTTGATCAGCTGAAGGAGCTCTGCGAAAAAGAATGCAATGGTGCCTTCTTGATCAGCGGCTCCGGTTCAACCTGTCTGTTGATTTCGAAGAATCCTGTCAATGCGCATATCAAGAAAGAGATCAGCTCGATGCCGGATCACCATTGGGAAATTGTAGAAGTCCACCCATCTCACGGGACGGAAATCAGAGGTGAATTACATGACATCTGATTACTTATTTGTAAATAAAAAGATCCTGCCGGATTATCTGGATAAAGTCATTCTGGCCAGAAATCTTTTAGAATCTCATGAAGCAGAAACAATCACAGAAGCAGTGCAGAAAGCAGGCATCTCCAGAAATACATATTACAAATACAAGGACTATGTCTTTTCCGCGGATTCGCCTACCGTCGGCAGGCACGTCGTGTTATCATTGATCCTGAAAGATGAAGCAGGGGTGCTGAACTCAGTTCTGACACGGCTCAGTGAACTGCATACATCTGTGCTGACGATCTCACAGGCACTGCCGATTGCCCACAAGGCAAATGTATTGATCTCACTGGATATTTCACAGATCACGGTTTCAATCGATGAGATTACAAAGGAATTGAAGGAGCTGGACCATGTCCGCAGTGTTCATATGGATGCGATGGACTGAGCTCACAGGGGAGATAGAATGCCGAATCGAATCAAACAGTTCTTTGCCGGTGTCATGATTGCCGGAGATGTATTTCTGATGGCCTTTGCCGTGTCCATGCTTGGTACATATGAAGCAGGCATCGGCATCTTCATGCTGATTTTCCTGGCCGTCGACGCTTATCTCAGTGTCGACTATATTCTGAATCTGCATCGGCAGAACGCTGCCATTGCCGACCAGGAAGTCGAAGAGAACATGGCTGCTATCCGCCAGGAGGCTGAAGATGACCGTCTGGAAAGAGAAAAAGAACAGCAGGAGCAGGAACTGGAAAAGAAGCGGGCAGAACTGGATGATGCCTTAGCTGCTGAAGTGCGTGAAGAGAAGGATGATACACTGGATGAGCTGAAAAAGAGCCTGACCAGAGATTCTTCAGATCAAATGACTCAGACAAAGTAAATGACAGACAAATCAATCAATTGTCTGTCATTTTTTGTTTGACTGGCTGTTTCATAGAAATCAATACCAGCATCAGAAAGACGCATAGGAAGCCGATGCCGTCAAAGACAGTAAATGGACTGCCCATAAAGAAGAAGGTCACAATGGCGGCTGTTACAGGCTCAGAGAAGCCATAGAGGATAGCTTTGGAAGGTCCGATCAAATGCACGCCTTCGATGTAACATGTAAAGGCAAGAATATTTCCGACAACTACAACAAAGACAATGCCGAGGATGCCCATCAGGTTCGGTACATAAGAAATTGTCCAGATATGGAAGATGAGTGCGAAGAAAATGCCGCCCATCAAGAACGCCCAGCCCTGCAGGACAGTCACGGGGAACTGTACCAGCAGCTGTTTTGGCTCAACGTTGTAGATCATAACGCAGACGGCACAGCCGATGCCGCTCAATAAAGCTGCGAAAGGAATCGTGTCTGCATTGAAGGTGCCGTGAGTTGTAATCAGGAAAACGCCTGCCATGGCCAGGACAATCGCCCCGATTTCATTTGTCTGCGGTCTTCTTTTCTCAATCATGCATGTCACCAGCAGAATAAAGATTGGTGACAGATCCTGCAGGATTGTTGCCGCACCGGCAGTACTCAATTGAATAGTGAGAAAATATAAGAACTGACAGCAGCTGATGCCCAGCAGTCCATAGATCAATAAGTCAACAGCATTTCGTTTGGTCTGCCATGGCTCAAATGTCTTTTTCCCATAGCGGAACAAACAGTATCCAAAAAGAAGAATACCTGCACAGCCAAGACGGATTGGCACCAGCCATCTGCTGTCCATTCCCTGCTGCGTAAATAAATACTGTCCGACAGACCCGCTGAGTCCCCAGCACGCACCGCCGAATACTGATAAGAAAGCACCCTTTACATTTTTATTCATAATGCCGCTATTATACCTTTATTTTGAAGCAACGTTAACTGGTTCTTTCATCTCTTCTTCAATCCAGCTCATCAGCAGATGCACAATCTGATCCTGCTGCTTCTGATTCAATTCAACACCCTTCTGCACGTGATACCACGTATTCAGACATCCCCGGCAGCAGCACGCAGTCGCATGCTGGGCAGTAAAGACAGGATGTCCCTTCATCGGTGTCTGTCTGCTGTCATTGGCTGTCACTGCCGGTGCCAGCCGTTCCCTCACAAAATCCCTGGCATGGCTTTCAATCACATCCATGCCTTTTTCTTTGATATATGCTCTGTCCTTCTCCTTGAGATGAAAGGACGAACGGAACTTCGACTTCTTCAATTTTGTCAATGCTTCTTCTGTTGTCTGCATACATGCAATTGTAAAAAAAGATGCCGGATATATCCAGCATCTTTCAGTTATTCATCTGTTTCGTCTTCAATCTTGCCGAGTTCTCTTGCGTGTCTTCTGCGGTCAAGAGCGGTCAGATACTTCTTGCGGATACGGATATCCGTAGGTGTGATTTCTACAAGTTCATCATCGTTGATGAATTCAATTGCCTGTTCCAGCGTCAGAATCTTCGGCGGAACGAGCTTCATTGCTTCATCATTGCCGGTGGAACGGACTGCGGTCATCTTCTTGTTCTTGATTGGGTTGACACCCATGTCCATGTTCTTTGCGGATACGCCGATGATCATGCCTTCATAGACAGGAGTCTGTGCATCAATGAAGAGCTGTCCTCTGTTCTGGATATTCCAGAGAGCGTATGTCATAGCGCCGCCTGTTTCTGTTGAAATCAGAGCACCATTTTCACGCTGAGGGATCTCACCCTTCCAAGGTTCATAGTCAGCCAGACGCTGCACCAGAGTACCTTCACCATGTGTCATATTGATAAAGTCGGAACGGAAGCCGATCAAGCCGCGGGTCGGCACCATATAAGTAATTCTTGTATAAGAACCGACATCTTCCATATTGTTGAGCAGTCCCTTGCGGACATTCAGTGTGCTGATGACAGAACCTGAATACTCATTCGGAACATCAATGACAACTTCTTCTACTGGTTCGCAGGTAACACCGTCAATCTTCTTCAGAATGACTTCCGGTCTGGATACAGCAATTTCAAATCCTTCTCTTCTCATCTGCTCCAGCAGGATCGTCAGATGCAGTTCACCTCTGCCGGATACCTTGAATGTATCAGTAGAGTCCGTATCTTCGACCTTCAAGCCAACATTGACCTGAAGTTCCTTGTCTAATCTTTCACGGATGTTGCGGGAAGTAACGAACTTGCCTACCTGGCCGGCAAATGGAGAATCGTTGACCATGAAGTTCATGGACAGTGTTGGTTCTTCAATCTTGATGGCTGGCATTGGATCAGGAGCACCAACTGGACAGATGGTGTCACCGATATCGATATCCGGGATGCCGGAGATCATGCAGATCTCACCGCACTGAATTTCAGAGACTGGAATTCTTGACAATCCTTTATAAAGGAAAATCTGATTTGTTCTGCCTTTGCGGGTCTTGCCGGTCGCATTGCAGACTTCATAGTCTGATGCTTCCTTCAAAGTTCCCTTATAGACACGGCCAATGCCTAAACGGCCGATATAATCATCATATGCAAGTGCAGAGATCTGCATCTGCACAGGTTCATCCATTAAGTTTGGATATGTCTGTGTATGATGGATGATTGTCTCAAACAGCGGCACAATGTCATTGTTTGCGTCAGTCCATTCATAACGGACAATACCTTCTCTTGCGACACCATAGAGAATTGGGAAATCCAGCTGATCATCCGTTGCATTCAGCTCAAGCATCAAGTCATATACTTCATCAATGACCTCGGTAGCTCTCTGGTCCTGCTTGTCCATCTTGTTGATGAGCAGGATTGGTCTTAATCCGCATTCCAAAGACTTCTGCAGTACAAATCTTGTCTGCGGCATTGGTCCTTCTGCTGAGTCTACAAGTAAAATAACAGTATCTACTGTCCTGATAATACGCTCGACCTCGGATGAGAAATCTGCGTGGCCTGGTGTATCTACGATATTGATCTTGTAATCCTTGTACTGTACGGAACAGTTCTTGGAGTAAATCGTAATTCCTCTCTCACGTTCCAAGTCATTGGAGTCCATGATGCAGTCAACAACCTTCTCGTTGTCCTTGAATACGTGTGACTGCTTGAGGAATGCATTGACCAGAGTGGATTTGCCGGCATCTACGTGTGCGATGACAGCGATGTTGATAATCTTCTGATAGTCCATTGTTCACACTCCTTTTCTTTATTTAATATAAACATTGGGAAACGTGCCTATTATAAATTCAATGAGCTCAAATTACAACAAAAACAGTTATTATCACGTTGACTTTATTTCACCCGTCGATATATAATACTCAGGCATGCACCAGTGGTGGAATCGGCAGACACGTACGCTTGAGGGGCGTATGGGGCAACCCGTGCAAGTTCAAGTCTTGTCTGGTGCACTAAGAAAAAGATATCCTTCAGCTGAAATCAGCTTTGGATATCTCTTTTTTTTACTTTCTGATATTTTTCACAATCTTTTTGAACATTGTATTCGGTTCAATCGGTTTTGCAATATGACCGTTCATTCCGGCATCCAGGCAGGCTTTAACATCTTCTGTATATGCATTGGCAGTCATTGCCACAATAGGAACAGTCTTGGCATCCAAGCGTTCCATTGCACGGATCTCGCGGGTCGCTGCCAGACCATCCATGATCGGCATTCTGATATCCATCAGGATCAGATCAAAGTAATTCTCAGCGGAGTTCTTAAAAATCTCCGCTCCTTTGGCACCGTCTTCTGCCACTGCAACAATCATCTGTCTGCTCTGCAGAAGACTGACCGCTACTTTCTGGTTGATGACATTGTCTTCGCAAAGCAGGACATGTTTGCCGCTGAGTAATGCATTCTCTTCTGTTTTCTGCCTTAATCCAGCACCTTCCTGGATTGCTCCGTCTGGAACACAGTCAAAGGTCAGCTGAATGTGGAATTCCGTTCCCTTGCCAATGTCGCTCTTTACTTCAATCGTACCACCCATGCAGTCAACCAGCCTTCTGACAATTGTCAAGCCTAGACCAGTTCCCTTCTGCTCAGCGTCTCTTTCCCTTTCTTCCTGTGTGAATGGTTCAAACAGCTTCTTTTGGAATGATCTGCTCATGCCGATGCCGGTATCCTTGACTGTGATATCCTCAACACAGCGCTGCTGTTCATCCAGCGACTCATAGATGATGCATGTGATCGTACCGCCGTCAGGCGTATATTTTACTGAATTTGACAGCAGGTTGAAAATAATCTGATTGAACCGCATGATGTCGATCATCGGCACAAACCCCTCTGCCGATTCCACCTTGACGACAAGGTTCTGTTTCTTCTCCTTGCAGAGAGGTTCAATTACAGAACTGATGTAGTCATTGAATATTTCTGTTGGATAAGGTTCCGGATGAAGAACAATCATGCCGCTCTCTGCCTTGGAAAGATCAAGCACATCATTGATCAAGGACAGCAGGAACTTTGAAGAAGTATCGATATCCTTCAGGTTATTCTCTGCTTCTTCCGGCAGCTTCATTTTTCTGGTCAAATAGGTTGTACCGATAATACCATTCAGCGGTGTTCGAATGTCATGGCTCATCAAGGACAGGAACTCGGACTTTGCACGATTGGCCGCATCTGCTTTTTTGACTGCTTCTTTTAAAGCAACATTCGTATGATAGATCGTGTCTATATAATGCTGCCGTTCATCTTCCTCTACCGTCACATCGAATAAGACAAAAAGAATCGCATATGACAGCTGTATCAGCAGAGTTCCCGGATGCAGCATCTGAACAAAAGGTACAATCAGCGAAGCAAAAAAAGCAGAAAGCAGAAAATTCATACTATAGCTTCCTGACAGGCTTTTTCGATGCACGTATACCAAGATCAGACCAAAGAAAGAATATAGAATATCAAGGCCGACACAGAGAAGAATAAAGAGCGGTCCTCTGCTGTACTGCATATCAGAAGTCAGTCGAAAAAACCAGCCGTTCCATGGATTGGTCAATGCAATTGCCGCATAGATCAAGCAGGGAGCAGTTGTATATGTCATGGCCGTCATGATTTTCTTTTTATCATCGCCATATGCTACTACATAAATATAAGAAATCCACGATGCAACCATGAAATGCATGGAAGCAATATATACTGAGACAAAAATCTCATATGCCCACCAATTGTCTGCATAATTCATTGCTTCAGAAGCTGCGGCATCAATAATACAGCTGATCAGTCCAATGATGATAAGAATATAAAAGGCACGGTGCTGCCCTTTTTCATATCGGTATGACTGATACTTCAGCAGCAGAATCAAGAAAATAGCTATCGCTGCAAAGTCCGTTTCAACATGCCACATAAATATTCTCCCCATCAGGCATTACACTTCTACTGTCATTTTAAGCGTTCTTATAGTGTTTTCCAACTATATTTTCGGCAATGATCCTGAACATGACTTCCGGTTCAATCGGTTTTGCAATATGTGCATTCATGCCGGCATTCATGCATTCTTTAATATCATCATCAAAAGCATTGGCAGTGATTGCAATAATCGGTATTGAACTTGCATCTTCACGTGCACAGCTGCGGATTGCCTGAGCCGCTTCCAGACCGTTCATGACCGGCATTCTCACGTCCATCAGCACAGCATCATATTCATTGGCTTCAGAATGCAGATACATTTCTACACCCTGCCTGCCATTGACAGCCTGATCAGTCACAATTCCTCTGCTCTTCAGCAATTCAACTGCAATCTCTCTGTTCAGCGCATTATCTTCACACAGCAGGATCTTTCTGCCTGCTAGCTTCACGGGAGCAGAAGGCGTTTTTGTCAGCACTGCCGCATGATCTACAGGTGCGAAGTGGAAATGAAGTGTAAATTTCGTACCTTCATTTTTCCTGCTTTCTACTTCAATCGTACCGCCCATGATGTCAATCAGATTCTTGACGATAGAAAGACCCAAGCCGGTACCTGATGCTTCATTACCGGTATTATCCTCCTGCAGGAAGGGTTCGTAGATGCGTGGCAGAAATTCTTCTGAAATGCCGATGCCGTTATCCTCAATGGTCATTACGGTCTCTGGAATTCCCATGTCTTCATCATTGACAATTTTCGCGGTAAATCTGACCCAGCCGCCTTCATTTGTATACTTCACAGCATTAGTCAAAAGATTCAGCAGGATTTTTTCAAGATTCAGTGAATCCACCATGATTGTGCGCTCTCTGCATTCAGATCGGTCAAGTGTAAAAGATATGTTCTTCTTCGATGCCATTTCCTGAATTGTGCAGTACACAGCATCAAATATGTCATTGGTGTCTGTCGGTTTTTCCTGCAGCATCATCTTCCCGCTGTTGACTTTAGATATTGTCAGTGTGTCATTGATCAGATCATTCAGCAGCTGACCAGATGTCTTGATCTTTGCAAGATATTCTATCGTTGCAGGTGATACCGCATTCTGTGAAGCGATATCAGAAAACCCAATAATAGCATTCAGCGGTGTCCGCATATCATGGCTGATATTGGAGAAGAAACGATTCTTATCTTCCGTCTGCTTTTCAGCTGCTGCCAGTTCTATCTCACGGCGTTCATTCTCTGCCTTCATCTGCATGAGAACATTCTTTTCCTTCTGATGTCTGATCAGCAGTGTCAAAGCCCAGATCAGTGAAATGACCATGGCAATCAGCACGCAAGAGATTGTCAGCAGCACAGACGGCGATACTCTGGTCACAGCCGCCATCAGATCATCTGAAGGAAGCGTATTGTTCGTGACCAGTTCATTAAAGCTGTAGGAAGTCGAATTGACTGCTTTTGACAGAATAGAACACAGCATGCTGTTGTCGTATGCCAAAGCACCTGAAATCTCCAGTGCACCCGATGCAATTGTTGTAATGCTGTAGGAAGATACATTGCTCTGATTGATGAGCCAGTTTGCACTTGGCTGTCCGCAGATCATACCGTCAACAGCACCTTCCTTCAGTGCCTCAAAGCACTCCGGTCCGCTGTTGTAGCCGACAAAATCAGCATTCAGATCCGCACCAATACCTGTCTGTATGGCTGTGATCGTACGTTTCTTGACCGCAATCTTCTTAATATTATTTGCCGAGACCCCGCTGTGTGTGACCAGGACCGCATCAACATCTGCATACGGCGTCGTGACCCGCAGGCCTTTATTATATGCAGAAATCTGACCGTCACTGTACATGCCAAGCACATCAGCAGTACCGTTCTTGACCGCTTCCAATGCTTCTTCTTCAGAAGAACAGACCTGATAAGTAAAGTGCAGGCCAGTCAGTACAGCAATCTTCTGATAAAGATCAGGGACAACTCCGATATCCTTGTTATCTTCTCTGGAATAATACGGTGCATCATTTTCCAGGACTGCCACTTTGACTTCCGGCTTCGCAAGAATATATGCCTTTTCTTCTTTGGTCAGTGCTTCCATTTCATATTCAATGTGACTGACATATTTATTGATCAGTTTATTCCGATACAGCGGATCCTCGGAAAGGATTGTGCCCATCGCATCATCAATCTGATTCTTTAGAACATAGTCTTTCTTCTGAAGCGCAAAATAGTACGGCTGAGAGGCAAAGGTGCCTAATGTACGATAGCCGTCAACAGACAGAGCTCCATAGATTCCAGCATCGATTTCTTTTGCATTGATTGCATTTTCAATTTCGAGCAGTGAATTATATTCCTTGATGACTGGTGCTATGCCATGGTTCTGACACCAGTCATTGAAATAATCTTTTACTTTTGTGCCTGATTCTGCACCAATGATCATTTCATTGATCTGCGAAGTATTGTTATATGAAAAACGGCTGTCATCTTCTCTGGCAAAGATGGACATCGGCAGACTGCCGATCTCACGGTCCGTGAATAGATATTTTTCTTCACGGTCCTGTGTCTTCAGTACATTGCACATGATATCAATAGTTCCTTGATCCAGTTCATCGAGTGCTTCTTTTCCGCTCTTGAACAACTTGATCTGAATATTCAGATTTGCATACTGGGCAATCTTATATGTGAATTCTACATTAGCACCGGTAAAAGTCCCATCTGCATTTTCTGACGCATACCCCTGCAGATCGATCAGTCCGACATGAATGATTCTTTGATTTTCCTCTGCATGTACCAGAGGTGAAGAAAACATGACCATGGATAAAGCTATGGCCAGCGACGCCAGCAGACTTGTCAATCTCTTCAACATCTTCATTTCTTTCCTCAATAAGCTGGCAGCAGCTGACCTGCAGCTGATCTTTTATACGTAAATACTAGCGAAAACCAAAAAAGAAAACAATTATTTTTTATTAACACAAAGCATCATTGTTCATAATCCTTCTAAACTGCATCAAAAAAATCTTTCTCCATGAAAAACCCGCATTGAAACAGGGTTTATCGAATGTTATGATATTCACAGAGCACCGCACAGATTTCATACAAATCATTCAATCTTCATTCCAAGAGGGAAGGCATATGAAAAGACGGCGAAGATAATTATTTGCAGTACCTTGGCATGTATTGTTTTTTCTGCATGCAGTTCTCCGGTTTCTTCATCTTCATCTTCTTATCAGG
>Ga0268359_10329_pt1 | contig 27564 bp, 31 predicted proteins | sample BioMet11_FD_194416 | JGI IMG/M metagenome (GOLD analysis project Ga0268359, IMG submission 194416) | Sewage microbial communities from Oakland, California, United States - Biofuel 11 (PacBio Assembly) | ecosystem: Engineered > Wastewater > Sewage > Unclassified | place: USA: California | collected...
TGCCTGTGATTGAAATGCTTTAACAAATTTTTTATAAGCCGGGTTGTCTTTATCTGCTTCGCGGGCAGCGATAATATTAACATACGGACTCGTATTATCTTCTACGGCAATACCATCTTTTTGACTGTTAAGACCGGCAGAAATAGCATAGCCTGCATTAATAACAGAGGCCGCTGTATCATCCAAAGAACGGGGAAGCTGTGCTGCTTCCAATTCAATAATACGAAGATGCTTAGGGTTATCCACAATATCTTGAACGGTTACCTTCGTTGGTTCTTTTCCCTTTGTCAGCGTTATCCATCCTTGTTTCTGCAACAGCAACAACGCCCGTCCACCGTTCGATGGATCATTAGGAATAGCAATCGTCGCTCCATCGGGTATATCTCCAACGGTTTTATATTTATGGGAGTATAACCCTAACGGAGCTAAATAGGTTTGTCCTATACTAACTAAATGTGTACCATTTTTTTCATTAAAAGCATCTAAAAAAGGTTATGCTGAAAAGAATTTAAGTCAATATCTCCACTGGCCAATGCCTGATCTGGTGTTACATAATCGGAAAAAGTTTTTACATGCACCGTCAAGCCTTCTTTAGCTGCTTCTTTTGTTACCAAGTCCATGATTTGTTCACTGGCACCCGGTGTAACACCAACAGTAATTTCCTTTTTTTCCTGCGAAGCAGAGCTACTTTGATTTCCACATCCTGCAAACAAGCTTGCCGCAGTAAACAGCGCAAGCGCAACAAGTACAATTTTTTACATCTCATTTTCATCTCTCCTTAATAAAATTAACAAAAAAATCTTCGTCAAAAAAGACGAAGATTAATAACGTAATCGATCATCTTTCGAAATATTTCGCTGGAATTGGCACCTTTCCTTACGGAAGGTTGCCGCAGTGTCATAGGGCCAATCCCTCAACTGCTCTGGATGATATCGTTATGAAATTGTTGTTGCTATTCTAACATGCCGCTCCTTGTGCTGTCAATACAAAATTACCGTCTCTTATTGTACTGCTTTATATACCATAGAAATGATATCGCCATAGCTTACGGTCTTAAAATCATCTGTAACAAAGGTATTAAGTTGTCCTGGTACATTCGGTTCGTGAATCCGATTGGTTAAAAGAATAATGCATAAATTATATTTAGGATCAATGACAATATCCGTTCCCGTCCACCCCGTATGCGCTATAGCCTGAGAACTAGCATAAGAACCAAACTCCCATTCCTGATTTTGTAAACAATTTACATTCCACCCCAATGCAAATCGGGTATTGCGAGGGCGCATGTAGTCATCTATAACGTGAGGACTGCAAAGTGTGTAATTGCCATATCCCCCCTTGTTAAGTATAAGCTGTGCCAAAACAGCCAAATCTTCAGCCCGTGAAAACAAACCCGCATGACCGGATACTCCTTTCATGGAGTACCATGCTTTTTCATCCTGTACCTGTCCCTGTAAAGTGCCTGTACGTATCCCGGGAAAAGTTACCATTCCCCAACGCGTATTGCCACAAGGTTCCGTAGCAGCACAATCTTCTGGCTTAAATCCTTTACACAGCGGATTAAACAATGTATGGGTCAACCCTAATGGCCGATAAATCACATTCTCCGTATATGTATCCAGTCTTTGCTTTGTAATTTTTTCTATTACCGCACAAAGAATCATATAATCCGTGTCACTATACTGTATCTTCGTCCCCGTAGGATAAGAAAGCGGAATAGTATCTAAAAGTTTTAATGTCTTATCTCTATTCAAAGAATAAAAAGCGCCTGCCTGGGGTTTATAAAAACATATTTCCGGAGAAAAACCAGCTGTATGATCCATAAGATCACAAAGGCGGATTTTCTCACGACCATCACTGGTAAACTCAGGTAAATACGTCGATACCAAATCATCAGGACGAACTTTCCCCTCTCCTGTAAGCCTCATAAAAGCAAAAATCGCAGCATATATTTTCGTATTAGAAGCAATATCAAACAGGGTATCCACAGTCATAAGTTGACGCTTTTTTTCGGGGAGCAGTTGTTTTTGATCATACATTTTTGCCCAGCCATATGCTGTTTCTTTTATAATTTTTCCATCTTTTGCCACAAGCAGAACTGCTCCGGGAAATCCTCGTTTAACATCGTTTTCTATCACTGAATCAATACCTTGCAACCGCTTTCCCATACCATTGGAAGAAGGTGGGATTTCTTTGGTTAGAACCGGATAATGCTGCATTGCTTGCGGCGTAATATCCTTCGCAAATGCAGGCATCGTCAACATCATAATAAAAATGATAACTTGAAATAGGTTGCGTCTCACAGCAATGCCTCCTTTCCTACCATATTATATCATGTTAAGTATATACTCATACTAAAGCTTTTTTATTTTCAACAAAAATACAGGTAAAAAAGTGAACTCAATAAGGGATCCCTTTTCCGGAGTCCTTTATTGGGTTCGCTTTTTTGTGTAGGAAGATGTTGCCTACATAATGAATTTTACAAAAATCTTTTATATTTAGAAGAAGAAATTAAAGGTTGACTGCCAGCTATTATTTAGCTTATCTCCATCAATATATTTAATGCGGTCATATGTCAAGGTCCATTGTACATTACGCCATGGTACATAGACAAAATCAGCCCGCCATGCATTGATACCGTCCAGTGCATTTTGCCAATTACCATCCACATCCGTCGTAAGCGGAACCCAACTAAAAGCACCTCGATTCCACAAACCGGCTACACCGCTTGGCAAATGTCGATAGGAAATTCCCCATCCCCAATCTCCTTGTTTAAACGGATTGACCATATTCGTGTATAAGGCCGGCATATAATTTGTTGCCTTGTATTTAGATTGAAGAGCAATAAAATAACCATTTTGTTTGCCAGAGGCATGTCCGTAAGCATAATTGCTGGGATTAGCATTATTATGTGCATATTCAAAGGATAGTGCCAATTTTGGTGTAATTTCAATAGCACCGTTAATGACGCGCAAATCCAAATCGTCAACTGTATCAGAATAGCTTTGACGTAATGCATACGCCACCGATATCCATTTTACCATTCGGCTTATACTGCGCTTCCATAAATTTAACGCGTTGTCCCGATGATATTAAATAAGAACTATTAGCTAAGCCGCCTCGGAAAGTCCATTTATCTTGCTTACGAGTATAGTATACTCCTTCCGTATCACCTGTATTGCCAAAGAAAGCGCCTTTCCCCGGATATAATTGCATTTTACCAATTTCAAGCGTACCGCCAAGCATATTTTTTCCTGTCATCCAGAATCGATCAAAGCGAACCGTTTCAGACGTATTTGACTGCCAATTCCACTTCGCCTGCACTAAGCGCGAATTCATGTCCATCTATCCCCTACGTCCGCACTCATATATACCCGGATACGTTCCATTAACTGATCGGAATTCTTAATATTTTTCCCCGTAACCCAGGCCCCTCCACTGTTATTGCCTAAGCTATTATGTGTATATTCAATACGATTATCAAAAAGAAATTCACATTAGGCTTAGCTGTCGACTTTACCGCTGCCGGAGCTGATTCGCGTCGATTGAACCGCACCAATTTCTCCAAATCCTGCGCATATTCTACAGCTAACTTTTCAATGACACGTTTTTGTTCCGGTGTTGCTTCATCTATTTTGGTCATTGCGGTTAGCTACCAAAATAGACATTTCATACCGTGTCACCGTCCGTTTCCCATCAAAGCGTGTCACATCTCCTGATACGACACCTTCTTGGGTTAATTGTTTAATTGCACTATAAGACCAGTCATTCACAGGAACATCATAAAAAATGGCCGAAGGGGCGGCAAACCCTGAAATAGTTACACCCACAGCCATTATAAACGTCATCACTGCCAAAACATTTTTTGACATTCTTTTTTTCACGTTCTTCCCTCCTTCAATAGTGTTTAGCTTACATCATGCCTCATACCGTTATGGACATTATAATGATGCAATAAATTGTCGTACTGTTTCTGCAAACAAATCAGGTACTTCTATTTGCGGATTATGTCCGGACGCCGGCAAAATAACTAAGGATGCATGAGGATACAGTTGTGCTGTTTTTTGTGCTTCCGACAAAGGAACAACTGCGTCTTTCTCTCCTTGCATGACTAGAACCGGTTTCATAAAGAAAGACGCTTTTCAGAAAAATCTACAGTAGTCAGCGCCCGGGAATAGGAATAAACACGTCTTTAGCCAAAAGACAATCTGCGAGCAAACCCTTCCATAAGTGCCGGAGATACCTCTACAGCCAAAGTTGCTTTCAAAGAAGCCAGTAATATTTGTTCGTCTTTCACTACTGTTTCCAGCAAAGAATAATCAAATGGGCCCATGCCTCCGATATAGGCTGAATCTACAAGAATCATAGCCTTCAAATAACTCGGCATATCCACCGCCAGCTGCATGGCTACTGCTCCGCCAAGAGAATGTCCCGCGACAGTACAAGGAAAAAAATTCTGTTGCCGGAGAATCTCCATAATATCTTCAGCATGCTGTTCTATCGTTATATCTGTTTTTCGCGTTCCGATCGACCACATCCCCTCAAATCAACTGCCAGCATGTCGAAAGAATCGTCAAGACGGATCATGGCCGGCCTCCACCAATGGGAGGAGGCTAAATTACCATGAATAAATAGTATTTTTTCCATCCCGTTTCCAGAACGAAAATAATGAAGCGTTTTCATCATACGTTACCTCTTTTAGTACATATCAATTTCACTGTGATCCCAAATACTGAAAACTTTATTCGTTGATTCAGGAACACCGATAGTCATACTTTGTGGTGCCGGAACGCCATTTTCCACCCAATTCACCAACGCATCAAAAGCCTGATGTACATATGGCATAAGCGGCTGTAATGTATTTTGAGGATCTACTTTAGGATTACTCACAAAGGAGTCAAATGATTGCCGTGTTCGACCATATATAATCGGTACATACGGATATCACCATTTTTTTCCACAAGTTTTTCATACGCCGCCGCATGAACGGTGGGGAATAGCAGTGCATCCCAAGTTCCATGAATAGTAATTGTCGGTTTTGTAATTTTCCCTGTATTTTCAATAGTTGCAATACGTTTCATCGCTTCCGGCCGCTTAAACCAATCATAATTTTTATAATCTTCAGGATGGCCTAAAAATTCCCACCAATTACGATTTTTATATTCCGGATCATATTTGACTCGGTGAAGATTTAACGTCGGCAGCCAATATAACGTACCGTATATCGGCCATAACATACTAGACTGTTCAGGCAAACCCATTTTTTCCAAAGATGCTCCCGCTAGTTTTCTTTGCCTGTGGCGATGCTGTTTGATCTTTTAAAATTTGCCATGCATTAACTGCTGTCGAAAGACTGGAAATAAGATTTTCTTCATGCCCTCTCCATAAAACACCTTCCCAATCGATCATGCCGCTGTATAATTCCGGATGATGTTCCATCGCATAACGGGTTACATACCCACCATTAGAGTATCCCAACAAATAAGTGTACGCCGGCTCTTTATTGTACAGTTTCTTCAAAACTTCCCGTGATGCCATCGTCAGTTGATAGAACGCTGATTCCATTCACTCAAGGAATCTTCTTTATTGCTAAAAGCATTCATCGCCTTCGCCCAAGGATAAATAACACCGTCCGGAGCGGGTATTTGTTCTCCCGTCGTCCCTTTATCACAAACAGCATACGCATAACTGGCACCATTTTTATCGACTTTTGTAAGAACATAATCACTGATAAGTGCATCCGTCGAACGAGAATCACCGAAGCCAGGTGCTCCTACAATAACCAATCGACCATTCCATTTATCAGGAACACGAATAACAAAATTACAATCATCAAAATATCCGCTTATTTCTTTACCAGAGATCTTTATTTTGGGCGCATACCAATCAGGGCGCTGCGGCTTCCCCGTTGACCAATCACTTACTGCCAGCGCAATGCGGCGTCCTTCCGCTAATTTACCTATGTCCGGATTATTGGTAGTTAAATCGGCATATTGTACTACATTGACACTATGTGCACCCGTAATATAGGTAGACATAGCATTTGTTAAAAAACTCGGAGCTAAACTAAAAAAACACAATCCTGACATCAACAAAATTATTTTTATTTTTTTTTTACAGTCAATCAACGTCTCCACATCCCTTCTCTTTTTAATATCCGTATGTTTTTAAAAATCCAAAAATTCTCCTGCCGCACATTCTGGCTGTTCAATAAACGGAGAGTGTCCGCATTTCTCCAACAAAACCACACGTGCCTCTTGCATCACACCTATCGTATGAATCATTAGATATTTGTCCCCCCATGGAATGTCCCATGAAATTGTTTTAACTCTAATTTTTCTGCCAATGTTTTTATATCATCAACAAACTGTAAAATTTCATATCCACTGCTTGTATGCGTACTTTTACCGCAACCGCGAAGATCCATTGCAATAGAACGATACGAATCGGGAATATGGGGGAATAAAAACTTCCACCACAATGAAGATGCTAAATTACCATGAACAGCCACAATCGTATTCGGTCCGGTTCCATATTCTTCATAATACATTCTCCATTTCGGCAGATTTAGAAACGGCATACTTTTTCCTCCTTTCTAAAAAATTTTATATACTACATCAGGTAATTGTTCAAGAAACTGAGATAGCAGTCGATTATATTCCTGTGGGTTTTTCCACTTTAGACATATGTGCAGCCGCCGGAATAACAGCAAGCTGTGCCGTTGGAAGATTTTTTTCTAAATATTCCGCATAGGCTAACGGTGTCGTCTGATCGAATTCTCCTACAAGCAGCAAAAAAGGGAAATTCATTTGCTTGTGATATGCCCGGTAATCTGCCTTAAAGGTAGCAATAGTTGCTTGTTTATACGATTCCGATTCATTATGCAAAAATAATTTTTTAATTTCCTGCCGCACCTCCCGCGATGTCTGAGGAGCACAACATCTTTCGGCAACCATTTCCGCCAAATCTTCCATAGCAGCTGTTTCGAGATATGCTAATCGCTCTCTCAATCCATCCGTACTAAACGGCGGTGGATAAAATCCAGCAGCATCGCTTAACACAAAAGCAATCGCTCTTTCCGGATAGTGGACCGCAATTTCCTGACAAATTAATCCTCCCATGGAATGACCTATAAAAACCGTTTTTTCAATGCCAAGTTTATTTAATAATTCAATAATATCCTTTGCAAAAAGAGATATTGTAATGATTTCTGCATCATCATTGCTGCTTTGTCCATGAGCCCGCAAGTCAAGATTGATTATTCTATATTTTCGACTCAAGCAGGTAACCTGATGGCTCCATGATTGCATGCACTCTCCCAATCCATGAATAAAAACTAAAGGCGTTCCCCTTCCTTTCGATTCATAATTTAGTTGTATATTGTTAATTTTTATAAACACAGGCAGCTCCTCCCTTATACTAGATAACATCCTTTTTGCATAAATTATAATGTTCTCATCCATATCATTACATTTATTAATAAAATACATCTATTTAAGTAATGAAAGTATATCAAGTAGTAGTTACGTATAAGTTACATTTTTGTTACAAAAAAAGGACTGACATAAAAAATAAATGTCAGTCCTCTTTATAAAATATAAATATAATGTTAAAAACTTATATGCAAAAAATCATACGATCGTACTCATCTTGACAACAAATGTAATTTTTCCATTCTCATAAGACACCTGAATTTTCCCCTTGATAAGCTGTGTTAATTCTTCTGCCATGGATAAACCAATGCCATATCCGTTTTTTTGACTATTATGAGATACATCCCCGCGATAAAATCGTTCAAAAAATTTAGAATAATCAATAGCAGCTCCCTCAGCGTAGGTATTAGAAATGGTAATGACCGCCTTTTTTCTCTTTTCCTTTGCAAGAACAACATCAATGACGCCCTTATCATCACAATATTTGACAGCATTATCAACAAGGATATTTATCAGTTCATATACACATTTCGCATCAGACCGCACATAGACAGGAGAAACAATACGGCAATTCAGTTGCTTCCCCTGATCCTTTACCATTTGTTGAAATGATTCTGTCACAGTGGTAACCGTTTCAGATAAATCCATTTTCGTGATAGTAAGATCCACATAAGAGCGTTCTCCCATTTTGGATAACATAATCAAATCATCAATTAAATTGGACAATCTCTTGACCTGTTTTAAAATATTGCCAGTCCATTCATTCTTTCCATTAATAAGTTCTATTGCTTCTGTATTAGTAGAAATAATAGCAATCGGTGTTTTCAGTTCATGTCCCGCATTGGTGATGAACCGTTTCTGATTTTCCATATTGCGTACAAACGGCTTAATGGCCAAATTGCATAATGCCGCCAGAATAAACACGTACAGTAAAATGCAAATAAAGCCAAGCATTACAGAATAGCGGACAAAGGCTTCCACCGCACCTACGTCACGAGTGCAATCCATAATCACGATAAGGAAATCTCCATCTTTGTTTTTGGTAATCATGTACGCATAACTGGCTCTGTCTTTTTTGAAGAATCCTTTATTTTTTCCTTCTTGCACAGTAGTCCGCGCATATTGAATCGCTTCATTCTCCGTAAAGGCGGCAATATGCTTAAGATCAATTTCCTTTACATACCCATCGGGATCGACCAGTACACTGAAAAAACGAGTTTGATAGGAAAACTCCGGGGTATCATCTGACCAATTAGAATCACCAAACCAGCTGCTATCAGGAGGTATTTTTTTAGGCAGCACATTCCCACCATTTTGTGAGATATAGGAAAGAACCGATTCCACTTGGGCATGCATGCGCATATACGCAATCGTATTGATCATTCCCAGTGCTCCGACAACAATAATAACGACGGCTGCCGTAGCAACTAAAACAAATTTTTTCCGCAGATCTTTTATCATATTCATGATTAGTGCCGCCTGCCTTTACATGTAGTTTGACTTTCATCTTTCTATCAGTAAAAATTTTTTGCCCTTCTCCCCCACAATCTGAATATCAGCATCAATGGATTCCAATTTTTCCCGCAGATAGGATACATATATCCAAACGATAGTCTTATTTACGTCCGTTTCATTTTTCCAAACATGCGAAAAAATCAATTCTGTTGAAAGTTCTTTTCCAGCGTTCAGCATAAAAAATTTCATAAGTTTCGTTTCTTTATTAGCCAGACGGATAGAATTTTTACAAGATAATTCCTGTTCTTCCACATCCAAAGCAACGGCACCTACAGAAAGTTTCGTCGGCGTAAAAGAACTAAGGCGGCGCGTCATGGATCGGATACGTGCCAATAATTCACCCATAGCAAACGGTTTTGTCAAATAATCATCTGCACCTGCATCAAGACCACTGATTCGATCATCAATTTCAGCCTTAGCTGTCAACATAATGACCGGAGTTACATCCCCGTTGCCTCGTAAGTGCTTCAACGCTTCAACACCATCCATCTTAGGCATCATAATATCAAAAACCATACAATCATATGTATTTTCCTGTGCTTTATTTACTGCTGCCGCGCCATCATATACAGCATCTACTTCATATCCGGAATGACGCAATATAGCCGTTAACGCTGCCGACATATCGTGTTCGTCTTCTGCCAGCAATATTCTCATCCTATTCACACTCCTCTAGTTCTACTGCCCCGTATGAATCAAATTTCGTATAGTTTGCATAGATACATCACAAGCAGCCAGTTCATCTGCACATCGTTTCAATTCCCGTACTATCATTTCGGGATTCTGGATATCATGCTTATATTTCATTTGATGTTCCAAGCTGGCCCACGAATCCATAGCAATCGTCCTGATTTGTATTTCTGCAAAAAAACGTCCCGGATTTTCCCCGTCTACATCCTTATATGGCTCTGTCAGTTCGATAATCATGTGATAGCTGCGATATCCATTCGGCTTAACCTGTTTGATATAATCTTTCTCTTGAACAACACGGCATTCTGTAAACGCTTTAATATGATTTACATTAACATAAATATCATCAATAAACCGACAGACAATCCGGAGTCCGATTGCATCCCGTATATCATGTACAGCCGAATGCGGAACTTGCGGCAATCCTTTGCGTCGGCATTTATCCATCATGCTTTCCTGTGATTTAAGACGGTAAATCAAATGTTCATATGCTGCTTCTCCGTTTTGTTCTTTCTCTTCTTCATTATATTCTTGGATACGTCTTACTAGATCCTTCAACACGGCTTCCAGTGCCGGGACATATTCTCCATATATAGTATCCGTCATTCCTGTTTCACCTCAATTTTAATTACATCATTATTATATCATACCACTATCTGCCATAGTATTATCAAAAATATATATGCTGCTTTAATAATTTAATTGCATGCTCAGCTCTTTATAGACGTATGTACAGTTTCTTGATTAATAATCTGCACATGTTTCATCCAACATTTTTTTAATGAGTTGCACTCCGTCAGCCAGCTGTTCACGTGTTCCCGGTGCCGCTACAGCCAATCTTACAGCATTTACAGATTTCGCATTTCCTACAGCAAAACACTCAGCCCCATAAACATGCACGCCTTGCTGATATGCACTTGCTGCAAAAACTTCTCCTGTAATATGTGATGGCAGAATAAGCCAACGCATGATTCCTTCTGGTACGCCGCGAACATCATAATTTTTCAAATATCGGTCTACAATGTTATTTCGCTGTCTGTTTTCATTACGATGCTCTTCTATGATTTTTCCTGCATCTTCCGATACGATTATCTGGCACACCAGCTCCGCCATCATAGGAGGTACGGAAATATTCATATTGTATAACGCTTCCGTTAATTTCTGCCTGAAGCTTTCAGGAACAGCCAAAAATGCCATCCGCAGCCCTGGTGAAATAACTTTAGAAAGGCTTGATATATATACGGTTCGTTCAGGAGCACGCACTGCAATCGGTATACGCGGCGTATCATACAAAAGGCTGTGAATAGCATCTTCAATTACAATCAAATGTTCCTTCCTGGCAATATCAGCAATTGCGTTTCTACTGGCTTCCGACAAGGTATGTGTCGTAGGATTATTCATATCCGGTATAACGTACAGTCCCTTTATATTGCCATTCTTACAAGCATACAACAAGTTTTCAGCAGTTATTTCCTCATCATCACACGACGGGATAGGATATAAACGTATTTCCAGCATGTTAGCCGCCGTTTTTATACCCGGATATGTAAATTCACAAGTACCGATCGTATCTCCTGCATGGAAAAGACCCGCTAACACAGCCATAATAGCATTTTGTGCTCCATTGGCAAGCAATACTTGGGATGATTGTACATCATAGCCAGCCCGGCATATTAATTTTGCTGCTGTCTCCTTTTGCCACAGCGTTCCGTTAATTCGTCCATATTGGAAAAGTTCTGGAAAATCTGGTTTTGTAATCATCTTTTCCATCTGTGCAGCAATAATCTCGTTACTATTCTTCGAGGGAAAAACTGGACCCATTTCAATAATATCAGACAATTTTTTTTCAGACAATAAAAACGGATCAGCCGCCGCATCGGAAGCAACAAAAGTACCATTGCCGACAGTCGAACAAATAATACCTTTTTGTTCACATAATTTAAATGCTCTGGAAACAGTGCTTACATTGATATCCAAAAAATCCGCCAATTCCCGCTGCGGTGGTAATCGTGTACCCGGAGTCAAAATCCCTTCCCGGACATCATCTTCCAATTGTTGCGCAATTGTTTTATAAAGAGGTCCCATACGCTTTTCAATATCAGGTTTCCAACTCATAGGATAATCATCAAAAGAATTGATTGGCATACACCCATTCACCCTTCCAAATTGTATTGCACACAATTATAACATTGTGTGTATAAAATGACAATGTTATACTATGAGCTACTACATTAATTTACGTAAGGAGAGATATGTTCATGCATAGTAAACGCACTATATTTTTGTCCAATCTCCGATTCTTTGATGCAGATTTTCAGCAAGGAATCCTAGATGGATGCCCACTTCTATTAGGCATAATTCCTTTCGGAATTACGTGCGGAATCATAGGACTTACTGCCGGACTTACTCCATCTGAAACACTTTTCATGTCTTTACTTGTTTTTGCAGGAGCTGCTCAATTCATTGCAATTACTATGCTGGGTACAGGTTTGACCGGGATCGGCCTTATTACATTAACGACGCTGTTAGTCAATGCACGGCATATGTTGATGGGTGCCTCCTTGGTGCCTTACATGAGCAATCAAACACGCCCGCAGCAATTACTTCTATCTTTTCTAATGACCGATGAATCTTATGCTATAACAATCAGCCATACATACCGGCATAGTTACAGTTTCTCCTATCAACTGGGAACAAGCCTTTGTTTTTATATCATATGGAATCTTTCTACTTTGGCAGGTGTCCTAGCGGGAAGCTACATTCTCGATCCCCTGTCTTGGGGTCTTGATTTTGCCATGCCGGCAACCTTTTTAGTCCTGCTGCTCCCCCGTCTGAAAGATTTTGTTAGTATTACCGTCAGTATTACCGCTGCCATATTGGCAGTCATAGGTGCTGTTTATCTTCCCGGAAAATTATATATGATAGCAGCTTGTCTAGGTTCCGTATTAGTTGCGAGTCTGTTGGAAGGAGCAAAAAAATATGCGAAGTGAAATATTCTATATCATCATTGCCATGGCAGCTGTAACTTTTATCACCCGCTTCAGTTGTATCGCCATAGTAAATCAAAAAGGCCTGCCCTCCTCCTTGGCACGATGGCTGAAGCATATCCCCACTGCTATTTTAACCACATTAATTGTGCCTGCATTACTCTTGCCGCAGGGAAAGGTAGATTTTTCTCTGCAAAATCATTACCTTATCGCCGGGATAGCCGCTGCCGTTGCCGCCTATAAAAGCAAAAACATCATGATTACACTAGCAATCGGCATGGGCGTAATGATTGCGCTGCGGCTATTGAATTAGAAAAAACAAACGTCCACATACACTCCAGCTATAGGAGAAGCCTTTCGTCATCTGTCAAAAAACATATTTTCAAATGCCAAATTACCATATTCACATGACAACAATACCTCTCAGCAAATATAATAATTACATCTTTGTTTTAGGGGAAGATTCTAGTATAACCAACACAATAGTCAGTCATAATCTGGAAAAAATGCTGCAAGATATGATGAAATACGTTGTTTTTAGAAGTACCTATCGAACAAGATTCCATACTGGATCAAAAAAATGTGATTTGGGAATTGTCGATTGTGTTTTCATACTTCATTACTATCAAATAATACTATGTAATCGGATCAATCGTGCCAGTACAACGCCAATACTCATGCGTCATGACCCACTAACAGCAGCTGCAAAAATATTTACAATCGGCATATCGAAAACCAATTATATCTATATGACAATAAGCAGCGGTGCCGGTCATGATGCGCAGCCCATTTCACATAAAGTACCAACCGCCATGCTTTTTATCCCCAGCAGGAACGGGAAAAGTCATTGCCCGGAAGAATATACTGCCGTGGAAAGTTTAGTCAAAGCAGTCCACGTCCTGCAAAAAACTATTAATACTAAACAAGAAAGCACGATGCTAACATCCATTTCCAATTTTATTTCGGATTCCAGCAAAGGATATTCACCTATAAGAAACCGTTTTATTTCACTATATACCTTAATTAACGCAGTTCCAAATTAACAAAAAAGCAGCCATCATCAACAAATATCCGTTATGATAGCTGTTTTTATTGTTCTATTTTATATTCATTACCAGTAATTAATCTTCTTGAAAATTTCTAAAAAATTTATTTACCATGTTTCCAGTCATTAACATAAATAATATTAGATGGATGAGGACTGGAATTTTTATCATTCATATGATAGTTTGATAATTCCACAGGCATAAATCCACGATTTACCAGTTTTCGTGTATGATTGGAAAGATCCACAAGTGCCCGTGTTAATACTTCTAATCCTGTATCATCCGTTAGTATTATACCTTCTTCCTCCAAGAAATCCAACATCGTCTTAAGAGAGTCATCATATAGGGACATCGTGTAAATATGACTAACTAAATCCAGTAAACCATCCTCTGGGTAATGAAACACTTGTAAGAAACAATGCTCCAAATTACGTATGTAAGGTGAATCAGGGATGTACGAACAGCTTAAATCTTCAATTTCTTTAATGGACGGAATATAAAAAGGTTTGTCGTCTTGCGCATTCAACAATACGTCATCGTCTATACCAGCCATAATTGTATAAATAGTAGTACCCTCCAACACAAAAGGGAAAATATCTTGCGGAATCTTCTTTATTTCTTCGATCAGCGCGTTACTAGTCGTCCGATACTTTTTATGTTGATTAAATAACGTCATCAAAATTCGTATCGGCACAATACCATATAATACTGTTGCAACTTTCATACAATCCAATAACCAGCAGCACCGTATTCTCCGCTGTACAAAAGTCTGCGTATACATCTGGTTAAGTCGATTGGTAATCTCTACAGGTATTGCAATTCCCCATCCATCAGCATAAGCGGCATATGCTCCTGCATATAATACGGGAAAATCGTCTTCCTTCATATTCACAAACAGTGTCTTCTTAACAGCTGCTTTTTGCACATTCCTTACCTCGTCATCCTTCATACATAATAAATATGTTTCTATGACCTTTGGATTCATCATGACTTTGACAATTTTCTGTACTATACCCTCTTTTGTATCATGAGATTTTATAATAATTTTTTTGTCATCAGCAATACACTTCAAACTTTCCTTATCATATTGCCGCAAATTTTCTTCTAACGTATTTTGTCCTCGTAATGTTTCTGTCCATGATTCTTTTTCCAAAAACTTTACTAATTGATCAAGTGTTTTTGATGCACATTTTGGTTGATGACTTCTTTTTTTATGACTTATCTTAGAAAAAAGTCCCAACGTTCCATTATCAAAATCCCTATATATAGACTGCTCATCCCGCTTTTCTACTTTCTCGGGCCTTAGGAAGCAAGTTTCTTCTAGTTCTTCATTTACATCGTCCATATTATAATCTATCGTATTATCTTCCAATTGTTCTTCTGTATTGTTAGATTGCAATACTGTATAATATCCATCAATACCTCCACAATCTTCCGGTGGACAGTTTCCTTTATATTTCAATACGCAAGGATACGGCTTATCATAATCAATCACTACTTTTTCTAACGTGATACGATGCTCCCACTGGATCACCAAAATCATAGGTATACGTAAACCATTCTTCCCCTTCTATAAAATCGCGAAGGTATGTGTCTTGTGACTGAAATTGTTGATATCCCCCCCAAATAAAGTCGGCATCCTCCTTCTCTTCGGAAATAGATATGCGTTGTTTACGAAATTCATAATCAGATAAATGGCTTCCACTCCACCCCATTATCATATTTAATACAACAGATAATTGAGAAAACGTAAAGTTAGAAGGAATAACACATCTGCGCCAAATAGGTGGATGCGAATTCTTGATTTCAATTTTTACTTGGTATGCTTTCATATAGATCCCCTTTCTTTAGTGTAAACTAATAATTTTATTGTTATATCATATTATGAAACAAATTGCTATTATACAAAAAGCATCTATCAAGAATATAGTCATCAAACATCCGTTTATTCCAATATGCATTGCTGGAATAAACGGATATGATTGGACACATAAGTTTCCAATCATATTAAAAATATCTTTACTAATTCATTTCGAGAATGTGGAAATTTTTGTGTAGCGTACCACCACCAGAATAGTCATTGCCCCTATACAATGATGCTCATTGTTGTTAAATACAATAATTTTATCAAATCAGTATCCAAAACAAACATACTTTTTGTTTTGGATACTTTTCACAATTGATGGTTGAAATTTTTAATCACATGGGTTATATAAATTAATTTACGTATCAATGCATTTTGACAAAACCGTGGACATCATTCATGTCTTTAACACCATTTTCATTACTTACCATAAGGAAATATCTCTTATTCTAATTTTATTTTACCTAATATCAGATCAAAGGTTTACATAATTATTTCAGCACTACCTTCACTTCCCAATTACTGGCACAATAATTGCATATATTTAGTTAATCATTATAATATCGGAAATAACGTCAAACAGCCTACCGATCCGTATAATTGAGATTGGACTCATACATACAAAGATTCTCCACTTATATTACCATCAAATCTTTTATATTTTCACCAAATATAAAAATATCCAATGTATTATTCAGACTCTTTTATATACCTGCTTATCTTTATTATTGTTAGCATACTTGCATATACTCTTATCATACCTATAATTATTCATTCTTTTCATTAATTGTACTACTTTTTTTAAATGCTTACTCTGTTTATTTAATCTAATTCAATGCTTTCATCAAAAAAAACACAAATCCTATGAGGAGGTAATATATCATGGAAACAATATGCTTTAAAATTCCCAATGTAGATCGAATCGGATTAGTACAAGATGTATCAAAAGTACTAACAGCGTATCATATCAATATTTTATCGATGGAAGTGCAACTCAATTCTTTATATGTAGAAATTGAACAATTATCAAAAGATAAAACAACCTTGGTTTTCGACAAGCTGAAAGGCATTCCCAGTATCATTGATGTGCAAAAAATCAATTATATGCCCCGACAGCAGCTTACCCAAGAACTGCGAGCTATTTTATCTTCTATAAGTGATGGTATTATTGCCATTGATAGCAATCAGCGAATTACACAATATAATCCGGTAGCCGAAGAAATTGTTCGCTTGCCTTATAATACCGTTATTGGCCATCAATTCGCAGAAATATTTCCCTCCGACCTTCCGTTATTGGAAACCTTAAAACAGGGAACAACATATGATAACAGGGAAATAATTCTAAAACAAACAAGCAGTCATTATTTAACAAGCGGGCGGCCTATTGTAGATACTGAAGGAAACATAAACGGTGCCGTGGCGCTTCTTAAGGATATCGGCGAAGTCCGCAAATTAGTTGCTTCCTTTACTAGCAGCAAACCACATGTTTTTCATGATATCGTATATCAAAGCAACGCAATTCAGCAGGTTGTGGATACTATCAATACAATTGCCGCCGGTACCTCTACCGTATTTATCCAAGGAGAAACAGGAACTGGGAAAGAACTTGTTGCACGGGCAATCCACATGTCTTCCTCGCGAGCACAAGAAAAATTTGTGCCCATTAATTGTGCTGCTATCCCGGAATCACTGCTAGAAAGCGAATTGTTCGGATACGCCAAAGGTGCTTTTACAGGTGCCGACAAAAATGGCAAACCTGGATTATTTGAATTTACTGATGGCGGCACACTTTTTTTAGACGAAATCAGTGAAATGCCTATGGCATTACAAGCCAAACTACTACGGGTACTGCAAGAACGGACAGTTAGACGAATCGGAAGTTTAGAAGAACGTCCTATTGATGTCAGAATCATTGCCGCTACGAACCAGAATATAAAAAAAATGATTGATACCGGCAAGTTTCGAGAGGATCTATATTACCGTTTAAATGTTATCCCGCTATACGTTCCGCCTTTGCGAGAACGTCGTGCAGACATCTCACTGCTAACACAGAATTTTTTACAGCATTTTTCTATTAGATTGCAAAAAAGCGTATGTACAATCAGTGAAACCGCTATGTCAAAATTAATGCAATATGACTGGCCGGGTAATGTCCGGGAACTGGAAAACGTCATGGAAAGAGCTGTAAATTTAGTTACCGGTACCATCATTTTGCAAGAACACATTGTCTTTGACTCCGATTTTAAACGTGATACTTCACAACTTTTTGCACAACGCGCTCATTCTACAATGTCAGAAGCTATATCTCATTTAGAATATGATATATTAGTCCATGCAATGAAACACTACCATAGTTCCCGCAGTCTGGGACATGCGTTAGGAATGTCTCATACAGCCATTATAAAGAAAATGCACAAATATAACTTAAAGTTCTCAAAAAAATGATTTAGTGGAATGATTAGATACCATTGGACATAAAAGTTTCCATCTATTGGAAACTTTTATGTCCAATCTATATTGTAAAACCTGTAATTATGGGCTTTCTTATTTGGCATAATTATTTCATATATTTATACAGGTGGAACGGTATGTATTCACTGAACTTTATTATATTATTGGAGGGATTCATATGATCGTAGGTACAGTAAAAGAAATTAAAGACAACGAATTTCGAATTGGATTAACTCCCGCAGGATGCCATGCACTAAAAGCTGCAGGACATACTGTATTAGTTGAAAAAGGTGCTGGAGAAGGCAGCGGTTTTTCAGATGCCATTTACAAAGAAGCCGGCGCAAAACTTCTTTCTAAACGCGAAGTATTTGATCAGTCCGACATGATTGTCAAAGTAAAAGAACCGCTACCACCGGAATATGACATGTTCCATTCAGGCCAAATACTCTTTACCTATTTACACCTTGCTCCCGAACCGGCATTAACAAAAGCGTTATTAGATCACCAGGTTGTAGGTATCGCCTATGAAACGATTCGTGATAAAAGCAACACGCTACCGTTACTCTCCCCAATGAGCCGTGTAGCTGGTAGAATGGCGGTACAACTAGGTGCCCAATATCTAGAAAAACAATACGGTGGCAAAGGTATTGTCCTAGGCGGAGTTCCTGGTACGGAAGCGGGTCAAGTAGTCATTATTGGTGGTGGCACAGTAGGAACAAATGCAGCCAAAATGGCGGTTGGTTTGGGTGCCAGAGTTGCTGTTCTTGATATGAATCCAGAACGGTTAGCCTATTTAGATGATATGTTTGGCGGTAGAATAGAAACTGTTGTATCTAACTCCTACATCACGGCACAATGGGTAAAAAAAGCAGACCTACTCGTCAGCTGCATATTAATTCCGGGTGCTATGACCCCTAAAGTTGTTACAGAAGCTATGGTAAAAACAATGGAACCTGGTTCTGTAATTGTAGACGTAGCTATTGACCAGGGCGGTGGTGTAGAAACCTGTGATAAAATCACAACACATACCGATCCTATTTATGTTAAACACGGCGTCATTCATTATGCCGTAGCCAATATCCCCGGTGCCGTCCCCCGTACATCAACTATCGCCCTGACAAATTCCACATTGCCATATGCATTGAGCATTGCGAATAAAGGCTGGAAAAAAGCATTACAGGATGATGCGGGATTAGCAAAAGGTCTTAATACTGTTGCAGGAAAAGTAACGTTCAAAGCTGTATCCGATGCACTCGGTCTGGCTTATACACCAGTAGAACAAATACTGTAATACAATTGTCGCAGGTGCTGAAAAGCTGAAAACAAAAGATACCAGTGAATCATGTTTTCAGCTTTTTTGGCAATCTTCAACGACATAGACTATTCCAACTGGTTTTATGATTGATGGAGGTAAATTATGCTGGATATGAGAAAAAGGCGGCCTATGTGGGCCGAAATTGATTTAAACGCTTTAGACAGTAATATGCGGGAAATACGTCGTATCGTCTCCTCCGACACATTAGTAACCGCCGTGGTAAAAGCAGATGCTTACGGTACCGGTGCTGCTGTTGTTTCAAAAGAACTGCTGGATAACGGAGCTGACAGGTTAGCAGTAGCTGTGCTTGATGAAGCCGTAGAATTACGGCAATCCGGCATTACAGCTAAAATACTGGTTCTCGGCCCTACGTCCGGTTCCCGAGCCGAGGAACTAATCAATTTCGGAATTGATGCTCCTATTTTCCACTATGAAGACGCTGTAGCATTTTCTGATGAAGCAGTACGGCAAAACAAACCAGTCAGTCTTCACATCGCAATCGACAGCGGCATGGGACGCATTGGATATAAACCTACAGAAGAAAGCATCCAAGAAATAATAAAAATCAGTAAATTACCTAATATTATTTTGGAAGGCATATTTACACATTTTGCATCTGCTGATACAAAAGACAAATCATTTACAAGAAAACAATATAAAAAATTTAAAAGTGTGTGTAACCGTCTCCAAGAAGAACAAGTATCCATCCGAATCCGACACTGCTGTAACAGTGCCGCCATATTGGACTTACCGGAATATCATGACCAAATGGTACGTGTCGGCATCATTATGTATGGACTAGCTCCCTCATCAGAAGTGGATATTACCCGGTTTAATCTAAAGAAAGTGATATCGTTAAAATGCCGTATTGATCATATAAAAACCATTGAAAAAGGGGACAGTGTAAGCTACGGGAGAAAATTTATCGCGGCCGGGCCAACACGTATCGCCTCTCTTCCGATTGGGTATGCCGACGGATATACACGAATGTTATCTAATAAAACCGATGTTTTAGTACACGGAAAACGGGCAAAACAAGTCGGTTCTATTTGTATGGATCAGTGCATGATCGATGTAACAAATATTCCCAATGTCAAAATAGGTGATGAAGTAGTATTATTTGGAAAGCAAGAAGGTGCAGAACTACCCGTGGAAGAACTGGCAAATACAGTAGGTACCATCAATTATGAAATTATTTGCATGCTTGCCAGGCGAGTACCTCGTGTATATATGCGCAACGGAACGATAACAAACATGCCGTGAATATTTAAAGGATTAAATATATACTATTTGTATAGTATCTTGTCGGGTTACTATGTATGTCAAAATCACACAAATTCAAACAAAATCACAATTTCCATCTTGATAAATAACAAAAGGGGAAAACGTATCGGTCAAGACAATATATTGAAATTTTTCGATATAATTTTATACATAAGGAGTTGAACAAACATGGATCAAAATAGTCAGCCCAAAGTGGATGCAATGCATGAAGATCTGCACCGAGGTCTTCAAGAACGGCATATTCAATTAATTGCTTTAGGGGGTGCTATTGGCGTTGGTTTGTTTTTAGGATCTGCCTCGAGTATTGAAAAGGCAGGACCAGCTGTTACACTAGCGTATCTGATTGGCGGTATTGCAATTTTTTTCGTTATGCGTGCCATGGGAGAGTTAACTCTCGAATATCCTGTATCCGGATCGTTTAGCGCTCATGCATCTAAATTTTTAAGCCCTTTAATGGGTTACATCACCGGCTGGAATTACTGGTACGTATGGATTGTTACCTGTATGGCTGAAGTCACAGCCGTCGGAATTTATATTCATTTCTGGTTGCCAGATATGCCGCAATGGATATCTGCCCTAGCTGCATTAGCTATTATGACATGTGTAAATATGATTGCTGTAGAAGCATACGGAGAATTTGAATTTTGGTTTGCTTTGATAAAAGTTGTAACAATTATTTTTCTGATTGTTATTGGTTGTGCTATGATTTTCTTTGGATTCAGCAACGGCGGAGTCGCTATCGGCATCAGCAATCTTTTTTCTCATGGAGGGTTTATGCCATACGGCTTTACCGGAGTTTTTGACACCTTGCTGATGATCATGTTTGCCTACGTCGGCATAGAAGTCATAGGAATCACTGCCGGAGAAGCTCAAAATCCGGAACATACGTTACCTTCAGCTATTAATAAAGTAATCTATCGAATTTTATTATTTTATATTTGTGCTTTACTCGTTATTATGTCCATTTATCCCTGGGACCAAATTGGACATGCAGGAAGTCCTTTCGTTTTAGTTTTTGAAAAAGTGGGCATCAGTGGTGCTGCAAATATTATCAACTTTGTTGTCGTTACTGCCGCACTGTCATCCTGTAACTCCGGTATTTATAGCACAGGCCGCATGCTGTATAATTTATCCTTGCAGGGGAAAGCGCCTAAATGTTTCGGAAAAGTCAATAAACGCAAAGTACCTGCACGAGCCATTCAAATATCTGTACTTTTTATGCTTATCGGAGTAGCTTTAAACTATTTTGTACCTGCCTCTGTATTTGAAATCATTACCAGCGTCAGCGCATTCGCAGGAATACTAACATGGGGAATTATTATTGTATGCCAAATGAATTTCCGTAAACAATTATCTCCGGAACAAGTCAAAAATTTAAAATTTAAAATGCCCTTTTATCCCTATGCAAATTGGTGCGTCTTAGCTTTCTTTGGCGTTGTTCTTTTCTCAGCATTTTTTAATTCAAATACACGTATTGGAATTATCTCTACTGTAATATGGATAGGTGTACTTCTTGGAATATATTATGCAATGGGTATGAATAAAAAAGAACGTAAAAACAGCTTGGAGGAATAACGATATATCATGAGTAAAACCATGAAAATGATTGCCGACATTGGACTTATTCCGCAAATTTCTCTTAATGATCCAGCGGACGCCGAGCCGTTAGGCCGTGCTTTAGTAAAAGGCGGTATTCCCATTGCAGAAGTTGCGCTTGACCAAGATACCTCTTTAAAAGTAATCCAAACATTATCTAAACAAGTGCCAGATATAATCGTCGGTGCCGGAATGATCCGTACGGTAGATCAAGCTCGCAGTGCAGTAAAAGCAGGTGTCCAATTTATTATTACACCTTCCTTTAACCCCGCCGTTACAAGATGGTGTCTTGCAAATACCGCAAACACGGTGGAGATTATCCCGGGCATTACATCTCTCGCTGATATCGAAAGAGCCCGGGATATTGGACTTACAGTATATAATTTTTTTCCAGCAATCTCCGGTGGCATCGCAGCATTAAAAACTTTGTTCGACCTGTTCGAAGATATAAAATTTATACCGATGGGCGGCATTGACAGAACTGTCATGAACGATTATCTGGACCTTCCTAATGTCGCAGCTGTCGCCGGAAAATTCATGACACCCTCGGATATAATAAAAAACAAAAACTGGGGTGAAATTACAGCACTATGTAAAAAAGTATTCAAGCACCTGCTCCGTTTTGAATTAGGACATATCGGACTGCATGCCGATACACACAATCATGCTGAAATCATCACAAATGACCTATGTACTCTCATGCTGCAAAATAAATGTATCAAGGGCGATCGTTGTTTTGTTGGTTCTGCCATCGAAGTCTATGATCGTTCTATACCGGGATCCACCGGGTATATCTGTATCGATACACGAGATATAGAAAGAGCCATTGCCTATTATAAACGCCGGGGAGTAGAGTTCGATCGAGAACGGTGTATAAAAGATGAAACAGGAAAAACAAATATAATATATTTAAAAAAAGAAGTACATGGATTAGCCATTCACTTGCACCAAAAAACAAAATAATTTTCCTTAAACATTAAAGATAGCGGCTTCCAAAAAAAAGGAAGCCGCTATCTTTAACTGAAATTGTATATCGTATTCGAACCAATACCCAGTTTATTACAAAACCTACAGTTTACAACTGTATTTATTCTATAACTTTTATCCAGCCCTTCGGAGCTTCAATGAGTCCCTGCTGAATTCCTGTCAATGTATCATATAGTTTCTGGGTAATAGGTCCCATTTTTTCCATGCCGCTCGGAAAACAAATTTCCGTTCCGTGATCTACCACTTTGCCAACCGGTGAAATAACGGCTGCGGTCCCGCACAAACCACATTCCGCAAACTCTTCTACTTCTGTAAGTTTAACGGGGCGCTGCATAACCTTAAGTCCCAAGTAGTGTTCTGCAATATAAAGCATAGAACGCCGTGTAATAGACGGTAAAATGGAATCTGACTTAGGCGTTACAAGTTCATTATCCTTCGTTATAAATAAAATATTAGCCCCGCCAGTCTCTTCTACATAGGTTCTGGTAGCTGAATCAAGAAACATATTTTCATCAAAACCATTTTGATGGGCCAAAACATAGGGATATAAACTCATGGCATAATTCAGACCTGCTTTTACATTTCCTGTACCCTTAGGTGCCGCACGGTCAAAATCACTAACACAAAGAGTAAGCGGCTTAGCTCCTCCTTTGAAGTAAGGACCTACGGGTGTGCCAAATACACGGAATTGATATTCATCGGAAGGTTTTACCCCAATAACCGGACCGGAAGCAAACATATAGGGGCGCAAATATAAAGAAGCACCTGTTCCATACGGAGGTACCCATGCAGCATTGGCTTTTACGACACACTCTACAGCTTGTAAAAATATCTCTTTTGGATACGGCGGCATTTCCAGCCGTTTAGCAGAATCTATCATTCGCTCCGCATTCAAATCCGGTCTGAATGCAACTATATGTCCATCTTGCGTCGTATATGCCTTTAATCCTTCAAAAACCTCTTGGCAATATTGCAAAATACCCGCAGATTCATGTAAAACAACGGTTTCATCAGCTGTCAGATAACCGGCCTCCCATTTGCCATTTCTATAATTTGCGACATAGCGCTGCGGCGTTTTCCGATAATTAAAGCCAATCGATGTCCAATCAAGATTTACTTTTTCCACGCTAATCATCACCCTTTTTTATTACATCATATCAAGTTATATAAGATTTAGCAAATAAATTAGAAGTCGGGAAACTGTTAAAATATATGCACTAAATATGTTATAACGTTCATACCTGCTGGTATTTTCCTTTTCCATGCAGGATCTTCTTTTATAATTTTCTTTCTATTTTTTTTAAAATATAGTTAATGAATAGTGTAAGAAATAAATAAATTAACCCGGTTGTAACAAAAGATTCCCACACTCGAAAATATTGTGCATTCGCAGCATTAGCCCAATACATCAATTCAGGTGTTGCAATAGTAGACGCCAATGAAGAATCTTTAATCAAACTTATAAAAGAATTCCCTAGTGGAGGCAGTATCTTTTTCATAGCTTGTGGAAGAATAACATATTGCATAGACTGATAATAACTCATTCCCAAAGAACGAGCGGCTTCCATTTGTCCTTTGGAACAGATAATATACCTGCTCTAAATGTTTCCGCGATATAAGCTGCAACATTTAAAGATAATGCTAAAACAGATGCTGCAATCCCATCAGACTTGTTCAAAAATAAAGGGATTACTCCAAAATAAATAATTAGCAATTGTAATAATAAGGGCGTTCCTCGAAAAATTTCAATATAAAAAATTGAAGAATATGATATTCCTCTAATATGTGATAATCTGCCCAATGCCAATAGTAATCCCAAAATAGTCCCAATAATGATGCTAGTTAGTGACAATTTAATGGTGAGTATAGTTCCTTGAAAAAAATAATAACTATATTCTTTAATAATAGAAAATTTAAAATCAAATATCTTTTTTTATTATTTAAATTCGGCTGTTGCACTATCGCATTTTTTAATTGACTAATATCAGGATTTTGATGAAAAGACTTTCGATATATTTCTGCATATGTCCCATTTTCAATGATCTCATTCAATGCTTTATCAAAATTTTCTTTAAATACGCTATTTTTTGGATACATGATACAAAAATATTCAATTGGGAAAGCATTATCGTCATATATAATTTTTAAGTCTTGATTTGGATACTGCTGAATAAGTTGCTTTGCTTGTGTATCATCACAAATCAATGCATCAACTTGATTATTCAATATCATCTGCAAACTCAATGCAGTTTTTTTTAATATTAGGATTATTTTTGCCCATTATTTTTCTATGCATACCTGTCCTGTAGAGCCATTTTGTACGGCAACTGCTCGATTCATCTAACAATAAATCTGCAGCACAATATATTTTACTATTTCCCTGAACAACCATCGCTTGCCTAGATGCAAAATAAGGTTGAGAAAAATCATATGTTTCTTTCCGTGAATCGGTAAGCGTAATTCCAGAAATTGCGGCATCAACAGTACCATTTTTAACTTGTTCAAACATTGATTCCCAACCAGCATCTTTAATATCATACGCATACCCTGTTTTATCAAGTATTTCCTTAATTAAGTCAAGATCAAACCCAACTATTTTTCCTTGTTCTAAATATTCAAATGGCTTCCAATTAGCATGTGTAACAATATGGACTACCTTACCTTTACTCTCATATTGTGAAGTATCTCTATTAAGACATCCTATTATTAATAAAAAAATCAGTATAATCATGCATCCTATCGATAATTGTTTTTTCATTTTCAATTTACTCCACCCGAACTTCGCATATAGAAGACAATGTATACATTTTAATGTCATATATTCAAAGAATATAACTCTCTTTGGTTATACAAAATACTGTAAATATTTTTCCCGATTTGCTAACAAGGTATCATAAAAAATATAAAATCTTTTAGTTTTCAATATAATAGATTTTTCTGATAGTATGAGTCGGAATTTTGTCATCAATACCTGCAAAAATTTTCTACTTGGTGTGTTTTCTTTCCACAATCTTAATTACATTTATAAAATCCCCTTATTATATACTATATTTAGCTATTATAAACTCTCTACTATATATAGAGTCAATATCCAAATATCATAGCAAAAATTCAGTTGCTATACAGCGGACCTAATTATCTGCAAAGCAAAAGCTCTTCCAATTATACCTACTGATTAACATTAAGAATTCGATACTTTTTGTAAAGCAATATCTGAAAATTATTTATCAAAACATACATGGTTCTAGTGTTTTCCATGATATTTAGTCCGTAAAACATCCTTATCATACGTTACTGCCTACTTATGATAAAGTAGGTATTCCTTAGGGCTTTCATAAAATCATCTGAATTTTTTATCATGACGCATTACAATCCTGCTTAACTATACATATGGAATCAAAAATATAGTATAATAAATATCGCATAATAATAGACCATTTATTAATAAGTCTATTTTTTGGGGGGGCTATCAAAATGAAAAAATTTTATACAATTGGAGAAGTTTCTAAAATAATGGGGGGTTTCCGTCCAAACACTGAGATATTATGCTAATATTAAGCTTGTAGAACCAGAATATATCAGTCCAAAAACGGGATATAGATATTATACGTATGAACAATTTCCATTTATTGATCGTATCAAATATTTACAAAAATTTGGATTTTCATTAGAAGAAATCAAATCAATCTTGTTAAGAAATGATATTAATAAGTTAGTAATCATGTTGGCAAATAAAAAAAATGAAATAGAAAAAAATATCGCTGACTTAGAAAAAACAGCAGATATGATTAGCTGGTATCATGATTATTTTATTCGGAGTCAAACAAGTCAAAAAACACATATAAGCCATTTTAATACGCGATATTTAGTACTAACAAAAATAAGACATGATGAATCTAAAGAAAAATATCATGTTCGATTGCAAAGTTTAAAAAATACTGGATACTTAAAAACATTGGTATATAAGAGACAGTTTTCTTTACTATTTAACTATAGTGATTTTATCAAAGGAATAAACAGACCTACCCATATTGGTATGTTTCTAAATGATAAGCCAGAGCATGCGTCCGAATATATCATACAAATTCCTGATGGTAATTATTTTTGTTTAACTTCACATATTTTATGTGAAGAATGCAACCCATATGAAGCAATAGAATTTTTCAGACGTGAAAAAAGACACCGTCTCTAGTATTGGCAAATGAATATGAAAATAATCTATACGAGTATACGAATTGCCCCTATGAAATTCAGATTTTAATTCCCTAATAAACGTACAAAAACATACATATGTAGATTTTCACAACGTGCAAAGTTTTATTTCAGCATAGATTGTAAATATAAAAAACAAACTAGTGAATACTACGATTTCTATATTAAAAAACAACAGGGTTAT
>Ga0268359_11879_pt1 | contig 27465 bp, 28 predicted proteins | sample BioMet11_FD_194416 | JGI IMG/M metagenome (GOLD analysis project Ga0268359, IMG submission 194416) | Sewage microbial communities from Oakland, California, United States - Biofuel 11 (PacBio Assembly) | ecosystem: Engineered > Wastewater > Sewage > Unclassified | place: USA: California | collected...
TCGCCCGGAGCGCTGGGCTCGCGTCCTTCTGCCCGGCTGTCGGGCATGCTGCCATGGCGGCATCCACTGCGGACTGCAGCTGGGGCGAGGGGATAACCTCCACCACCTGTGCGCCCAGAGCCGAGGCCGCAGCCGGAAACTCCCGCGCCAGGGCGCGGTTGCACCTGCGGATGCGCCCGTGCGGGCCCAACACAAGAACACCGTCGCTCATGGTCTCAAGGATGCTTTCAAGCTGCGCCGTCTGCTCCGCCGCCGACCGCACATGGTCTTCAATATTCTCGGCCATGCGGTTTACGGCCTCTGCCAGCGGGGCAAACTCCCTGCCGGGGATGCGGCGCAGGCGGCGCTGAAAATTGCCCAGGGATATGGCCTCAACCACAGACACCATCTGCGCGAGCGAGTTGCGCAGCGCGCCCGACAGCAGCCCCGCAAGCACAAGCGAGAGCAGCAACGTAACAATGCCTATGCGGGTAAAGACGGCCACACGGCTTTCAATCTCCTGCTGCAGATTGACCAGAGGCAAGGCGATGCGCAGCAGGTTGCTCGCGTTGATGCGCACTGCAGGCATAGGCCATGTCTGTGCCTAGCGTGCCGCTCGAACGTATGGAAAACCCCTGACTGCCCTGCATGGCCGCCTGCACCTCGGGCCTGTCGGAGTGATTGTCGAGCTTGGACACGGGTTGCGCGCCGGGCGCTGTGTCGGCCAGCACGTTGCCCGAGTTGTCGAGCAGCGAAATGCGCTCTCGCGGCATTTGCAGTATGTTTGCCAGCTCGGCCACGCCGGTTGGTGTCGGGCCGATTTTGTCAAGAATCGCGGCAGACAGCGTGGTTTCGCGCAGCAGTCTTTCGCGAGCCGCATCAATCTGGCTTTGCTCAAAGGAAGCCCGGCCATAGTACACGGCTATCCCCGAGGCTATGAGCGCCGCTGCAAGCACGCTGCAAAAAATTCGTGTTCTGAAAGAAAGCATGGTTTTTCTCACTCGTAACATGCTGTCATGACCACCGACTGCAGGCGTCAGTCGCGCTGCGCACGGCGGCCCTGTTCGGGTTTTACCATTACGCCGCCTATTCCTTTATGCGGTAACCAACCCCACGCACAGTTTCCAGCATGGGGGCCGCCTCGCCAAGCTTGGCGCGCAACCTGCGCACGTGTGTGTCGACCGTGCGGGCGTATCCTTCAAAAGAATATCCCCACACGTTGTTGAGCAGTTGCTCGCGGGTACGCACTGATCCGGCGTGACGCAGCAGATCTTCGAGCAGACGAAATTCTGTTGCCGTGAGGTTGAGTATTTCGTCCGCCACCTCGGCAGAATGCGCTTCGGTGCGCAGACGTATGCCATGGCGCTCCAGCACCGGGCTTTCCACACTGCGCCCGCCGCGCCGCAGCACGGCCTTTACCCGCAGCATGAGCTCACGCACGCTGAAAGGTTTGACCACATAGTCGTCGGCCCCAAGGCTCAAACCCACCACGCGGTCCACTTCCTCTCCCCTGGCCGTGAGCATGAGCACCGGGATGTGCGATGTTTCAGCCTGCGCCCCCAGACGGCGGCAAACTTCAAACCCGTCAACACCCGGCAGCATCACGTCCAGAATCACGAGATCGGGAGTGTGCTGACGCGCCAGGGCCAGACCCTGCGTACCGTCGGCGGCCTCATGCACCGTGAAACCCTCGCGCTCAAGGTTGAAACGCAAAAGTTCGCGGATATCGGTTTCGTCTTCAACTATCAATATTTGCTGGCTCATATGTTTCACCTCTATGACGCAAAATGAGTAAAACGGCTTTGTGCGCCAAACTTATGGAGCACATGTTACAATTGCGTGACGAAATTTTTTACAAAGATCTGTTTACATTTCCGGAGGTATTAATCATGCAGATTACAGCTTCACGCAGTCTTCTGCGTTTCGTCATACTTCTGTAACAGAGACAGGCAAAAAGGGAAACGTACCGGGAAACACCCCGGTATCAACCATGATAAACGCAGGAGTTATTCCATGACTATCGGAAAATTGTTCGCCACTGCCCTGACGGTCCTGAGCCTTAGCGCTCCGGCCATGGCTGCCCAGCAGGTTGTTATCAACGGCTCCACCACGGTGCTTCCCGTTGTTCAGAAAGCTGGCGAGTCCTTTATGGCTTCGCACCCCGACATGGAGCTGAGCATTTCCGGCGGCGGTTCCGGCAACGGCATCAAGGCCCTTATTGAAAAGCAGTGCGACATCGCCATGAGCTCGCGCGACATCAAGGACAAGGAAGTTGAAGCCGCCAAGAAAAACGGCGTGACCCCCAACCGCGTCACCATCGCCATTGACGCGATCGTGCCGGTGGTCAACCCCGCCAACCCGGTCGCCGCTCTTACCACTGCGCAGCTGCGCGACATTTACAACGGCAAGGTCACCAACTGGAAGGAAGTGGGCGGGCATGACGGCAAGATCGTTGTGATCTCGCGCGACACGTCTTCCGGCACGTTTGAATGCTGGCAGGAACTGATCATGAAGGAAGAGCGCGTTAACCCCGCAGCCCTCATGCAGGCTTCCAACGGCGCGGTTGTGCAGGCCGTCTCCAAAAACAAGAACGCCATCGGCTATGTGGGCCTGGGCTACCTGGACAAATCCACCAAGGGCCTCAAGGTCAACGACGTGACGGCTAACCCCCAGACCGCCCTGTCCAAGCAGTGGCCCATCGCCCGCGAACTCTTTGTCTTCACCAACGGCACCCCCGCAGGCGCCGCCAAGGCTTTTGTGGAATACCTGCTGGATCCCGGCAAGGGTCAGAAGGACGTGCTTGAAGTGGGTTATGTGCCCCTGGGCAAGTAGGTAGCTGGCTACCCACGATACACCCACAGCATCGGCGGAGCGGGACGGCCACGGGTCGCCCGCGACCGCCGGGGAGAAAGCGCAATGCGCTCCAGAGACATCAAGGAAAAAACGGTGCGGGTCACCCTTACCGCCATGGCAGGCAGCTCGCTGCTGGCCCTGGCTGGTATTGTTATTTTTCTGTTCATGGAAGGTCTGCCGCTGTTCAGCGAGTATTCTTTCTTCAATTTTCTGTTCGGCAACCTTTGGTACCCCACTGAGGAACCAGGCCTTTTCGGCATATTTCCTCTGCTGGTGGCCTCGCTGGCAGTGACGGTGCTCTCCTCCATGCTGGCGGTACCCATGGGGGTGCTGACGGCGGTTTACCTGACGGAAATAGCCCACCCCACTGTTAGGCGCATCATCAAACCTTTTGTTGAGCTGCTGGCCGCCTTGCCTTCAGTGGTACTGGGATTTTTGGGCATGGTGGTGCTTGCGCCCTTTTTGCAGGATTATCTCGACGCGGCCTCCGGGCTTAACCTGCTTAACGCCTCGCTTGTGCTGGCCCTTATGAGCGTGCCCACCATCTGCTCGGTATCTGAAGACGCCCTTTTTGGCGTACCGCGCGACCTGCGCGAGGCCTCGCTGGCGCTGGGCGCGACCCGCTGGCAAACCACGGTGCGCGTGGTCATACCCGCCGCGCTTTCGGGCATCGGCACAGCGGTGATGCTCGGCATGTCGCGTGCCATAGGCGAAACCATGGTCGTACTGATGGTTGCGGGCGGTGCGGGCATCATACCCACATCGCTGCTCGACCCCATACGCCCCATGCCCGCCAGCATTGCGGCCGAAATGGCCGAGGCGGCGTTTCGCAGCGAGCACTACCACGCTCTGTTCGCCATCGGCATTGTGCTCTTTTTCCTGACCTTGGCCTTCAACCTGGCTGCCGGATACATTGCCGAAAAGCACCGGCAGGTAGGGACTTCAAGCCTTTAGGGGCAATCTGCGGCGGCAGCCTAACCACTGCACGCAGCCTGAAGCCAGCTCAGCACGAGGAATAATTCATGTCAGCCACCAGTCGCCTCACACCTGTTGTTTCCGCCGGCCCCGGCATCAAGCTTGCCCCCCGCCCGCTGGAAGAAGACCTCATGAACCATGATGCGGAGCCGCCAAAGGACGACGGCGTGCGCCTGCAGTTTGCCAGCGGCAAGGGACGCGGCCAGTACCAGACCTTTATGTTCTGGATGCTGCGGCTGGTTGCCGCCTGCAATGTGCTGGTGCTGCTGGCTGTGTGCGCCTTTTTGCTGCAAAACGGTTTGCCCGCCATGAGCTGGAGCTTTTTGACCGAAGCGCCGCGCCAGATGATGACCAAGGGCGGCATTTTGCCCTGCATCATAGGCACTGCCATACTCTCCCTGGGATCGCTGCTCATTGCCTTTCCTCTGGGCGTTGCCTCGGCCGTTTATCTTAACGAATACGCCAAGCGCAATGCCTTTGCCAGCTTTGTGAGGTTGGGGGTCAACAACCTCGCGGGCGTGCCATCTGTAGTTTTTGGCTTGTTCGGACTTTCATTTTTCGTTACATTTTGCGGATTTGGCGTAAGCATACTTTCTGGCGTGCTCACCCTGGCCGTACTGACGCTGCCAGTCATCATCGGCACGGCCGAAGAATCGCTGCGCAACGTCCCTGATACATACCGCGAGGCTTCGCTGGCGCTTGGCGCGACAAAATCGCAAACCATCGCCCGCGTGGTTCTGCCCAGCGCCCTGCCCGGCATGCTCACCGGCGCGATTCTGGGCGTGGCCCGCGCCGCAGGCGAAACCGCCGCCATCATGTTTACGGCTTCAGTTTTTTATACACCCAAGGGGCCGGACTCCATTTTCAGCCCGGTCATGGCTCTGCCCTACCACATGTATGTGCTTGCCACCGCCGGGACGGAAATCGCCAAAACCCGCCCGCTGCAGTACGGCACAGGCCTTGTGCTGCTGTTGCTGGTGCTCGGCATGAACCTGATAGCCATTATTCTGCGCGACCGGCTGCAAAAGCGTCGCTGACACTTTCCACACCCTCCCTCCTCACACACTCCAAACTCCCTCTCCTCCCCACTCTCTGCCAGGGCCCGCTTCGGCGGGCTCTGCCTGTTTTGTCGGTGCCGCTGGCGATGCCCCTTGCTGGTATGCGACGTCTGCCCGCGCCTGCGCTCTGGTCGCACGGCAGCTGGTAACAGCAGATGGACAAAGTGCATCGCGGACTATTGATGGATGCGGACGCTGGTTGGCCGGTTTTGCAGCCGTGGCATGTCCGTCAGCATCTGGCTGGCGCACAGGACCGCTCCACGCAAACGATTAAACACGGCGCACCCCATCCAGCAAATATGATGGGGCGCTGCACTATGGGCGCTTTGCCCTGCCGGACAGCATGGGCATGTTCTGCAGGCCCGTCGTCGGACGACAAAAAAGGGAGGCCCGAGGGCCTCCCTTTGAATGCGTATCCTGCCGTCCAGGGACGACTGGGCTCGAATTAGAAGCTGTACGCGAAGGTAACCTGAGCCTTCCACATATCCTGCTTGCTGAACGAGCTGGGGGTCTGAGACTTCTTCCAGGTGCTGTTGTCCATGCAGTTGACCAGGTAGTCCAACTCCAGGTTCATTTCCAGGTTCTGGTAGATCTTGTAGGAGTTCACGAGGTTGAATTCCACAAGGCCGTCCTTGGTGGTCAGGTAAGGCACGGTGGTGTTGCCCACGGTGCCCATGCCTTCGGTCCAGGCATAAGCGGAGCGCATGTACTTGACCATGGTGGTGCTGTTGGTGCCGCCCCAGTAAGCCACGCGGAAGGTGTGCTTGAGATCTTCGAGGAAGCTCATGTCCTTCAACTGGCCGCCGATGCCCCAGGTACCGGCATAGTCAACGCCGTAGTCCTGACGCAGCCAGCCGTAGTTGCCATCAACCATGTAGGAGGTCATGTTGCCGGTGGGCACCAGGGAGGGGCATGCGCTCGGAACCGTTCTTCACGCTGCTGTCGTCGCCGGAGGCGTACCAGCCGAACAGGCCGGGGGTGGCCCAATCCATCTTGTATTCAACAAGAGCCTTGGCCAACCAGCCCTGACGCTGGGTGCTGCCGCGCACGGTGGGGCCGTTGAAGCCCTTCTGCACGTCGTAACGGCCCATGCCTTCCACATAACCATAGTTGATGTCCAGTTCGATGTTGAAAGGATCGAACATGGTCACAGCCAGGGGCAGGCCAGCCCAGAACATGCTGCCGTAGCCCTTGCTGGTGCCGCCCAGCTTGGCAGCATCAGCGGCAGTACCGCTGCTGAGCAATGAGGCAGTGGGGAAGGGCATCAGGGTGTAGGGCGGGTTGCCGTCACGGCTGCCGATGTTGTGGTAGGTACCGTCGTAGTTGGTCAGGGTGTTCTTGCCCATCATGCCGTACATGACCCAAGGCGTAAGGTTGACGCCGTCAAAGGTCAGGGGGGCCATCACGCCGAACAGATCCATGTTGTCCAGATAGTTGCGGTCGTTCTGGTTGTTGTTGGAGCGGGGATCTCTGCCGTCAAAGTTGTCGTTGAACGGACGAGCCCAGAAAGCGGTGAGGCCAACATTTTCGTTGAACTTGTACGAGGCGAACCACAGCGGCCACGTCGGTATCAAGCACGGCGGAACCGCCAGCATAGGTGTTGGGCAGGGCAAGACCCTGAATACCCATGCGGATCTTGGCATCGGTCTGGGGGATGGCCCAGTCGATGTAGGCGTTCTTCACGCGAACCTGGTTGGTGCCGTCAGCGCCAAGAGCGCCGCCGTTGCCAGCGTTGCCCCATTTCTGCGTGCCGATTTCGAAGTACACCGTGCCGGACAGGGCTTCAGAAGCCACTGCGTCCAACTGCAAGCGCACGCGCTGCTCAGCGTCAAAGGTGTCGGTGGTGTCGGCCTTGCGCTTCACGCCGCTATCCGAAACTTTGCTCACAGGGCTGTCAGTGCCCACGCCGAAGCCCATGAGCCACTGGCCCTTGGCCTTGAAATCAACAGCGCTGGCACCGGTGGCCGCGCCGAACACCAGGCCGGCGGCCAGGATAAGCGTACAGATGCGTTTCATAAATCCCTTCCTCTCTAGTTTTTCCCACAGGGTTAACACAGGCCTGCTCCAAAACAGGCAACAAAAGATACCCGCCTTTTGTGTCGAAGGCAACCGTTTTCGTCAAAAAATTTTTTACCAAGCTGTCACACCGGCAGAATATGACGCCATTCTGACATATAATTACGCGCACCAAACAGCCCATTGCCGCAAGCAAACCGCCGCAACCGCGCGAGGAGCCATCGCCAGTTTTCAGCATGTACAGGCTTTATGCGGCGGCCCCCAGGTTTGCGTTCAATTTTTTGTAGTTCAGCCCGACAGGAGCCCTTCCGCAAACAGACAAGGCCCGCCCCCGGCCTCTGCGCCGCATCAGGGCGCAAAGCGGGAGCGGGCCTTTACCGCAGTGTATGCGACAGCCGAATTTTTACAGAAAATCGGGGTCGGCCGCCGCCTTGCCCTCTGCCAGCATTATGCGCACATAATGCAGGCTGTGCTCGTCAACAGGGATAATGGGAAAAGGCTGCGAGCAGCCGGGGCAGCGCACCATGCGCGGCTCGGTGGGGCTGGCCTGGGGCACGTGCTTGCCGCAGTGGGGGCACTGGTAAAAAAACAGGATTTCCATGCCGTCAGGGGCGACGGGCTGGATGGGGCGTTTACGCTCAGCCACGGTCAGCCTCCCCTTCGGCGCGGGGCGCGACGAGATTGCGCCCGGTCATAAGCTCAGAGGGTTGCATCCCCCAGAGGCCAAGAATTGTTGTGGCCACATCGGCCAGCCTGCCGTTCTGCAGGGCGGTCACCTTGCCCTCCGGTTCAAGCAAGATGCACGGCACGGGTTGGTCGTGTGCGCGGTATGCGGCTGCCCCTCGGGGGTGAGCATTTTTTTCGCAGTTGCCGTGGTCGGCAATGATAATCATGCGCCCCTTGCGGGCTTCTACCGCGGCGACCATGCGCCCCACGCAGGCGTCCACAACTTCGCAGGCTTCTACCGCCGCCTGCAGGTTGCCCGTGTGACCGACCATGTCGCCGTTGGCGAGGTTGCACACAACAAGATCGTAGACGCCGGAGTTCCAGGCTTCCACAAATTTGTCCGTCACTTCCTGCGCGCTCATGGAGGGCTTTTGGTCGTAGGTTTTGACCTCGCGCGGCGACGGTACCAAAATGCGGTCTTCACCGGCAAAGGGCTCTTCCACGCCGCCGTTAAAAAAGTAGGTGACGTGGGCGTACTTTTCCGTCTCCGCCAGGCGCAGCTGGCGCAGCCCCTTGCGCGAAACTACCTCGCCAAGCCCCATGCTCACGGCTTCTTTGGGAAAAGCCACAGGGATGTTGAAGCTCGACTCGTAAGCGGTCATGGATGCCACGCCCGCCAGAACCGGCACCCGGCCCCGGTCAAACCCGTCAAACTGGGGCTGAATAAAGGCCTGCGTAAACTGCCGCATGCGGTCAGCGCGAAAATTGAACATAAACAGCCCGTCGCCGTCGGCCATGCCCGGGGCGTCGCCAGCTGCCGCAAAACACAGAGGCTTGATGAACTCGTCCGTGACCCCGGCCGCATATGAGGCCTCGATGGCGGCGAGCGGCGCAAGCGTGGTGGCGGGAACCCCGTGAACGATCACATCCCATGCTTCCTTGAGGCGCTCCCAGTGCTTGTCGCGGTCCATGGCAAAAAACCGGCCCACCATGCTGGCGACCCGCGTTTGCCCCTGCCCTGCGATGTTCTGCTGCAGTGCGCGCATAAAATCAATGCCGCTGTGCGGGTCGCGGTCGCGCCCATCCATAAGGCAATGGATGCGCACGGGCACGCCAGCCTTATGCGCCATGGCGCACAGGGCTTCCAGATGATGGATGTGGCTGTGCACGCCCCCGTCGGAAAGCAGCCCGGCCAGATGCAGCCTGCCGCCGCTCTGCCGCACCGATTCAACAAGGTTGGTCAGCACCGCGTTTGCGGCAAAGCTGCCGTCCTCAAGCGCCACGTCGATGCGGGTCATATCCTGATACACCACACGCCCGGCGCCGATGTTCAGATGCCCCACCTCGGAGTTGCCCATGTAGCCGGACGGCAACCCCACGTCGCGGCCTGATGCGGCCAAGAGCGAATGGGGGCAGCGGGCGTTGAGCGCATCAATATTGGGGGTGGCGGCCACTGAGGGCGCGTTTGCCAGGCCCCGGCTCGGCAATGCCCCAGCCATCCATTATCAGCAAGAGCGTGGGCGTCATGATTATTCCCCGGTGCGGGCGCTTGCCAGCGAGGCAGCCTTGCCCCACAGGGCTTCAAGGCCGTAGAGCTCGCGCACAGGCTCCAGAAAGACGTTTACGACGATGTCGTTCATATCCACCAGAATCCACTGGCCAGCGGTGTAGCCTTCCATGCGCAGGTATTCAAAATTGCGCGCGCGGCACAGTTCGCCCACGCCGTCGGCCAGGCTTTGCGCATGGCGCACGGAGCCAGCGCTGGCAATGACCAGGGCCTCGGCAAAACCGCCCTGACCAGCCATATCAATGCTGACCACGCGAGCTGCCTTGTGCTCTTCAAGCCAGGTGACCACGTCCGCCAGCTTTTCTTCCAGGGGGACATCCGAAAAACGCTTGGGGCAACGCCCCCTGCGGGTGAAGGAGAAGTATTGTTTTCCATGCACTGCACATACCGTAAAGAAGAAGCAAGGGCAATGCCGCAAGGATCAGTTGCCCCTACAGCCCGGTGATAAAATCGCCGCAGGGTTCCTGCGCTGCCGATATGCAGGCGCACAAATCAGGTCGGATGCAAGATGCCCGCAACGCCCCTGCCTGCTGGCCGCGCAACCGCACGCAGCGCTTTGCGTGCGCGGAACCGCACCCCGCCGTATTGACCGCGCCCGCGCATTGCGGCATACCCAAACGAAGCTTTTATCTAGGGATCAGCGTCGCGTCAGCGCGCCGCCAAACGCCAGCCGCAGAAGGAGAGGGCCGTGCTTTTCAACATCAAACAGGAAACTCTGCCACGCGAAGAACTGGAGGCGCTGCAACTGCGCCGCCTGCGTGATTTGTGCAACCGTGTTTACGCCAACGTGCCCTTTTACCGCAAACGCTTTGACGAAGCGGGCATCACCCCCGCCGACATCAAATCGCTGGCGGATCTCAGGCTGCTGCCCTTTACAGAAAAAAACGACCTGCGCAACAACTATCCTTACGGCCTTTTTGCTGTTCCCAGAGATCACATCGTGCGCCTGCATGCTTCGAGCGGAACCACCGGCAAAGCGGTTGTGGTGGGCTACACCCAGCGCGACCTTGAAAACTGGGCCGAGCTGATGGCACGCAGCCTTTCGGCTGCAGGCGTCACCCGCTCGGACGTGGTGCATGTGGCCTACGGCTACGGCCTCTTTACCGGCGGCCTTGGCGCGCACTACGGCGCGGAACGACTCGGCGCCACCGTTGTGCCCGCATCCGGCGGAGCTACCCGCCGTCAGGCGGGCTGCTGCGCGATTTTGGCGCAACAGTGCTGTGCGCTACCCCCTCCTACGGTTTGCACCTGTGGGAAGCCTCGCAGGAAGTGGGCGTGAACTTTCGCGATCTGCCCCTGCGCATCGGCGTCTTTGGCGCGGAACCCTGGACCGAGGCCATGCGCCGCGATATTGAGGACAAAATGGGCATCAACGCCCTCAATATTTACGGACTCTCCGAAATCATGGGCCCCGGCGTGGCCATGGAGTGCGAAGAAGCCAAGTGCGGCATGCACCTGTGGGAAGACCACATCCTGCCGGAAATCATCGACCCCGTTACGGGCGACCAGCTGCCCCCCGGCGAAGTGGGCGAGCTTGTGCTGACCACGCTGACCAAGGAAGGCATCCCCATGTTGCGCTACCGCACGCGCGACCTCACAAGCCTTGACTATACCCCCTGTCGCTGTGGCCGTACCCATGTGCGCCTCTCCCCGCCTGCAGGGGCGCAGCGACGACATGCTCATCATCCGCGGGGTCAATGTCTTCCCTCAACAGATCGAAGGCATCCTGATGGAAAACGACGGGCTTTCGCCCAACTATCAGATCATCGTGGACCGAGTGCACAACCTCGACACCATTGAAGTGCGCGTCGAAATGAACGAAAACCTCTTTGCTGACGAAATCCGCAAGCTGCAGATGCTCGAAGGCCGCCTGCAAAAGGCCATCAAGGAATATCTGGGCGTTACCGCCAAGGTTCGCCTGATGGAGCCGCGTTCCATCGAGCGCTCAGAGGGCAAGGCCAAACGCATTGTGGACAACCGGCCCAAGGATTAACAGCAGACGGATGCCCGCATTCCGTCGCGGCAAGTCTGCTGCGTCTGCGATTTCAGGGGCCGTCGACAATGTCGGCGGCCCCTTTGTTTGGACCCCCGGCCCGATATCGTGCATGCTCATTTTTAATAAATAAAATTAAATAGTTATTTGCATTTGCGGAATGGCGACAAAAAAAAGTCCAGTAATGCTTGACACCTCGCCCCAGTCCGCGTACAACCGTTTCTCGCTGAGCGGGAGTAACTCAGTGGTAGAGTGCAACCTTGCCAAGGTTGAAGTCGCGGGTTCAAATCCCGTCTCCCGCTCCACTTTTTGCTGGCGGCATAGCCAAGTGGTAAGGCAGAGGTCTGCAAAACCTCCATCTCCAGTTCAAATCTGGATGCCGCCTCCAAGCATCCTTTACGCTTCGCCGTTTCGCATACCATGCGGGAGTAACTCAGTGGTAGAGTGCAACCTTGCCAAGGTTGAAGTCGCGGGTTCAAATCCCGTCTCCCGCTCCACTTTTGCGGGAATAACTCAACGGTAGAGTGTCAGCTTCCCAAGCTGAAGGTTGCGGGTTCAAATCCCGTTTCCCGCTCCATAAAAGCTTGCAATATTAGGCTCTTACAGAACACGTCTGTAAGAGCCTTTTTTGTTTTCCGTGTTTAGCCCCATTATCCGGCTCTGCCCAACAAACAGATAACACACTAAAATAACTATATTTTATTCATTCGCAAAAGGCACTCGGGCATGGCATTGCTGGGCGCCAAAATATTTTTTCCCGCCCTCCCCTAGACCATTGCGCCCGCCATACTGACGTGCTAGTTTTTTCTTGCGGAGTTTATTTCGCAACCACCTATTGCAAGGAGGCAAACTATGGAAAATGCCGTTTTGTTGGGGCCCGTCGGATGGCGCATTGAGGATTCAATCCTCGGCTCTGTTTGGGATGGTTGGATGAACTGGTGGCGCAGCATGCTGTCAGCCGCTGACCGCTTTTAAACACAGCCTGTGCTCCGCACGCTGATATCAACCTGTGATTAAAAGGCCGGGAACAATCCCGGCCTTTTAATTTGCGGCGGCATCTGCGCACCGCGCACAGGGGCAGCCATATTTTTGTCTGGCGCGCAACGCTGCAACCTGCGGTTTGCTCATCGCAGGCCGGGCGCGCAAGCAACGGCTGATGTATTTATACATCATTGCAGGTGTTGCAGTGCCCAGACCTGCCGCGCATCGTGAGCAAAGCACTTGTTTTACAACAATGGCAGCGCCAGATTTTTCCTTGTTCTGCGCGGCCAAACTTCAGACAGGGCGACGAGCTAACTAATTTTCACTACAATAATGACGTTTGCCTGAAATTTGATTGTCAACAGGCAAATAAAACTTTATCGCTATGTTTCTAGGACGACTGGTTTGTGCGGCAACCCTATCCTGGAATTCCCCGGCTGACTGTTTTTTGCATTTCTACCCATTTAGGCGCCTGGCACATGACCTCCAACACTCACCCAAGCTACATATTATGGGATGCGGCCTTTGTAGGCGTTATTGCGGCGTATGCGCTGTTCGGCCTTTGGGGTGTGAGCCTTCTTTCCTGTGACGGGCTCAAAATCAGCAGTGATCTGTGCTGCTATGTGCAAAACATTGCGGGCGAACTGCACCGCGAGCTCTTCAGCCAGGATCCTCTGCTGGCTGCGCCAACCACGGCCAACTCCATCATCAGCCTTGAATCGACGCTGGCGCGCCTGCTGCAGCCAGGCGACGACATTGTTCAGGGCCTGCTGCGCGCTGGTGCAGCAGGGGTCTTTTTTCACTATGCCGCCTGCTACTATCTTGGCCGCCGCCTGTGGGGCTCCCCCCTGCTTGCCGCCCTGTTTGCCCTGCTGACGGGCGTGACGGTCTGGGTCAGCTTTGGCACATACTGGGGCTTCGGCTCTGGCGACATCACCCCGCGCGTTTTTTATGCCGCCCTCTTTCCCCTTTTGCTGGCTGCTACACTTTCCGCGCTGGACAAACCCCAATTGCGCCCCCTCATACTTTTTGCCTCTGGCTGCGGCATGTACCTGCACAGCATCAGCTCGCTTGTGGCCAGCTGCATGCTGTTCACCGTTTTTTTCTTTCACCGGGCCAAGGGTGACAGCCTGCGACGTCACGCGGGCTGGCTGCTGCTCAGCCTTGCGGCATGGTGCATCCCCACGCTGCTGTACCTGTGCAGCGCCATCAAATCAGCCACGGTGTTTTCGGCCAACGATCTTGCGGTGTTCCAGCAGGTATTCGACCGGCGCTTTCTTGAAGACGAAGGCAGCCTCTGCAACAGACTGGTCGGGCACCTGTATCACCGCAGCGACTGTTTTCCGCTGCTTGTGTCCGGCGTTGTCAGCTTTTTTATTGTACGGCGTTGCGGCTCGCCGATCATGAAGCGTCTGGCTTCCATTGTGCCAACCCTTCTATTGGGGGTGGGCATTGCCGTGCTTTTTTCAGTGGTGGAAACGAGCATTGCCGAGAGGCTCCACCGGCTGCCCATGGGCGCGGAGTTGCCCCGTGGCGTACGATTTATTATTTTTCTATGCTGGCTCATGCTTGTCGGCGCTTTTGCCTGTCTATGGCAGCGCGTCCCCAGATGGGCAGGGCTGGCGGCAATTGCCGCTGTCGTCTGCGTGCTTGTTTTTGATCAGGGGCGCTGGGCCACAGGCGTGCGGTTTGCCTTTGCGCATTCGCTCAACCTGCCCCAGCCGAAGCATGCGCAGCACGTTTTGAGCAGAGGGGCCGACTATGCCGAGGCCCTGCAGGCGGTAGAAAAGTTTGTGCCTCAGGGTGCCCCCCTGTTTGCCGAGCCGGATGCCATGGCCGTCCGTTACCGGCTGTACAGGCCCCTGTCCTATGCCTTCAAGGACGGCTCTTCATATCTTTACAGTCAGGATGCGCAAGGGGCGGCACGCTGGCTTGACCTTGTCACCATACGCGATAAACAGGGGTTAACAGCGACATGGCTGGCATCAGGTACCGAGTGGATATTGTGCGGCAAAAAGTCCGAGCGTGAGAACATCGCGCGCCAGGGTACCATCGTGTGGAGCAGTAACCGCTGGTTTATTGCCAAACGCGGCATTGCGGCAGAAATTGCAACCCCGTGAGACCATCACATGCGTCAAACCACAATCTCTATTGTTGCACCTGTCTATTGCGAAGGCGCCCACCTGCCCGAATTTGTAAACGCGCTGGCGGCGGAGCTTGCCCGGCTTAAAGACGACTGCGGCGCAATCTACGAGATCGTGCTGGTTGACGACGGCTCCACCGACGAAACATGGGAAGTCATGCGAGCGCTGACCGGGCAACATGCCTGCCTGCGCTGCCTGCGCCTGAGCAGAAATTTTGGCAAGGATGCGGCGCTCTCCGCCGGGCTGGCTGCTGCCCAAGGCGATGCCGTCATTACCATGGACAGCGACATGCAGCACCCTGTCGCGCTCATCCCCGAGATGGTCGCACTGTGGCGTACCGGCAGGGTTGACGTGATTGATGTGCGCAAGCAGGAACGGCAGGAGGAATCACTGTTAAGCAGATGTTGCGCCGTGTCGTTCTACCGCATTTTTCAGATGCTGACCTCGTACGATCTCAAGGGTTCAGGCGACTTCAAACTTCTTGACCGCAAGGTGGTCGAAGCCTGGAAGAGCCTGGGCGAGCGCAAGCTTTTTTATCGCGGCCTGACCTCGTGGATGGGCTTTCGGCACGAGCAGATCCTGTTTACGCCCTGCGCACGCTGCGGCGGCGCAAGCAAGTGGAGCCTGGCCCGCAGGGTGACCCTGGCTGTCGACTCCATGACGTCGTTCAGCGGCAAGCCCCTGCTGATCATAGGCGTCATTACCCTGCTGTTTTACGCGCTGTCGTTTTTTGTGGGCTGCGAAGCGCTCTGGAGCTACATTGCAGGGCATGCGCATTCGGGCTTTACCACCGTTATCCTGCTGATCCTGCTTACCGGCAGCGCTATACTCACCGGCCTGTGCATCATGTCGGCCTACATTCACCACGCCTTTATCGAGTTGAAGGGCCGTCCCCGCTACCTGCTGGCCGAAACGCTGGAAGCCGACAATACGGCGCACCCCAGGCCATGAGCGGACAAAACGCGGCAGACCAACACGCCATGCGCTTTATCGTCCATGCGGACGACTGCGGCCTGACCCCCTCTATCAGCGCGGACATCCTCGCCTGCCTCGCCCACGGCCCGCTCAATTCCGTTTCTGTCGTCATGGGCGGCTCAGACACCGAAGCAAGCCTGCAAGCTCTTGCCCGCATGCCGCGCACGCGCGTATGCCTGCACCTCAATATCCTTGAAGGGCGATGCGCCGCGCCCATAGGGCAGGTGCGCCCCCTGGTCGACGAGGCCGGTGTCTTTCGCTACGGACTGGGGCAGATGCTCGCAGCGCTGGCCGCCGGTACCGCAGCCCGTAAAAAGGCCCTGCTCTTTGCCATACGCACAGAGCTGGAGGCGCAGATAGACGCCTTTGCCGCCGGTTTTGGATGTTTGCACCAGCGAAACGGGTTGCATCTGGACGGACACCTCCACATCCACTGCATCCCTGCGCTGCAGCAAACCATGGCCGAGCTCATGCACGAGCACAGGCCCAGCTATGTGCGTTTGCCAAACGAGCCTGTCCATCTGGCCCCGTTGCCGTTATTGCCGCTGCTTGTGGGCTGCGCCCGGCGCGCCCTGCTTGCGCACTGGTCAGCAGGCTTTGTCCACCTGCTGGACAGCATGGGCATTGCCCACAACCAGTATCTTTGCGGGCTTGTGGCAGGCGGCAACCTCACCGCCGCCAGAGTTGCGGCCTCGCTGTCCGCCATACAGCTCAGGCGGCAGCCCTCGCCGCTGGTGGAAATAATGTGCCACCCAGGCGGGATCAGCGCTCAAGACGCAGACAGCCGCATCCGCCACAACGACTTTTACCAAAATCCCGCCCGACAGACCGAAAAAAGCATGCTGCTTGACGGCAGCCTGAGCCAGGTTCTGGCCCGCTACGGTACGGTAACGGACGTTGCGGCAGACACGCCGCCTCCCTGCCCAACCTGCTGATTGCCCTGGCCGCGACGCGCCGGTCTTTTCCTGGTTGCCAAAAGCAAGTCGGCCCCGAGGGACAACCTCGGGGCCGACAAAGTATCAGACGTTCACGCCGCGCGAGCGCTATTGGCCGCGTATCCAGTAGGTTTCAAAACCGTCTTCAAGCCAGCCGTCCCGCACCTTGGTGAAGCCAGCCTCCTTGAAAAGATCCCGGTATTCATCCTGCGTGCGCCGCCATCCCCAGAACTGCTGGCGGCGAATGCCCATATAGTGCAGCGCCGCGCGAATGCCTATCTTTATGGCGTTAACAAAGCTGCCGATAAAGGAGTCCTCTTCCAACAGCGAGGCCGAGAGCAGCACCAGCTCGCCGCCCGGGGCAAGCTGGGCGCGCAGCTCCCACAGCAGATGCTGAAACTCGCGGGTGGGTATGCCGTAATCGACAGTTGAGAGATAGATCATGTCGTACTGCACGTCCGAGGGCAGACAGGCAGGCGGCAGCCCGATGTATATGCGGTCGCTGGGTATATACTCCCGCAGCCACTTCATGCCCACAGTGCTTGGCTCGTTAACGTGCAGCTCAAGCTCCGGCATTTCCTCGAGCAAAATTCTTTCCATGTAGCCCACGCCGCTGCCTATGGAGAGCACGCGCACAGGCTCCTTACGGTCCGCCGAATCCTGCGCCAGTTTGGCGTGCAGCTGCCCGATGAGCCATTTGGCATCTTTGCGTTTGTTTTCGCGCCACACAGACGGCAAATCGTCCCAGCTTTTGTACCGGCGAAACAGCTCTTCATAAAAAACCGCGTAAAACTTTGGTTCCGCCAGATGAAAGAAGGATATATGTGAAAAGGACGTAAAGGGTATGCCTTGCCAGCTTTCCTGATAAAAACGCCGCACGTTAAAGCCTCCGAGACATGGCCGCAAAAGCTTATTGTGCGCAGGATTACGCCACAAACAGGCTTTCGATGCAAAAAAATCATACCTCAACCCGCCAGCAAGGCGCAATGCGCAGCAGCGGAGCACCGGCAAGTTGTGCGGCGAGGGGAAGCATCTGATCGCTGGCCAGCTCCACGGAGGCTGCAATTTGCGTGAGCGATTCGCCGAGAGTGTGGCCCGACGCGCGGCATTTTCAATGGTGGCTGCAGGCCTGCCCCTCCGATGTCTTTGCGCGCGCCTTCCTGAATGCTCCGAATAACACAGCCCACTTTCTGCGTGGCAGCCATTGTTCTTACGCCAGGGTGCGCACTCCTTCCGCCTGATGGGCCTGTTCCGCCGCATCAAAGTTTTTTTGCTCGGCTCCGGCCATGTTGTTTTTCATGTTGCCCAACCATGTTTGCAACCCATGGTAAAGGCCGCCGGGTCATGCGCTGCTGGCAAAAACCACGTTCAGGTCGCCGCCAGCGGTGCTTGCCGCCGCCTCGTCCGGATAACCGGGGCTTTACCAGGCTTGATGCATGACCGAGAGCGCCAGACGTACGCTTTTACCGCTGTTTAAGCGGAATGCATATTTCTGTAAGCAATTCACTTTCAGGCGTTGTTTTGGGAGAATTCCAGTATATTTCAAACCCAGGATCATTAAACGGCTCATGCCCGCTTTGCGGAAACCACATGCCAAACAGCGAGCGGTAGGCAGGATGCAGCAACATATACGAGCCCTTAACCAGCAATGCGGCATATTTTTGCTCCCCGCCCACATGCCGCAAAAAAAATCTTTTCATCCAGCAACAAGGGGCGCAGGGCCTCGCAGGTTTCATCCAGCCCCTGGGGCAGGCTGACGCAGGCGTCCATGCGGCATTTGGGGGGCGGGGTGATGTCGGGGTTGTCGTAGCTGACGCCGTAGGCGACGGCCTGGGCAGAGAGCAGCCCGTTTTTTGCCAGACCCGCCGCACAGGGCGTCCCAGGCAGGGCCGCTCTCGTCGTATGCCCCGGTATGGCGCACGGCGGCAACGAGGCAGGGAGCAAATGTTTTTATGCGCACGTCCATGGGCGGGCAGTCGGGCATTTCGTGATAAAACAGGGGCCGCGCCATATCGCGCCTGCGGGCCGCCTCAAGATTGCCGCGCCTGCGGCGGTAGGCTGAGGGCAGCATGCCAAAATGCGCCCTGAAGGCCCGCGCAAAGGCGTCCATGCTTTCGTACCCCGCACCGAGGGCTATCTGCGTTACCGACTCGTCCGAATGCCCAAGCTGCATGGCCGCACGCTCAAGCCGCAGGCGGCGCACATAGGCCGCCACGCTTTCGCCCACCATGGCTGAAAAAATGCGATGAAAATGGTAGGACGAAAAACAGGCAATGCGGGCCAGCCCGTCCAGATCAGGCCGCTCGTCAAGGTGCTGCTCGATGTGCCGCAGCACACGGTTGATGCGCTGCTGGTAAGAAAGCGTTTCCAATGGGTCCTCCTCAGAGACGACGCGCGCCGCCTCTCAAGGGTGGACAGAAGCGCAAAAAAAGTCGAGCGGGTTTTTTGCCGCTGGCCGATGCTGCCCCCAAGCACCATTACTTATCCAAGGAGCAGTTATGAACGGTTTTGATGTGAGCGTTGTTGATTTTTTGGCAAACGGCTGGCGGGTATCAAGGTACGCACCTCGCTTGCCCAGGCGCAGCGCGACTGCCCGGCCCTGTGGCAGGACTTTTGCCGTCACGTGCCCGCAGGCTACCGCAAGGGCGTCTACGGCATATCCGTAATGCTCAACGCCCAGGATTTCGACTACTGGGCGGCGTTTGAGGCGGCTGACGGCCCGCTGCCGACGGAACTTGCGCCTGTGGAGATACCCGCAGGCGCGTACGCCCGCTGCCAGGTGCCCAACCTTGAGAGCATCGGGGCTGGCTACATGTTTTTGTACCAGACGTGGCTTGCCGGACAGAGCGAATGGAAGCTCAACGAACAGGCCTCCTGCTTTGAGCTGTACCATGCGGACTGGACGCCCGCCTCGCCCTTTGAACTGTATATGCCGGTAAAACGCTGAGCGGCTGAGCGCACAAAGGGGCGGCCTGGCCGTCCCCTTTGTGCGCGTTTTTTTGCGTTTAGGCCTGCGGCTTTCGGCTCAAAATCAGCGACATGTAGGGCGGCGTGTTTTGCATGTCGCCAAGCCCCTGCCGCACGGTTTCGGCGGGCTGCTCCACATGGCTTGCCAGCAGGCACGAATCCAGCCGGTTTGTGGCGCTCAGCGCCTGAGCAATGGCGGGCAGATTGCGGTAGGCCTTCAATATCACGGCGGTGTCTGTTTGCCGCAGCGAATCTTCAAGACTCTCGCGGTTGTTGATGCCGGGGATGACGCGCAGGGTTTCGCCGTTTTCGCACAGCACGGTGCGGGTGCGGGCCGCCGCAGCCTGAAAGGACGTGATGCCGGGGATGACCTCGACCGTCAGATGCGGCGCAGTCTGGGCAAAGCGTGCGCATAAGATAGCCAAAGGTGCTGTAAATCAGCGGGTCGCCGATGGTCAAAAAAGGCGGCGCTCAATCCGCTCTCACAGCACCCCGACCGTGGTCTGGGCTGCCTCGCGCCAGGCCTCGCGCAGCACGGCCCGGTCGCGCGTCATGGGAAACTCCAGCCGCTGCACCGCGCACATCCGCCCGCAGATGCGGCCGGGCGGTATCCAGCGCCGCAGAAAAATCATTGCGGGGCGACGCGGCGGCAAGTATCACATCCACCGCGCCCAGCACCCTGACCGCCCGCAGGGTCAAAAGGTCGGGCGCACCGGGGCCCACGCCCACACCGTACAGTATTCCACTCATTACATATCTCGCTTTAAAGGCTCAAAAAATTGCGGCTCAACGGTGCAGCCAGGCGTCCAGCTCTTCCGCCGCATCCAGGGCGCGCGGGCCGGGACGGGCAAAACGCTCTTCGTCCACCACCAGCACGCGCCCCTGGCGCACAGCGCGCAGATCCCTGAAGTGGTCGCGCTCCGTCAGCGGGGTCGGCGCAGGATTCATGGGGCCTTTCTGGATGATGTACGCATCGGGGTCGGCCGCCAGCAGGGCTTCCTCACTGAAGCGCACCAGCTTTTTGCCGTCGGTTACCACATTCTGCCCACCGGCAAGGGTCAGTATTTCGCTGCTGATGCCGCCCATACCGGCCGCCAGCAGATTGGGATAGCGCACTTCATAAAAAAACCGGGCCGCAGGTTTGCCCGCATTGCGGGCACGCAGGGCCTCAAGGCGCTGCTTCCAGGCCGCCACAAGGGCCTTGCCCTTTCCTCGCGACCGGCAAGTCTCCCCAGAGTTTCCGTAACTTCAAACAGCCGCTCAAAGGAATTTACTTCAAACGTCAGTACGTTAAGCCCAAGAGAACGAAGGTTGTCGGTCTGGACCTGAGCCTCGCTGCGCCCCGCGAGCTGCAGCACCACATCGGGCCTTTGCGCCAGCACAAGCTCGGCATTGGGACGCATGTGCGTGCCGATGGCGGGCAGGCTGGCAAGCTCCGGCAGGTTGCCGTCCGCCCGCAGTGCGGGCCACCAGCAGATCACCCGCGCCCATGGCCAGAAAAATCTCGTTAAACGCGCCGTACAGGGCGATTACCCGCTGTACCGGGTGCGCAAACGTAACGCTGTTGCCCGTGTCGTCGACGACGACAATGGGAGACTCTGCCGCCGAAGCCTCAGGGCTGGCGGCCCGCGCCGCCGGGGCGGATACCGTCAGGCCCAGCGTCAGCAGGGGCAAAATCAGCGCCAGCGTCGCCAGCGCTTTTTTTGCCGTCCTTGCAGCTCCATGGGCCGGACGCGCTGGCAAGCAGCGCCCTGCGGCAAGCCAAACCTTGGGTGGGGCAGCACGCAGATGGGCATATTGTAAAGCTCACCGAGATTCTCCTCTGTAAAAACCTGTGTCACCGGGCCGTCAAAAACAAGACCGCCGTTTTTGAGTCCCATGAGCCGCGTGGCGTACAGCGCAGCAAGATTGCAGTCATGCACGGCCATAAGCACGCAGGCTCCGGCGGCGCGGCGGCGCTCAAGCAGGTCAAACAGGTCGACCATGCGCGCCAGATCCAGACCGGCGGCCAACTCGTCCAGCAGCAGCAGGGGGCTTTCCTGCGCAAGGGCGCGGGCCAGCAACACCCGCTGCAGCTCGCCGCCCGAAGCTCGCTGAGCCTGCGGTGCGCCAGGGGCATGGCGCCGGTTTCGTCCAGCGCCCTGTCCGCCGCCGCGTAATCTTTGCGTCTGTAGGCCCCAGCCAGCCAAGGTGAGCAAAGCGCCCCAGCAGCACCATCTGCCGCGCTGTGAGCCCCTGAGGCAGTTGCCCCCGCTGCGGCACCACGGCCACCATGCGGGCACGCTCGCGCGGAGGCAATGCCGCCAGCGGACACCCTAAAAGCTCCACACTGCCCGCCTGCGGCGCAAGCACCCCCGAGAGGGCTCGCAATAGCGTGGTCTTGCCGCTGCCGTTGGGGCCAAGCAGGGCCGCGCACTCCCCCGCCCGCAAACTGAAATCCACGCCGCGCAGCACGTCGCGCCCGCCGTAACCGGCACTGACGCCCGCCACCCGCACAACGGGCGGGCCGGATGCTTCGCCGCGCGGCGAGGCCTGAGCGGTTGTCGGCCCACGAGTCGCAGTCTGCCCCGGCACGGACATCCGGCATTCTTCCGCCATCAGCGCCTCCGTACCAGCAGGGCAAAAAACGGACCGCCAAGCAGGGCCGTCACTACGCCCACGGGCAGCTCCTGCCCGCCGGAGAGCACGCACCGCGCCAGCACGTCGGCCCAGACCAGCAGCACGCCGCCGCCCATAAAGGCCGCTGCCAGCAGGGGGCCGTGGCCCCAGCCCAGCAGCAGGCGCAGCACGTGCGGCACAACCAGCCCCACAAATCCGATAACCCCGGCCACAGCCACGCAGCCAGCCGTCATGCAGCTGGCCCCGGCCAGCAGCCACAGTCGGGCGCGCCCCACGTCAAGACCGGACTGGGCCGCCTGCTCGTCGCCCAGGGCCAGCACGTCCAGAGCGCGCCAGCCGAGCGCCGTTGCCAGCAGGCCGGGCACCACGGTGACCAGCAGCAGAGGCATACTGCTCCAGCCGCGCCCCTGAAAGGACCCCATGATCCAGAACACGATGCTGGTCACAGATTCTTCATTAAGAGCCTTTACCAGCGCCACCAGCGCGCCCAAGAACGCGGCCACGGCTATGCCCGCCAAAATAACGCTCTCACGGCTGAAGGCCCCGTCGCCGCGCCCGAGCCACAGTGCGCCAAACAGCGCCGCCAGTGCGCCAAACAGCGCGGCAGGAGCCACCAGCCCCGCGTGGCTGAACCCGGCAAGCCCAGGCAAACCGCCAAGCAGCGCAACCAGCGGCCCGCCAAGCGCGATAGCCATACTGGCCCCGCAGGCTGCCCCGGCTGAAATACCCAGCGTAAACGGATCAGCCAGCGGGTTGCGCAAAACGCCCTGCAAGGCTGCCCCGGCCATGGCCAGAGCGCCGCCGCACAAGGCGGCCAGACATACGCGCGCCAGCCGTATGCTGACCACAACACCGGTAAGCGCGGAATCATCCGGCGCTGGCGCAAGACCGACAACCGCCGCCAAAGCGCGAAACACGCTCTGGGCGCTCAGGGGCACAGGTCCCGGCAAGCAGGCCAGCGGCAGAGAGAGCAGCCACAAGACGGCCAGACCGGCAAACACCGGCCAAAGCCTGCGGGATTGCGAGAAGGAGGAGGGAGTAGATGCAGAAATTCTGGTCATGCCGGTCCTCTGCCTTGCCCAGCGGGCAAACGCGGGCCAAAGCGTGGCTGGCCCGGGGCAGACCATTGCCTCTTGGCGGCCAGCGCCGCCCGGGCATAAAAAAAGCCTCTTCCACTCGTGGTGGAAGAGGCCCGTATTTCCTCTTTCCTGCCGGCAAAAACCCGTTGCCGTGGGGCGGTCGCGCCGCACCGAGATGCCGTCATTCCATGACTGCGCACCGTGGGGCATGGCAGGTCTTCCGGCTTGGTTCCCCTGCTCCGGCCTTCCCGTTTCCAGTGGCGCTAGATGGAGCAAGGTTAAGAACCTTACGGCGGCGGGTCCGCTCCCGTTTTGCACGGGATTCCCTTTTCAAGCCGGTTTCCCGGCTACCAATGCCGCCAACACTCTAGGCGCGGGCTTGCGGCCTGTCAATGGCTCAGGCTTTTATCCACACCAGGCTGGCCTGACGGCCCGACTGCCTTGCGCAACGGTACGAAAAAAACTGCCCGTTGTTGCTGGCCGTGCAAAGGTCCAGCCCGTAAATGCTGCGCGTCGGCAGCCCGGCACGCTCCAGCTGATGCCGTGTAAGGCCCCACAGATCCATGGTTTTGCTGTCGGCGTCAAACCAGGGCAGGTAGGGCTCGCCCCACTCCCTGTCAAAATTGACAAATTCCGCCCTGCCCGGCCCAAGGCTGGGCCCGCGCACGGCCACAAGGTCGCGCGGCTCAAGGCCGTAGCGCTCGCAAAAGCGGGCCACGCCCGTGACGGGAAAGTCGCAACGGTTGCCGCGCCAACCCGCGTGCATGGCGGCAATGTACTTGCCGCTTTTATGGGCGACAAGAATCGGCTGGCAGTCGGCGGTCTTGATGAGCAGGCCCAGTCCGGGACGCGCCGTGCCCATGCCGTCGCCCTCAGCCGTTACGGCTGTCTCGCAGGCCACCGCCGCCGGTTCAAAGACCATCACATCGCCATGCACCTGCATCAGCTCGGCCCAGGCGGTCATACCCTGCGGGCGCAGGCCTGCCAGCAGGCTGCGACGGTTGGCAATGACATGATCGGGGTTGTCCTGCACGGTAAAGGCAATGTTGCCGCCGCCGTATTCGCCAAGGCTCACGCCGCCGCCACGAGTCTGAAAAGCGCAGCCAACCTGCGGCACACCGGGAAACTCAAAGGGAATATAACTTACAGACACAGCATACGCTCTTCAGTACATATGTAGTTGACCCGCTGGTCCCAGGGGGCCAGGGGCAGGGATTCCACCAACTGAAACTCAAAGCACAACCCCACGCGGGGGCAGTCGAGGCCTTTTTCCAGAAAGCGGTCGTAATAACCGCCCCCGTACCCCAGGCGCCCGCCAGCAAGGTCAAAGGCGACCCCCGGCAGCAGCGCGATGTCCGGCGCAAAGACCGGCAGCTCCGCATCCCGACCCGCATTATGACCCGCATCCATGTTCATTTCGGGCCCCACGCCGGGCAGGCTGTCCAGGGGTTCAAGCAGGCCCATGGGGCCGGGCCGCAACTGTTCCGGCCCGCTGCAGGGCGCAAAATCCATCAGACCCGACGCCTCTGGCCGCACGCGCGGCAACCATACGGTTTTTCCCGTCTGCCATGCGGCCTGCAAGAGGACGTGCGTACCAAGCTCGCCCCGCACGCCCACATACAGGGCCACAGAGCGGGCCCTGGCCCACATGGGCGCTCCCAGCATACGCCTTTGCGCCGCAAGACTGCGGGCTTCGGCGATATCTGGCGGCTGCCCGGCGCGCAGGCGGCGCATTGCGCGGCGCACGTCGTCGCGGGCCTGCGCTGTTTGCGGCGACAATACGTCGGCGCCGGCGGCCATGCCGGGCGCGGAGTGCATACTGCGGGAGGACAAGCGGCTCTTTCCTTGTAGGTCGATGTGTGTCACTGTAAAGGCCTGAGGCACTGTAACAAAGGAAGCAACACCATGCCAAGCGCCGACTCTCAGGACTATCTCTGGATAGCCGTGGGCGACATCCACGACGAACCGGAACGCTTTGCCAAAATACCCGAACTTTCGCAGGCTGACGGCATCATCGTTACCGGCGATCTGACCATCACTGGCGGCATCAAGCAGGCAGAAACCGTTATGGCGGCACTGCGTGCGCACGACATCCCCGTGCTGGCCCAGATCGGCAACATGGACAGGCCCGAAGTCGACCAGTGGCTGAGCGAAAAAGGCTGGAACCTGCACACCCAGACCCGAGAACTCACACCCGAAATCGCCATTTTTGGCGTTGGGGCATCCACGTTTACGCCCTTTGGCACGCCCAGCGAATTTCCCGAATCGGCCTTCGCGGCCTGGCTTGAAGCATGCTGGCAAAAAGCCCGCAGCTACCCGCACAGCGTGCTTGTTTCGCACAATCCCCCCAAGGACACCGCCTGCGATGTCATCCCCGGCGGCATCCATGTGGGTTCCACGGCCGTGCGCGAATTTCTGGAAGAAGCCCAGCCCGACATCTGCCTGTGCGGGCATATCCACGAGGCGCGGGCCATGGATCGCGTGGGGCGCACCCTTGTGGTCAATCCGGGCATGCTTGCCCAGGGCGGCTATGTGCTGCTGCGCTCCAACTCCGGGCCAGCTCTCAGCCGAGCTGAAAATGCTCGAAGACTAGCTTTTGCACGCGCATCCGCCAGAATGTCGGCAGAGATTCCGGCGGATGCCGCAAGCCCCCAGGTATCTGGAGCACGCCGAATAACGGCTTTTTTTATTCCCATCCCTGCGGCATTTTTCCTTCTTTTTTGCTGATTTTGCCAGCCTCCCCTTGCCTGCTTGCATATTTTCAAAAAAAACGTACTCTCCAAAAAGCGGATTAGCATGCTACCGCCTTCGCGCGCCTTGTTGGCGCTGCGGCGGAGCAAAAACGGCACATTCCCGTAAGTGCATGGCATGCTGGCTGAAATTTTTGCGGAGGCGTATACGCCCCGCAGCAAAAGGATTTTCATGACCATAGACCAAGACACCCCCGTGGCCGCTTCACAGCCAGCCACGGATGCATCGTCGCAGGAAGTTTCCAAGCCCAAGCGCACCCCTTCAACCCGCAGCAGAGCCAAAACAGCCCCTCAAAAGGCCACCGGCAAGGCTGCATCCAAAACTGCCGAATCTGTGCCCGAACAAGGCGCATCCGACGCTCCGGCCCCTCAGGCCGCCCCTGCTTCCAAAACCGCCGCCAAGTCCACGGCAAGCGCCAAGACTTCACGCAGTCGGGGCAAATCTACAAAAACCGTGTCCGCCGAGAGCAAAAAAACGGCTGACGCTACCGCAAAAATTTCTGCGGACGCACAGGGCGCGGCCCCGGCAGAGACTGCCGCACAGGCCGCACCGGCTGGCAAAAGCAGCGCCAAAGCGACCACAAGCCGCTCTGCCGCACGCGGCAAGACTGCGCGCAAGCCCAAGGTGACCGAAGCCGAGGCACCCGCCCTCTCGGCTGGCGACACGGCGGCCCCCGTTAGCGAAACCGCCAAGCCCGCAAAAGCAGCGCCCAAAAAGACCGCCGCGCGTGGCACCAGGGCACGGCAGGCCAAGTCTGCCGAAGCTCCGGCTGCCGACGCCCCCGCTGTCAGCGCTGCGGCATCGGCTCCTGAGGCGGCCAAACCGGCGCACCAGCCCGCACGACATGCGGCGCAAAAAAACGCAAAGGCCGAAACCGCCCCAGCCGCAGCCCAAGCTGCGCCCGCCGAGCCACAAACAGCCGTTGCGACCGAAACGGACGCGACAGAGCGCGGCGCGGCCAATCGTATTGCTGACAAGTCTTCACAGGATCAAGCCAAGCAGCCGCATGACGCCGCGCCGATGACCGAGCGCGCCGCACTGGGCGCTGGCGACGTCGCCGAAGCCGCTGCGGCGGATGACGCGACCGAGGAAGTATCTGCCGCGTCTGCGGACGATGCCGCTGCCGGGGATTCTCCCCGCCGCAAAAATCGCCGTGGCCGCCGTGGCGGACGCGGGCGCAACCGTAAAAAAGAGCAGCAGGCCCAGGAGGCCGCGCAGGCCGAAATGCTGGCTGATGACGACGCCCTCGACGACGAGATCGACGACGAAATCGACGGCATTGATCTGGACGGCGATCTGCCTGAAGCCACGCCGGAATCGCGCCCCCAGCAGCCATCCAGACAGGCCAGACAGCCGCAGGGCAAGCCCGAAGCCGCCAAACCGGCCGACGGCGACAAAAACGCCAATGCTGGCAAGGCCGCCAAAACTTCCGCCGAGGGCCCCAAGGGCAGACGGCGCATGTTTATCAGCGTGCTGCCCGGCGAGCAGGTGGAAGTGGCGCTGGCCGAAGACGGCCAGCTGCTGGAATATTATCTGGACATGCTGCACCAGCGCAAAATCAAGGGCAACATCTACAAGGGCGTCATCCACAATATCGACACCAACCTGCAGGCCGCCTTTGTCAGCTACGGCGCGGGCAAAAACGGATTTTTGCAGATCGACGAGGTGCACCCCGAGTACTGGCTGGCGCACCACGAGCCCTCCAAGGGCAAAAAATTTCCGCCCATCCAAAAGGTGCTCAAGGCGGGTCAGGAAGTGCTGGTTCAGGTGGTTAAAGAACCCACCGGCAGCAAAGGGCGCTTTTTTGACGACATGGCTTTCGCTGGCTGGGCGCTTTTTGGTGCTCACGCCGGGGCAGGATCAAATCGGCGTTTCCCGCAAGGTGGACGACGACGACGAGCGCTCCC
>Ga0268359_10960_pt1 | contig 27390 bp, 32 predicted proteins | sample BioMet11_FD_194416 | JGI IMG/M metagenome (GOLD analysis project Ga0268359, IMG submission 194416) | Sewage microbial communities from Oakland, California, United States - Biofuel 11 (PacBio Assembly) | ecosystem: Engineered > Wastewater > Sewage > Unclassified | place: USA: California | collected...
GCTTGCAGATAATTGCTCACATTGCAGGGCTTGTAGTTGCAGGTGTGCACCAGAGTCCTGTACCTTATGCGGACTTTCGTTACCAGCACGACCCACAAAACCCTCCGGGGCCCAAGAGGCGGAATTATTATTTCCAGGACAGAAGAACTTGCAACCGGAATTAACAAAGCGGTTTTCCCCGGCCTTCAGGGCGGGCCTCTCATGCCATGTATAGCTGGAAAGGCAGTAGCCTTTAAAGAAGCAATGAGTGAGAAGTTCAAACAGGATCAGGTTCAGACCGTAAAGAACGCAAAAACCCTCTGCAAATGCCTGAAAGAGAAGGGTTTTGATATGGTATCTGGCGACACGGATAATCATCTTATGCTCGTCAATCTCAACAATATGAATATAACAGGCAAAGATGCAGAAGCTGCCCTGAGCAAAGCCGGGATTATTGCAAACAAAAACACGGTGCCCTTTGAGACCCGCAGTCCCTTTATCACAAGCGGCGTAAGGCTCGGAACTCCTGCCTGTACCACACGGGGTATGAAGGAAACGGAAATGGAATTAATTGCCGACTATATTGAGACCGCAATCACAAACTCAGAAAACGATAAGATCCTGTCGGAAACAAGTGACAAGGTCAGAGAACTCTGTTCAAGGATTCCCGGTTTATTGTTAATCGAAGAAGTGGGATGTTTTACCAATGTTAGATGAAGGGTATGAATCACGAATTATAGATGGGAAAGTTCTTGCAAAGAAAATTGAAGATGAAGTGGAAGTCTGGAGTTGAAGCCCTTGTAAGTGGCCGGGGAGTTACGCCTGGACTTGCTACCGTCCTTGTTGGCGACGACCCTGCTTCCAAAATGTATGTCCGCCTGAAGCACAAAGCCTGTGAACGTGTGGGCATTCGGGCAGAAGACCACTTTCTTCCGGCAGAAACCAGTCAGGAGGAACTTATCTCCTGATCAATACCCTTAACAAAGATAAGAATGTTCACGGAATTCTGCTTCAACTCCCACTTCCGAAACACCTCTTCCCTCAGGAAGCAATGGAAGCCATAACCCCTGAGAAAGATGCGGATGGCTTTCACCCTTACAACATGGGAAAGCTAATGATCGGTGATGAAGGGCTTGTTCCCTGTACTCCACATGGGGTTATCCGGGCGCTTGAAGAGTATAACGTGCCTATCAAGGGCAAAAATGTGGTTATTGTAGGGCACAGCAATGTTGTCGGAAAACCATTGGCAGCAATGTTCCTTAACCGGAATGCAACAGTTTCGGTTTGTCATGTATTTACAGATGACCTTAAGAAATACACTCTTGACGCAGATATTCTGGTGGTTGCGACTGGAGTCAAACACCTTATTAAAGCCGACATGGTAAAGGAAGGAGTAGTAATCTTTGACGTGGGTATTACCAAGGAAAAAGATGGCGTATATGGAGATGTAGACTTCGAAAATGTGGTCAAGAAGTCATTTCTCATTACTCCTGTCCCTGGAGGCGTAGGGCCTCTTACAATTGCCATGCTTATGAAGCACGTACTTAGATGTGCAGAAACGAATTTTTGAAACTTCTTTAGTAAGGTCTTTTTATCAGGCCTTTTAATCTTTTTTGAGATTTTTGTTTTTGATGGTACTGTTGTTATCTGGTAATGTTTCTAATGATATCTGTTTATTTATTATATTTTTTGTGTTATTTTTATATTCTTATTGTATTTTTCTACTGCTATTTCTACTGCTATTTCTACTGCTATTTCTACTGCTATTTCTACTGCTTATAGTGCTATTTCTACTGCTTATAGTGCTATTTCTACTGCTTATAGTGCTATTTCTACTGCTTATAGTGCTATTTCTACTGCTTATAGTGCTATTTTAACTTTTTTTAACTAGAGTCCAAGATAGAGTTCCTATCAGTAAATAACATAATTTTGTGTTCAGTGGTTTTCATTATCTTATCTAGTGTCGCGTCAATCCTCAAGGATTCAACGATTCCGAATAACTGCAATCTGTTTTATACGACATTACGTAGTTGACTCGACACTAGTAGCTTATCTAGTAACATTATATGACAACCAGCGTGAAAACTCCAGAAGTTTTCAATGGATTCTATTTTAAGGCAGCTAGATTTGGTAAAAATCATTTAGATCTTTTAAAAATCAGTATGCTAGTGACCCTATGCTGGTGACCTGGCAAACGACCGTTATAGCACCGGAAATCAAGTCAAAGCATTAAGTTATTAAGTCAAAGCATCGATTATGAATTATTAAGTTAAGACATCGGGTTCTCAATTAAAGGTGTAAACTTCTTATTTCACGCTAAAGCAAGAAAAGTTGTTTTCCCAATTGTACCATATTAGGAAAATCAACCTTATTATTTTTACTTTGCCAGTTTACAATATAAGTAGTTGTTTTTAAAGACAATTTTTTAATTAACGTACAACGCTGCTTTCCTAATTGTGCCAGATTAATTCTACACATCAATATTTTTATGTATTATTGAAGCTTATAATATTACAATGACGTTTACTGCCAATAATTATTTTAAATAATTATTGAGTTTAAATTTATAATCTCATTACTAATAAGTATTCGGTCGGCAAAATGAGGCCTACAGCAAGGCTTGAAACCTGCTTTAACGCGTCTTAAACATGCCTTAAACAGGTATACATGATAAAGTCAGCTTATATGTATTAATTAATATATGATTATAGTAATTATTTATCCAATCCTGATATAACTGATAAATAAACTCCCCCTTGTCTGGAAGCCTCTGCGGACGGAATAGAAGATTTTTCACGGAATGTAGTAAAAGCGGAATAAACTATATTTTCGCGATTTAAAGGCATATCGTTGAAATCTCCGATAGTGAGATAGCTCTGTAAAGCCGGCTTCCCTCAATATCTGTTTGCAATATCTATTAAGCGCCAGCTAGCGTTATTTTAATTAAAATTTATAGAGCCTGGTTGTCAAAAATGGTTGTTGATACTGAAATATGTGGTATAAAAGTAGGAGATCGATACCCTGCACATGTAATGGGTATTATTAACTTTAGTCCTGAGTCCTTTTACGGAAATTCGGTCGTAAGCCCGGACTCCGCGCTTGAGACAGCTCTAAAAATGGTTGAGGAAGGAGCAACCTTTCTGGATCTTGGAGCCCGTTCAACCTGGTTACATGCCGAGCCCATTAGCAGGAAACAGGAACTTGAACGTATTTTGCCAGTGCTTGAAGCACTGGAAGGTAATGTGGATGCTGTGATTTCCGTGGATACGATGTTTTCTGAAATCGCAGAAGAAGTTCTCAAAAGGGGAGCTCAAATTATAAATGACGTCTCCGGTTTTACTGCAGACCCCAGAATGATTAAAGTAGTAGCAGACTACGGATGCCCTGCTGTTGTCATGGCCTCAAATAAAGTACCGGGTGATCCCCTCGGAATGGATGCCATTATAGAATCTCTTGATTCTATTATACAGGCCGCTGAAGCAGGTGGCATAAATCCGGAAAAACTCATACTTGACCCTGCATCCGGCAGGTGGATCGAAGAAAAACTTTCCATTTATGACTTTGAAACCCTTGACGATTTTGAACGCCTTAAAATTTTTGAAAAGCCTTTGTTAGCAGCCCTCTCAAGAAAATCTTTCATAGGAGACGTACTTGGAAAACCTGCAACTGAAAGGCTCTATGGCAGCCTGGCTGCAGCAGCTATTGCAGTCTACAAAGGTGCTCATATCGTCCGTACGCATGATGTACCTGAGACTGCTGATGTTGTAAAGCTTTCAGGAGCTATAAGGAGTAGGCCAAGTATAGTAAAAGAGGGTAGGTATGAGGTTTCTGTGGTCGAGGTAAAGACACCACAGGATGCAGCCATTGCAATGCGGAAACTTGGGGTTACCACGACAGGCTCAAAGGTAATGCAGGATAAAAGTATCCATCTTATGCTGAAAATTCGTAATCTTACGACCACAGAGGCTTTGATAATAAAACAGGAGATACTTGCCCGAGGAGGGGATGCAGCCCTGACAAGGAATGCAGTTTCCCACGAAACGGAGATGACTGATGTGCTTGTAATGGGCACTCTGCTTCAGCTTGGGCGCCTTGCCAGGAAACTTGAAGGGCAGGCACGCTCCCTTCCACTTATTGCCGAAATGATCCGCGAATGTATTGCAAAGCGTAGCGATCTGGAATATCGATATTTGAGGTAGTTATGATTATAACTTCAGCAAAACCCCTTGAAGAAATCCTGGCCCTGTTACAGGACGAAGATGACATATTTATTATCGGATGCAATGTCTGCGCCGCAAAACTGAAGACCGGTGGAGAACCAGAAGTGCTTGAGATGATCAGACAGCTTGAGAAAAGCGGAAAGCATGTAGTAGGCTGGGCTCTCCCCACAGCAGCCTGCAGTGTCCGGTCTTTTGACTCCCTGGTCCAAAAGAATGAAAAAATAACTGAAGCACGCTGTATTCTGGTTATGGGCTGCGGTAGTGGAGTTTCAACGGTTGCCGGTGTAACGGAGGTGCCTGTGTTCGGCTCAAATGATACGCTTTCTCTGGGAGGTTCAAGCGAAGGCAAGCTGCTTTTAGGCCAGTGCATAATGTGTGGAAAATGCACAATTGGTGAATTTGGAGGAATCTGTCCTAAATCACGGTGCCCAAAAGGACTTCTAAACGGGCCCTGTGGTGGAGCTATTGACGGGATGTGTGAAGTCAACAAAGAGAACGACTGCGTATGGACTTTGATTTATAATAGGTTGAAAAAAATCAATAGGCTTGATCTCCTTTACACGGTTCATGCCCCTCAGGAGCATAGAGTTGACTAAACTCATTTATAGTTTTTATTTAATTTTTAACTAGATTTTTTCCAGTGCTTGAAATGCATATATTGTGCATCAATGAATGTCTGCTATAACATCAATGAACTGCAATAACATTAATGAACTGCAATAACATCAATGAACTGCGAAAACGGAATGATGCAGCATTAAAGGTTTTTGGAAATAATATTAACCGACTGATAGTGCACGACCCAGGAGCATGGTTTTAAATAATTTCATTCCTAATATTCTTACTCAATGCTCTTTAATTTTCGTGAAAAACTGAATTCCAGCAAATTTCTGGTTACCTGCTGAAGTCTCCCCTCCTAAGGGCACAAAATTCTCAGTTTCCCTCGAAGATGCTCGCCAGCTCAAAGGTATTGCAGATGCTATAAATGTTACGGACAATCAGTGCTCAATTATGCACATGAGCTCCCTGGCTTTTAGCAAGCTTCTGCTTGATGAGGGGCACGAACCTATTATGCAGCTCACCTGCCGGGACAGGAACAGGATAGGGGCTTCAGTCCGATCTTCTTGGAGCGTATGCTCTGGGTATCAGGAACATCTGTGTGATGACAGGAGATTTTCCTTCGTGTGGAGATCACCCGGGTTCAAAACCTGTATACGATCTTGATTCCGTACAGCTCCTGCAACTTGTCCGGAAGCTTGACTCAGGCATTAATTTTACAGGAAACCAGCTGAACGGAGGAACCTCTTTCTGTGCAGGTGCGGTTTCTGGTATAGACCCTGAAAAACCTTTGCAACTAATAAAGCTTGAAAAGAAAGTCAGGTGTGGAGCTGACTTATCCAGACTCAGGCGGTCTATGATGTGGGCATGTTTGAGGAGTTTATGGAGGCTATAAGCCACCTTGAAGTGCCTGTAATTGCGGGCCTGATTCCTCTAAAATCTCTGGGTATGGCTGAATTCATGAACAGGAATATTTCGGGAATTCATGTGCCTGAAGAGATCATGCTTCGTATAAAAGATGCACCTGATCCTGTCGAAGAAGGTCTTTCAATAGCTTCAGAGACTATAAAGGAGCTTATGAAACTCTCAAGAGGGGTTCATATTATGCCTGTAGGCTCTCATAAAAATACCGCAAGACTGCTTTCTATGGCTGGAATTTCCGGGAAATAATTTTCTTATAGAGGCCATCCCAAAACTAACTTTATTCTCAAATAAATATAAGTTTCAGAATTATTTTCATGATTCTAAGCTCTATTGATTATTCCAAATTCGAAGTTTAGAAAAGTAATTTTGAGTTTTGGGATTAGCTCATAGGTAAAAACCACTCCCTATCCCGGAAGACTCTTTTTTCCTCTTTTTCAGCGATAAGGTTTTTTACTTCATGTATTCCCCTCCTCAGGCTTTCATTCTTATCGAGCACTTTATCTGGATATCTTCTCGCATCCTTTGACATATTCTCACATCTTTTTGAATATCTTCTCACATCTTTTTGAATACCTTCTTACATCTTTTTGGGAGCCGTCGGATACATTTATCAATATCTTCCGGTATTTTACGATTTGATTTCACATTTATTTTAGATTCAGCAAACCAATCTAGTGTCGAGTCAAACACAAAATGTCGTATAAAATCGATTGCAATTATTTGGGATCATTGAATCCGTGATGATTGACTCGACACTAGTCATTAACTCCTAAAGGCAGCAGAGTATGAGTTCAGAAAACACTTCCATCCAGATGTTTGGGATTAAGACCCCTATTATAAGGGAAGGGGATGATATCGTACAGATTTTAGATAAGGCTCTGGAGGAAGCAAGGCTTGTCCCTATTGACGGGGATATTTTCGTACTTGCAGAATCTGCAGTTGGCACTGCGGAAAGAAGAGTCGTCAGGCTTGCAAGCGTGACTCCAGGCGAAAAGGCAAAGGTGCTTGGGGAACAGTATGGAATTGATCCCAGGGAAATGGAACTCGTGCTTCAGGAGTGCGATGAGATTTTTGGGGGTGTGCCTGGAGCTGCCCTTACAATTACAAAAGGTGTTCTGGCTCCGAATGCAGGGATCGACGCTTCAAATGCCCCTGAAGGCACTGTAATCCTGCTCCCGGAAGACCCGCGAAAAAGTTCTGAGATTATCAGAGGCCGGCTTGAGCAGCGTTACTCATGCAGGCTAGGGGTAATTATAGGAGATAGCAGGACCCAGCCTCTCAGGCTTGGTTGCTCGGGAATTGCGCTTGGAGTTTCAGGCTTTGTACCTGTGGAAGATGCGCGGGGAACTGATGATATCTACGGAAAACCTCTCCGTATTACATACAAAGCTGTAGCAGATAACCTTGTCTCGGCTGCCGAACTCCTTATGGGAGAAGCCGGGGAAAGGGTGCCATGCGTGCTTATCCGTGGTGCTCCTGTAAGCATGATAAATGAGTCACCTGATATGCCAACGATCCCAATGGAAGGCTGTATGTATTTCGGTAACATAATAAAAGGCCGGCCCAAGGATAAAAACTGCAAGAAAAATGTATGATTCCTTAACGGGTTCCCTGATAAAAGCGAATTTTTCTTTTTAAGTACTCTTCAATAAACTGAAAGTTTTTTAGAGTTATCTGGTCTTCTTGCAGGAATAATTACGCAAACATAATAAACGGAGTACCAAGTCCAGATCTCATTCCATCAGGAACTCCCATTGTAGAGCCTGCAATAGCTTTCGAGTATTTTAAAAAGTATATTCCAAAAAAGAAAAATAAATAGTCATCGGTTTAAGAAAAACGAGTTTCGGTGACTTGTCCGTCACGCCGTGAAAAGATAGTTATTATGCTTTCCTTTCATACTCAATAATTCATTCACACTCGGCGTCATTATTGACAGCTACAGTCATGGTCCCTTAACAGTCCCAGCCACGGCCACAGAATCTTCGGTGACCGCATCGACGACCTCTAAACCCATCTTCACAGCCAAAACGGCCACCAAAGCCACAGCCGCCAAATCCACCATAGCCGCCATAACCACCGCAACCTCCATAGCCGCCGCAGCCGCCACGGCCATCGAACCTGTGTTTAAAGAATGGATATCCTCCCATTATATTTGCCTCCATAATTTCACGATGTTCTTTTATGTTTTTAGCACTCGTGCTCGTGCTGCATACTGGGGAAGATGAACTTATTAAGACCAGAATGCAACTAGCACTCGTGCTCGTGCTGCATACTGGGGAAAATGAACTTATTAAGACCAGAATGCAACCATCTGATCAAATTCATCCTCAACCTCCCCAATTCTGTAATATACCCACGCCAGCCATTTTTCGAAATGATTAATTTTTTTCCTTTTTATTTGAGTGAAAATATTCAATCTCAACTTACATGGGCATAAACATAAATATAATTATATTTTATATAATAATAATAGAATGATTCTTCCTTATTATCAATAATTTTGAAAAATTGGTAAACATTTGATGATAAAATAGATTTACTTACGTATTGGCAAACTATGAATTTTAGTTTCTGCCTAACTAGACCAGCTACAAAAAAGAAGTATTATGAATAGAATCCAAAAAACCACAAACTGACGCAAGCAATAAATGATATTTCGTGAGCAACTTTATCTCCGGATTGAAATATAGAGCTCTCTGGTATGTGAAAACACACTTATAAACTGGCACTTTCAAACCATTATCAGGATAGTATAATAATATTTGCGGCTATCTCAGTTCTAATTTGGTTTCAATGGATAGTATCGATCTTATCCTTTTTGCGGGATCATACACGATAGAAATATAAATGCAGCGATCAATATAAGACTATTGCACTTCGATATGGAAATAATTTACCTGGGGATTCCAGGGTAGAGCCTGTGGATTTATTCTCGGTAGAGAGAAATATGAAGCAGGAAGAAATAATTGGATCTATGAAAAATTATTTCACATCATCGAAGATAATACAATTATTGAGTCCCGACCCTGTATTTGGTAAATCCAGCTTTCATGTCGCCTATCATCAGGATTGGGTTTCCGGCAGCTTTGTCGTACAGGCCTTTGAGGCAGTGTATGTATGACTCTTCTGTATGCTTCCCGGAGTGGATTAAAACAAAAATAGAGAAATTTTCAGACGTTTCAAAATATAAAGGTGATTTTATGAAACCAATGTTATTGGACTTTTCAGCAACATGGTGTGGACCTTGCAGGATGCAAAAACCGATTCTTGAAGAGCTTGAGAAAAAGTACGGGGATAAGGTTGAGTTCAAGGTTGTCGATGTGGATGAAAACCAGGAAATTGCCTCCAAATACGGCATACACGCTGTCCCAACGCTGATTATCCAGAAAGATGGAACCGAAGTAAAGCGCTTCATGGGAGTTACCCAGGGTAGTGTACTGGCTTCGGAACTCGATAAGATCCTCTGACCCTCAGTTTTTCTGACAAAGACCGCCCAGGGTTCCATAAACCTGGGGCTATCTTTTTCCGTATCCGTTTTTATATGTTTTTTGGGTTTTTTCTATAACCCTAAAGCGAAAAAAGTCTTACTGCCGGCATTCCTCAAGAATTATTTTAAAACTGAATATATTTATAATGTATTTAGAACTTGTTTTAATAATATAGAATCTGAATGGAAAATTGATGGGATTTAATGCTGTTTTTCTGGTTTTTAAATTAAACCATGTAGCTAATCTTAACTTCTACAAAGAAGCCCAGTAAATTCATCTTACACCGGAAAAACGATAGCAGAACGACGATGCATGTACAAAACTTTGCTGCGGAAAGTGAGTCCCTGAGATTCCTGGCCGAAAAATTATGAAATTCTGAAAGGGTCACAATAATTGGATAAGTTGACATAAAATAATTATATGAGTAAACTAGAAAATTTTGATTAAAGAAATGTTTCTTAAATTGAAAATCCAGAATACTATCTAAATAATGTTAGTTCAATGGGATAAATATTTATAGTCAGTATATCCTAATAGTATCAATGTAAAAACGTAAAAAAAATTTAAAGTGAGATGAGAAAAACATGAAGATCCGAGTGGTTAGTTCAAGAGAAGAAATCTTTACACTTAACCCAAATGAGCGCATTGTTCACCTGGCCTTCAGGCCATCGAACAAGGACGTTTTGGGACTGGTTGAGACCTGCCCAAAAATCGAGGTAATTCAGTTACCGAAATCCTATATGGCTACAGTTTCAAAATCCATAGAAATGTTCCTTCAGATGCAGAGGATCCAGCTCATTGAAGGCGATGTCTGGGGCCACAGAAAAGATATAAACGAGTATTACACCATTCCGTCCTCAGTGACTGAAAAAATAAAGGAAATGAAATCCGAAGGTATATCCACTGAGGATATTGAAGCAAAGGTTTCAAGGGAAAATATGCTTAACCCTGAAATGGTCGCTTATATCATAACCAAGGAATCCACTGCCTGAATTCGAACTGGATAAAATACACTACAAGGCGTTTCACTGGAGATTAAACCGCAAAGGCGTTGAATCTTTCGCGTTTTCGCGATCTGATCTCTGGCTTAAATCTTCTACTAGAGAAGGTTTATGCCTGGAGAAAGTGAGGAAACCTGAAAGCAATAATTGAGATCCGCTTTTCAAGAGGATTTCTTATTTATTAACTTTTTTTCCTACATTTTTTAAGAGATCCAGAATCTGGGAAGGAATTGGGACTCCCAGGGTTGCTGTCGAAGTTGCTGTCAACACTAACTGGAAAACAAGCTTTACGATTTCTTCAGCGGCGTAACTCACAATAATTTCATTTGTGACATCTTTCCCGAATGATTTGATGGGTTGCTTGACTTTATTGAGCACTGACTTTATTTTCGAGATACTGGTTTTTGATTCTTCTTTTTCTTCCAGAGGTGCAGAAGAGGTTTCGATTTCTTCAATCAGTGCATTTTCGTTTTTAAGTACTTCTTCAAGGAAACTCTCAAGAGCTTCTTTATCCCTTTTTTCGGTCAATTTGAGAATCTTTTTTGAAAAAGTCTGGATAAATTCTCCTTCTTTTCCTCCGACTTCCTGAGAAAGAAGATCCAGCTTTCGAGACCTCTATCCAGTTCTTTTTGAAGAAAGTCTAATTTGGCTTCATTGGTCATCGGTTAAGCACTAAATTCCTTATCTTGTAGATGTTTTTATCTGATAATACCTTTATAGCTGTATCTCTATGTCTCCTCGTTCCCCACCTACTCTTGAAGACTCTCTTCGGGAAATGTTTCCCGAAGAGTGGTTAAGACAAACTTCCAAAGAAACTGGTCTTATAATACGTGAACGTAAAATTGACCCTGTCATCATCTTTTGGGTTTTAACTCTGAGTTTTGGTGTACGCTTGCAGCGTACACTCGCCAGTTTGAAACGCGAATATGAAACTGAATCCCATAAAACCATAAGCGATAGCAGTTGGTACTATCGTTTCACTCCAGAACTTGTTGAGTTCCTACATCAGTGTGTAATTCACGGCATAGAAGAACTTGCAAAAGAACCTGGTAGAAAACTTAGCAAGAAACTCGAAAACTTCCAGGATATTATCATTCAGGACAGCACAATAGTTCGTCTTCATTCTTCTTTATCAGATAAATTTCCAGCAGCAAGAGCAAGAACAGTAGCTGCTGGGGTAAAAGTCGGAGTTGTGGTAAGTGCAGTTGCTAACGGACCTAAAACCGTTGCTGTGTACTCCGAAAAAACAGCTGAGATCAAAACATTAAAAATAGGTCCCTGGATCAAAGACCGTATTCTGCTTGTTGATCTTGGTTTTTACAAAACTCAGATGTTTGCAAGGGTTGAGGAAAATGGGGGATATTTTGTCTCAAGAATTAAAAAAAATATGGATCCCATTGTTGTTTTAATAGAGGAAGGAGTGCCTAAAACAAAGTGCAAAGATTTCATAGGGAAGCCTATTAGTGAGTGTATTAAGCAACTCTCGGGAAAAGATATTGATGCAGTTGTAAAAATAGCATTCAAAAGAAGAGAGTATAAAGGCAAGCAAAAACAGGATGAAATGAATGTACGTCTTGTAGCGGTATACAATGATGAGGATGAAAAGTACCACATTTATATCACAAATATTCAGAAAGATATTTTGAATGCAAGAGACATTGCAAACTTATATGGGGCAAGATGGGACATAGAACTACTATTTAAGGAATTGAAAAATAAATATGCGCTGGACGTTCTTGAAACAAAGAATGTGCAGGTAATTGAAGCTCTAATCTGGACAGCAATATTGACACTAATCGTTAGCAGAAGAATTCATTCTCTTGTAAGAAACTCAACAACTCATCCTGAAAAAATGGCTAGATATACGCAGTTACGGTGGAGTACAATATTTGCAGAGAATGCATCTGATTTATTGACAGTAATTCTTCATAGATGTGGAATTCAAAGAACTTTTGAAACGATAATGAGTGTATATGAAAGTCAAGCATTAGATCCGCATGTAAACAGAGAAAGGTTTAGAGATGAATGGATTGAATAATAATTGAATGAAGTGGGTTCAAAAAGAGTAACAAGAGAAGGAAATGAATCCTTAACCGATGACCAATGAATTTGGCTTCAATACTGACGTTTTTATCGTAGATAAGGTCCAACTTGTGATCCAACTTGAGAAGTTTACGATCTAATTCTTGCTCTGAGACTACTTTCATAGTAGGCATAATTGAAATAATAAGAGGCAAATCCTGATATTTCTCAGGAGAAATTATTTTGTTATCTACCGCTTCAATTTTGCTAAGAAGGAACTTATTTTCAAGAATTGAAGGGATTTTTAGTTTCAAAATAGAAAGAATATCTTCAAAGATTTCTATGTACTGCTTTTGATCATCATTTATAAAGTTCTGAATTTCCGTGTTTATTTCGCATACAATCGCTTCTGCAGCAGTATCTTTCGATTCCTTGCACGCAATCTTTGCTTTCTTTTGAATCTCTTCGAGAAGTTCTTTTAGATTTCTGTCCAGAATAGGCAGTCCTTTTTTCATAGCTATTGTTGCAAATGGCGCTGAATCTTCTGCGTCTCTCATCAACTCTGCAGCACGATCGCAGTATTTCTTGTAAAAGTTAAGTTCTCCTCGCATTGTTGTTAAGTCCATATTCTCCAGATTTTGTACTTCTTTCAAGGCAATTGAAAGGTTTTCAACAGCTTCTAAAAGTAATTTCTTGCTCTTTGAGCCTTTGATAGCATATTTTGCTTCTATCAGATATTTGTCAACTTCTTCTTTGCATCATCCTGTTTTTGGAAAATTATCGTATGGAAAGATCGATAAAAAGGAAGGCAAAATTGAGACGGATTCGAGTATTCAGACTCATGTACTGCTTTTTCAAAAAAAGTAATTGCCTTTTCCAATTCCTCTTTGTAATCTTCTTCTTTTTCTGCTTGAGAAGCCTTGAATATAGAGATCCTCCCAAGAGCGTGAAATGTGGAGGTTTTCACAAAATTGTCTTTATCTTTGGTCAGTCTATGTAAGTCATTCCAAGCCTGTTGTTTTTCTGGCACATGAGAAAATACGGAACCTAGGGTAGAGGCAGCCGCATCTCTTACACTTCTATTTTGATCGTTTGTTAATCCATGTAAATCATTCCACGCCTGCTGCTTATCTGGAATTTGAGAAATCGAAATACCAAGGGCAGCAGCTGCTCCAGATCTTACGTCCCAGTCTTCATCATTGATAAGTTTATGTAAGTCATTCCATACTTTTTGTTTATCTGGCACTTGAGTAAAAGCAAAACCAAGGGAAAAGGCTGCTTTAGACCTCACACTCTTATCTTCATCATTGGTTAGTCTATGTAAGTCGTTCCATGCCTGTTGTTGATCTATAACCTGAGAAAATACAGAACCGAGAGCAGCAGCTGCTTCAAACCTCACACTTCTGTCTTCATCACTAATAAGTTTATGTAAGTCGTTCCATGCCTGTTGTTGATCTGGAACCTGAGAAAATATAGAACCAAGGACAGCAGCTGCACTAGATCTTACATCCCATTCTTCATCGTTTATGAGTTTATGTAAGTCATTCCATGCTTCTTGTTTATCTGGGACGTGAGAAAAACAAGAACCAAGAGCAGCGGCTGCGATACACCTTACACTCCTATCTCCATCATTAATAAGTTTATGTAAGTCACTCCATGCCTCTTGTTTATCTGGAACGTGAGAGAAACAAGAACCAAGAGAATCGACTGCTCTAGACTTTATAAAACTGTTTTTATCGCTTGTCAGTCTATGTAAGTCGTTCCATGCTTGCTGTTTATCTAGTATATGAGAAAATGCAGAACCAAGGGCAGAAGTGGCGTTGTACTTCACCCTCTTATTATTATCATCGATAAGTCTATGTAAGTCATTCCATACTTTTTGTTTATCTGGCACTTGAGTAAAAGCAAAACCAAGGGAAAAGGCTGCTTTAGACCTCACACTCTTATCTTCATCATTGGTTAGTCTATGTAAGTCGTTCCATGCCTGTTGTTGATCTATAACCTGAGAAAATACAGAACCGAGAGCAGCAGCTGCTTCAAACCTCACACTTCTGTCTTCATCACTAATAAGTTTATGTAAGTCGTTCCATGCCTGTTGTTGATCTGGAACCTGAGAAAATATAGAACCAAGGACAGCAGCTGCACTAGATCTTACATCCCATTCTTCATCGTTTATGAGTTTATGTAAGTCATTCCATGCTTCTTGTTTATCTGGGACGTGAGAAAAACAAGAACCAAGAGCAGCGGCTGCGATACACCTTACACTCCTATCTCCATCATTAATAAGTTTATGTAAGTCACTCCATGCCTCTTGTTTATCTGGAACGTGAGAGAAACAAGAACCAAGAGAATCGACTGCTCTAGACTTTATAAAACTGTTTTTATCGCTTGTCAGTCTATGTAAGTCGTTCCATGCTTGCTGTTTATCTAGTATATGAGAAAATGCAGAACCAAGGGCAGAAGTGGCGTTGTACTTCACCCTCTTATTATTATCATCGATAAGTCTATGTAAGTCATTCCATGCTTTTTGTTTATCTGGCACTTGAGAAAACGCAGAACCAAGGGAAGTGGCTGCTTTAGATCTCACAATACTATTTTTATCATTGGTCAGTCTATGTAAATCGCTCCATGCTTTTTGCTTATCTGGGGCATGAGGAAATGCAGAACCAAGGGCAGAGGCAGCCGCAGACTTCACATCCCAGTTTTCATCATTTGTAAGTCTTTGTATATCTTTCCATGCGTGTTGTTTATCTGGCAGTAATAAGAATTTATATCTAAATTGTTCCAATGCTTCAATACGTTCTTTCGGATCTTTGCTAAAGCATTGACTGTGAATTTTCTTTTGGTCTATCAACTGCCCAACACCAGAAATTCCTATAAAACTTAACGCTTAAAACCGTTTCTTTTTGATATTATCCCACTTTCTGCCGAGATACACAAGAATACCATTAATTATCTCAAAATAGCAGTAAATTAAATATTAATCCAGTATTTGATTGGTTATTTTGGACAATTAGGCAAATAAATTCTACCTCTGTGTACATCTGCGGAATGTGGGTATTATGAATTTCCAGGCAAGATTTACAAAAAAGAAGTTCTGCGGAAAACTCCCGCTTTATCCCATTGTCCGGCGCTTTAAGGCAAAATGCAAAAAAACTTAAATTTCGATACCGTCTTCAATTTTTATCATAAGCCAACACATTACGAGTCTACGTTATTTCCCTAACCTTAAATACCTTAAGTCTTATCTCCTCAAGGATTTGCGTGATTTCTAAAAAACTGATTGATCTTGGTGTGCTGGCGCTCAGGCAGCGTAATTCTCGCGGGACTTTTAAACCGCATATTTCTCTCCGGTTCAGGGACAATGCCGGGATTTGCGCACCTTTTCCATTGATACTACCAGGACGCTGGGAAAAGCATCCTCAGCCCGATGCCTATCTGATCACCCATGCCCATTCCGACCACAACGGAAAATCGGCTATGCTCTCCCCCAGTGCCGTTTGTACGGAAAAAACAGCAGTGGCGCTTGAAATCAGGCACGACAGAAAATATGCAGGCAGCATGTGCAGGCTTGGGGATGAAATCGACATCGAAGGAACAAAGGTAAAGACCTTTCCTACGGAACATACCGCAGGCGCGAGTGCTTTTTACTGGGAAAACGATGTAGGGACAAGGATTCTGGTTACAGGCGACGTCAAAGATGCAAGCAGCCTTCCTCCCTGTGATGTCCTCATCACTGAAGCTAACTACGGCGACCCTGCTGACCCCTCCTGCCATTTGAAGATGACCTTGAAGGCATGAAATCTGCGCTTTTCGAAAACGGGCCTGTAGCCTTTGGAGCGTATGAATTCGGAAAGGCCCAGCGTGCAGTCGAACTCATAAGAAGCTTTGGATACGACGGCGCCATCTGTATGGAGGCGAGGACAAGGGCTCTTACCCGCAGCATGCTTGAGGATGCCGGGGAACTGGCAGGGCTTGACTCCGGAAAAGGTGACGGGATTTTTATAGTTGCTCCCTGGGACCTTAACAAGTTGCCCTGGAACATGAAAAAATACGTTTTAAGTTGCCGCATGGATTATCCTTACCCAACAATCAGGATAAGCGACCATCTTGATGCTTGCGGACTTGAAGATATGGTCAGAAAACTTTCTCCTGAAGTCACTCTTGTCTATCACCCAGGAGGGAATAGGCCTTCAAAATTCTCAAAACATTTAAATTCGATAGGAATTGATTCGATATCTATAGATCAGATCGGTAATGTTTTAAGTAATGAATTTATTTAAAGCTGTGAAATCCAGTCTTAATAGAATCCCAACAATTCAATTTCGAGAATCTTGTATCAAAAACTAACTCCAAGGGTTTAATTCCGTATTGTAATTAAAGAATCTTATTTCAGCAACAAATTATAATTGCTTAATATATAATTTGGTTCTAATAATTTAAATATGATGATTTTAATCTGATATCTCAAATCTGCAAATTAAAATCTTACGTACAAATCAAAATCTTACGTACAAATCAAAATCTTACGTACAAATCAAAATATTATGTACAAATCAAAATATTATGTACAAATCAAAATCATATCCGCAAATTAAAATCTTACAACTCAGGTCTAATTTTTTAACTGAGATTAGACTCTGACTACGATTACATCCCGGGAATGTTAATTGCCGTTCAGGAGAGTATACAGGTTGAGTAAGCAAAATCCGAAGTCAAAGTCCAGAAAGGAACCTGCAAAATAGCAGAGTCTACTTCAGAAGTTCCTGCATCAAAGATTGAGACTCCAGAGAAGAAGACTTTTATCAAGGAAAGGACGCCTGAAGAAAAACAAAAGGAGCATCGGGACGGAATTGTAAAGACGGTAGTATCCGCATTACTTGGCACAATCGCAGGAGTTTTATGTTTCCACCTGTACGGGGCCGGAGAAAGACAGGATCTGGTATGCTGTACTTACAATCGTCATCGGGCTTACGTATTACATACAGAAGTTTTTCTATCCTCAACTCAAGATCGATACAAAGGAGTTCAAATTCAAGGACTGGTTCTACGTAGAGTTTATAGTCGTTGATTCCTTCCTTGTTGTCTGGACTCTCCTCCTGAATTAAGATCTTATTTCCTGAACTGCAAAAAGGTTCTCTTAAATTTAAGGGCCTTTTATACAGCCTTTTTATCACAGGTTTTTACCTTTTTGATTTACCCAATTCCAGTATTGGGTCGTGTCCTCAAATTATTGAACAGGAACTCTAAATGTTAATAGTTCCTTTAAACTCCATATGTGATCAGTTATTCCTTCTGCCATAGCTGGAGTCCTTTGAAACCATTTTCTATTTCCAGAATCTATTTTTAACCTTAGAGGCTGTCTGAATATTATATTTCTCTTATTTTCTTACGTTTTTTATCCGACCTAGCCGTCTAATCATTATATGGATCATAGCAGCATATATTAATGCTTGGCTTGATTCTGTTAATCCTTCGTAGTCTTTACTCAAACGTCGATATCTTCCCAGCCATCCAAATGTACGTTCTACTATCCATCTGTGAGGAAGTACTTGAAAACCTTTGACATCATCGCTACGCTTAACGATTTCTAATGCCCAACCACACATTCCTTTGACCCAATCGACTAGCTGGCCAGAATAACCAGAATCAGCCCAAATTAACTCCAATCGAGAAAAAGTACCTTTAACTTGTTCCAGAACAAGTTTAGCCCATCTCGATCTTGAATATTCGCCGAATGAACTATAACTATCAACAGTAGCCCTACTGTATCCACTAGAATATGGCGCTTTCTTCCTTTTACTTTCTTGGCGGCATCATAGCCGCGTATTCCTGGAGTTTCTGTAGTTTTAACGGATTGACTATCTAAAATAGCTGCACTAGGTTCTGATTCTCTGCCATATGCAATTCTCAGTTCAGTTCTCAGTGTAGCATTTATACGTTCCCAAAATCCAGTAAGTCGCCAAAGACGGAAATAGTGGTACACAGTTTTCCAAGGTGGAAATTCATGGGGTAGCATTCGCCAGGCACAACCAGAACGTAACAAATAGAAGATGGCATTCAAGATTTCGCGATAAGGATGAACGCGCTTTCGACCTCTATTTGTCCTGGGATTTGGAAAGTACAGTTTGATTATTTCCCATTCTCTATCAGAGATATCACTAGGATAAGGAATTCTTTTTGTTTGTTCTATCACTAGCGAACAATATGATTACATGTAGTATTTAATTTTAAGACAGCCTCTTAGAGACTTATGAGGTTTTACAAAGTTATACCATGCTTGGAATAAGTCAAATGCTTTCTGATGCATCCTTTTGGTTTTACTGAAATTCATTCCTTTTCTTATAAATCTTGCAAGAGATGTCCTTATCGTAAGGTTTATCCTTTCTACATAAGAAGTTCCAATATAACCATCCGAATCAGCTCCAAGCATTTGGAATATCTCTTCAGGATCTCCAAAGATGATACGTTGAACTGTTTCAACTATATAATTTTTTACCTTTTTTTTCAATACTTTGACATATTTTAAATCGTCAAGTGGAACTATTTTAGGTAGCGGTTTTCTTCCGATACCTTTGTACTGTGGCAACTCGATTTTACCATAAACGTTTATAAGTGCTTCTTCAAAAGCATCCCAATCATCTGAGGTAAATACAGGGATAGGAGAAGATGGGGAACGCATATTCTCAACTTCTTTAAATAACTCTATAGCATCCTCTGTACTACGTTTTCCTTCATGATGAGAAAGGAGCAATCTTGTGTCACTTTTGATTGCTGTAAGTGAATATACGTCACCATACTCTTCAGAATCTTCTTCAGTAACATTTTTTTGCTTTTTTTATATATGACCAGATCTCATCAACCTCTACTCTCGTAAGATTAAGATTTTTGAGGAAATAAGTTGTAACTTCTTCTGCATGCCTTCCTGCAATCTCAAGCCATCTGCAAATTGTATCTTTACTATGTCCAGTAGCTCTTGCAACTCCACGGATACTTCCTTTTTCAGGAATCATAGCTATTGTCCTTAGAACTTCTTCATCAGAAGTGTTGAGTTCGAAAAATATTGTACCTCTAGTTTCACTAAAACATTTTTTACAAGTTTTACATTTAAGAAGCACATGGTTATTTTTACCATATCTTTCTTTAAGGACTATATTCCCTTGATTTTTAATTCCATAATCAGTGCAGTCTTTGTTCCAGCAAAAAAATTGTGAAAAATCTATTTCAGAAGTAATTAAGATGCCCCAAAATAATAATAGATTCAAGATTATATAAAACTAAGTCAATGATTTAGGGACACGACCCAGTATTGTTCGTTATTTCATTAAACTCTGTATACTGAGTTTTGTGCTTGTAATAGTCCAACGATTCATATCCCAAAGCAGGAATCTTATAACCGACAAATCCTGTATCTGTTGTTCGGGTCCTCTTCTAATTGTAGCAACAAGTTCAAGTCGATGTGAGTACACTTTTCCGTTTTCGGAAAAGGTGCAGATGTTGTCCTAGTTCATTTGCTGTCCTTAACTCTGATCAATCTGTTCTGCAGAATCCCATTCCTTAAATGTATTGCATATCTCTGGGGCGTACTCATTGCTTATAACCGACAAATCCTGTATCTGTTGTTCGGGTCCTCTTCTAATTGTAGCAACAAGTTCAAGTCGATGTGAGTACACTTTTCCGTTTTCGGAAAAGGTGCAGATGTTGTCCTAGTTCAATTTGCTGTCCTTAACTCTGATCAATCTGTTCTGCAGAATCCCATTCCTTAAATGTAGTGCATATCTATGGGGCGTACTCATTGTACAGGTAGTGTGATCCATTGAACACTATCAGTTTGTTTTTTTCATTGTTGCCGAACTGCTCTATGTGTTTCTCTTTCCAACCTGGTGTTGTTTCCACGTTTTCTGAGGATATGAAAAAGAGGACAGGGACATTATTTGGGAATTTCATACCTGAGAGCTTGTTGCAATTTTCTTCCAACATTTCCATTTCATTCATAGCGTTCTGAGATAGCAGTCTGTTCAGGTACATCTTTCGCAGAAGTTCCTGTTCTTCCTCTGAACGCTGATACCCAGATGCCTCAGGAATTATACTTGAAGGATCAATTACTGAGAGAAGTCTGATTATTCCAAGATTATTCAATGTACGAAGCGTATTTCCATAACTTAGACTTTCCTGCATGGATGCTTCCAGGTCGTCTTCATTCGCTACACTGGTGTCTATTCCGACAAAGGATTTTACTTCATTAGGATACATATTCGCATAGTATAATCCGTACAATCCTGATATGGAGTGTGCCATCAGAGTGTAATTATTATAGCCCATTTCCTTAAGGGCTCTGTGCAGTTCGTATGTAATGTTCTCCACACTTCGGTCACTGTTGGTGTCATCGCTAAGCCCATATCCAAAGTATTCTACTGTTATCACCGTGTACTTATCGTCTAAGTTTGCAGCAAGTGGTCGCAGATCAAGGACAGGGGAAGGAGAACCCCAGCCGCTTAAGAGCACAACTACCTGATCCCCGCTACCCGCTACATCTATACACATGTTCTTTCCGTCAACTTGAACTCGATGTCCATATGCGTCCTCCAGCTCCTTACTCTCTTGGTGGCATAGGAATGAATTGGTAGTAGCGATGAGAACTATAATAAGTATTAGTGATAACGGAATACCTATAAGTGCTTTCTTGCATAATTTTCGTGATGTTTTTGCATTCATGCGGATCTTTAGTGATATCTTATATATAATATTTATGTGTTATATTCAAAATATATCCAGGGTTTAATAAGCAAACGTGCCTTTAAGAGGCCAGTGAAATTTATATGGCTAAGAAGCAGTGGTTATAAACGGTGATAGCGTAGGTCCGTAACTGGTTGATGCAATACTAAAAGTAGCTGATGGAGCAGGCACCAATCTCGAATTTATTAGATGTGATGTTGGCGCAGGCTGATGGAAACAGAATGGAGGCAACTCCCTGGTCCCTGATAGAGTATGGAATGTCCTTGACAGTTCAGATGCATGTTTTAAGGGTCTAACCACAACTCTCTGAGGTTGTAGGAGCACTAAGAAATATTGCTGTATCCATTAGAAGTGCACACTCTATGGTGAATGTTCACTCTATTAAGGCATTTCCAACACTACAAGGTCTCTCATGATATTGATTTTGTATGTGGTCTGTGAAGATACCGAGGGATTTTATATAGGTGAAGAGATTAAGCTCACTGACGATGTTTCCATTACTATATGAAAGACCCAGCCGTAACTATATGAAAGACCAGTCGTATTTCAGGTGCCAGGGTCTCAAGTATGCTTTTCAGGAAGAAAGAGACGCAACTTCGATATGATGTGGAAAGAAAGCTGAGAATTTAGGTAGTTTTTGAGTGTTTGAGAAGATTTATGATAGCTAGAACAAAAAGGAGACAAAATGAGAAAAATACTGAGTTTAAATCAACAGCTTGTTTTCTAAGGTATTTATGTTTCTTTTTGTATCCTCTTCAAATTGTATGAGTAAAGTAAATTTCATGTATTTGCCGAAAATTTAAAAATTTAACTAAGTTAGAGAAACAACCTCAAGCGATGCATTCAACTTTATAACTTTACACTAAAATTGTTGTACATTTTTCGAGTTGGAAAATTCTCCATTGAATTTGAAGAGGATACTTCTTTTTGTATCCTTTCAAGTAATTGCTATTTATACATGTAATATCTTCTCAAGTAATTGCTTTATACGTGCAATATTTTCTCAAATAATGCTTTATATGTAAAATATGCTTTCAACATACCAGACATTGCATTATTAATACTGCTCTGCTGTGAGAATCATTCTTTGCTATAGCAAATATTTACATTGTTAAGCTCTGGTTACTTCTTTGCTATAGCAAGCACTTACATTGCTACGCTTCGGTTACGCTTGAAATCATAGCAGGCGCTTAATCTAATACTACTTAACAAATTAACGAAAAACGTAATTTTCGGGGACTATTATGAGAATAGCTATACTTAATAAAGATAAGTGTCAGCCAAGACAGTGTAGTAAGGAGTGCGAGAAATACTGTCCAAGGGTTCGAACAGGGGATGAAACGATTGTTTTTGAAGAAGACGGAAAGCCCGTAATTTCCGAAGAATTATGTGTGGGTTGCGGAATTTGCGTCCACAAATGCCCTTTTAAAGCCATTATGATCATAGGGCCTTCCTGAAACTCTGACGGAACCTACTCACAGGTACGGACTAAATGGTTTTGCCCTCTTCGGACTGCCTGTGCCAAGGGTAGGAAAAGTAACAGGGATTCTCGGCCCTAACGGGATAGGAAAAAGTACATCCGTCCAGATCCTTTCAGGAACTTTGATCCCTAATTTTGGACAGAAAAAAGGCGATTGGGATACTGTGCTTGAACACTATGCCGGAACTGCACTTTATGACTACTTCAAAGATGTCGTGGATGGAAAAGTTAGGGTTTCCCAAAAACCCCAGTATGTGGACCTCATCCCTAAGGCTTTCAAAGGAAAAACCTCCGAACTGCTCGACAAAAACCGATGAAAGAGGAGTCCTTGATGAGCTTATCGACTATCTCGATTTAAAAAGCATAATTGACAGGAAAATCTCGGAATTGAGCGGTGGAGAGCTGCAGCGTGTGGCAATAGCAGCATGTGCGGCAAAGGATGCTCAGTTCTACTTCTTTGACGAAATTAGCCCCTACCTTGATATCTACCAGAGGATTAACGTCGCCCGTATGATCCAGGATATCTCAAAGGACAGGGCTGTGCTCGTAGTAGAGCATGACCTTGCAATCCTGGACATGCTCGCAGACGTCATTCACATTGCCTACGGAGAACCTGCAGGTTTCGGTGTGGTTACTCTTCCAAAGAGTGTAAGGGTGGGAATCAACCAGTACCTCAAAGGCTATCTCCCTGAAGAAAATATAAGGATCCGGCCTGAGGCCATCAAGTTTGAAGTCCATCCTCCAAGAGAAGACTACCAGTTAAGGTCTATGGTTACCTTTAATGGTTTTTCAAAGAAATTTGGAGACGGCTTCTCCCTGAAAGCTACAGGCGGCAGTCTTCGAGAAGGCGAGGTGCTCGGAGTAGTGGCCCTAACGGGATAGGAAAATCAACCTTCGTAAAAGTGCTTGCAGGGGAAATCAAACCTGATGAGGGCGATCCAGGCATAGATGTCAAAATCTCTTACAAGCCTCAGTATATTAAAGCCGATATCCCTGTTCGCGTGCAGGACTTCCTGCGCGGGATCTCAAAGCATTTTGGAACCAGCTACTACGAGGTAGAGATTTCAAATCCACTCCAGCTTGATAAAATCTATGACAACCTGCTTACAGACCTTAGCGGTGGAGAACTGCAAAGAGTTGCGATTGCAGCCTGCCTTACTCAGGAAGCCGACCTCTATATCCTGGATGAACCCAGTGCCCATCTGGACGTGGAACAGCGTTCCATGGTCACAAAGTCCTCAACCGCTTTGCCGAAAACAACAACAAGACAGCCCTTGTAGTAGACCACGATATCTACATGATAGATATGCTGAGCCAGAGACTCGTGGTTTTTGAAGGCAAGCCTTCGGTATACGGTGAAGCGCGTGGCCCATTCAGCATGGAAGACGGTATGAATAGATTCCTGAAAAACCTGGGCATAACCTTCCGCAGGGATGAGGAAACGAGGCGTGCCGCGTGTGAATAATCTGGGCTCAAGGCTTGATCGAGAACAAAAGAGAGTGGAAATTACTATTACTCAGCAGGTGATTAAATTCGGAATTGGTTACTTTAATAAGTGATGTTGAATATGTTATGTTCGAGAAATCATAAAAGTTGGAAAAATACAAAAAATTGAAGTTCCCTTAATAGGAATCAGATTTTTTGCAGAGACTTTTGAAGAGGTTTCTGCATTACCAACTTTTTCGATACTGGCATTCAATTCCAAAATAGTTTTTTATCTAATGTGTGAGTTTCTGATTTTCAATGAAGATAGAAAGTCTCGATCTGCCCGACGAAGTAAAGCGGTTTTATCTCGATTCCGGAATTCTGGAACTTTATCCTCCTCAGGCTGAAGCCGTGGAAAAAGGGCTGCTTGAAGGAAGAAATCTGCTTGCTGCAATCCCTACAGCATCAGGGAAGACTCTTCTTGCCGAGCTTGCAATGTTGAAGTCCATCCTTGCAGGCGGAAAGGCGCTCTATATCGTGCCTCTCAGAGCTCTTGCTTCCGAGAAATTCAGGCGTTTTCGGGAATTTTTCGGAACTTGGAATTAGGGTCGGGATCTCTACAGGGGACTATGACCTGCGGGACGAGGGACTCGGAGTAAACGACATTATTGTTGCAACCTCTGAGAAAACCGATTCCCTGCTCAGGAACGAGACCGCCTGGATGCAGGAAATTTCGGTTGTTGTGGCAGACGAGGTTCATCTCATAGACTCGCCGGACAGGGGCCCAACGCTTGAGGTTACCCTTGCAAAGCTCCGGAAAATGAACCCTTCCTGCCAGATCCTTGCACTGTCTGCAACCGTCGGTAATGCCGACGAACTCGCAGCCTGGCTGAAAGCCGAGCTTGTAGTAAGTGAATGGAGGCCTACCGAACTTCTTGAGGGGGTATTCTTTAATGGGACATTCTATTGCAAAGATAGGGAAAAACCTATTGAGCAGTCCACAAAAGACGAAGCCGTGAACCTTGCGCTGGATACCCTCAAAAAAGACGGGCAGTGCCTGGTTTTCGAAAGCAGCAGAAAAAACTGCATGGCTTTTGCAAAAAAGGCGGCTTCAACTGTTAAAAAGACTCTGTCAGCAGAAGACAGGAATGTACTTGCAGGAATTGCAGACGAAATCCTTGAAAACAGTGAAACCGATACTTCAACGAACCTTGCAGCCTGTATTCGTTCAGGGACGTCTTTTCACCACGCAGGCCTTACCACGCCTTTAAGAGAACTTGTGGAGGACGGTTTCAGGGCTGGAAAGATAAAGTTGATTTCGAGCACGCCTACCCTTGCAGCCGGGCTCAACCTGCCTGCGCGGCGTGTAATTATCCGAAATTATCGGCGTTATTCCTCTGAAGATGGAATGCAGCCTATTCCTGTGCTCGAGTACAAACAGATGGCAGGCAGGGCAGGCAGGCCGAGGCTTGACCCATACGGAGAAGCTGTGCTTGTTGCAAAATCATATAAGGAGTTTGTTTTCCTTTTTGAAAACTATATCGAAGCCAACGCCGAAGATATCTGGTCCAAACTCGGAACCGAAAATGCTCTCAGGACCCATGTGCTCTCTACGATCTCTAACGGTTTTGCGCGGACATATGATGAACTCATGGATTTTCTTGAGGCAACATTTTTCGCTTTCCAGTACTCGAACTTCGGGCTTTCTACGGTTGTGAACGAATGCCTTAACTTTTTGCGTCAGGAAGGGATGATTGAGAAAAACGATGCCCTTATTCCTACAAGCTTCGGAAAACTTGTCTCAAGGCTCTATATCGACCCCCTGTCAGCCGCCCGGATTGCAAAGGGCCTGAAAGAGGCAAAGGGCCTGAGTGAGCTTACTTTGCTGCATCTGGTGTGCAGCACACCTGACATGCGCCTGCTTTACATGCGGAGCCATGATTATCAGGATATCAACGATTATGTAATGGCTCATGAAAGCGAGTTTGTAAAGGTGCCCAGTCCCTTCGATACTACGGAATATGAATGGTTCCTTGGGGAAGTCAAGACTTCCCTCCTTCTGCTTGACTGGGTCCATGAAAAATCTGAAACGAGATTTGCTTAAAGTTCGGCACCGGAGAAGGTGACATTCATTCAATTGCGGATATTGCGGAATGGATAATGCACGTCACCTCTCAGCTTGCCGGGCTCCTTGACCTCAAAGGTGCAAAAGAAGCCGCAGAACTTGAAAAGAGGATCCATTACGGAGCAGCCCCTGAACTTATGGATCTGCTCGATATCAGAGGCATAGGACGCGTGAGAGCAAGGAAACTCTATAAGGCAGGCTTCAAATCCTCCGCAGAGCTTGCAGGAGTTGACCCTGAGAAAGTTGCTGTTCTTCTGGGGCCGAAAATTGCAGACCGGATTTTCAAGCAGATCAAGAGCAAAGAGGCATTTTCTGGAATTATTGAGTCTGAGCCTCCTGAGAAAAGTCCGTATTCAGGGCAAAAAACAATTAGTGATTATTGATTTTACCTGCCTTATTTCTTTTAATTTTACAAATCAGAGATTCTTTACGGTTTATCTCTATTAATGGGCTCAGTAAGGGATAAAATATTAAATGAGAGCAGGGATTTAATTGAATCGGATTATCGAGTTAACCAATTATCCTCTCATTCGGTTCTCAGATTACCGATTACTAATTTGTAGTAGAGTCAGTTTATATTGGATTTGAGTAGTCAGTTTATATCGGATTTGAGTAGTCCAATTTATATCAAATTTCAGATTTCAACCTGTATCAGGTTCTGTCAGGTTATTTCAGAGATGGTCATGATGTTATTCAAAAAGTTGTCTGATGTTTCGGAAGCTGAAATGCAAAAATTAGTCTCCCGTGGTTCCGGGCTTGAGGATGTAGCGAAAACCGTTTCAGCCGTGCTTTCCGATGTGCGTACCAGAGGAGATTCCGCGCTCAGGGAATATACGGCTAAATTCGATAAAGTCGAACTTGCAAACTTTGAGGTAAGTGAGGAGGAATTTCAGCAGGCTCTTTCCGGCATAAGTCCCGAACTTCTGGATCACCTTAAGTCTGCAGCTGCAAACATACGGGCTTTCCATGAAGCTCAGCTTCCGAAATCTACCTGGTTTATGGAACTCAAACCAGGGATCGTACTGGGTCAAAAAGCAACGCCTCTGGAAAGTGTGGGTGCATATGCTCCAGGAGGAAGAGCATCCTATCCTTCAACCGTGCTCATGACTGTAATTCCTGCCAGGGTTGCAGGTGTGGAGCAGGTTATAGTGTGCACGCCTCCAAGACCGGACGGCTCCGTACACCCGCTTACGCTTGCCGCTGCAAAGGTTGCAGGAGCGGACAAAGTGTTCAAGCTCGGAGGCGTGCAGGCTATAGGAGCAATGGCTTATGGGACTGAAACGGTTCCTAAGGTGGATAAAATCGTAGGGCCTGGAAATGTTTTTGTCACAGCTGCCAAAATGCAGATCAGGGATGTTGCAGAAATTGATTTTCCGGCCGGCCCAAGCGAGGTACTTATTATTGCAGATGAGTCAGCAGATGCCGTTATGGT
>Ga0268359_12834_pt1 | contig 27317 bp, 18 predicted proteins | sample BioMet11_FD_194416 | JGI IMG/M metagenome (GOLD analysis project Ga0268359, IMG submission 194416) | Sewage microbial communities from Oakland, California, United States - Biofuel 11 (PacBio Assembly) | ecosystem: Engineered > Wastewater > Sewage > Unclassified | place: USA: California | collected...
AAGACATCCTGGCCTTCAAGGAGAGCCTGTCCCTCCTGTTCATCTCCACCCTCTTCATCGTGCTCTCGGCCGCATGGACCTGCACGCCTTCGTGGACCTCGGCTGGGGAGGCCTGGCCGTCTTCGCCACCCTCCAGTTCCTGGCCCGGCCCATCGCCGCCCAGCTCAGTTCCATCGGCTCCAAATTGACGTCCGGCGAACGCCACCTCCTGGCCTGGATCGCCCCGCGCGGCATCGTCTCGGCGGCCATGGCCGCGCTCTTCGCCCTGAAGCTCGGGGCCATCGGCTATACCGAGGCTCGGAATTGGTCCCCCTGACCTTCCTGGTCATCATGGGCACCATCCTGCTGCAAAGCTCCACCGCCAGGCCGCTGGCCCGCTGGCTCGACGCCTCGGAGCCGGAGCCCCGGGGGTTCCTCTTCATCGGCGCCCAGCCGCTCAGCCAGGCCTTGGCCGTGGAACTCCAAAAAAACGGCCTCGCGACCCTGCTGGTCGATCACGACTGGGGCGCCATCCGCGAAGCCGTCATGCAGGGCCTGGCCACCTACTGGGGCAACCCCGCGTCGGTGCACGCCGACCGCAATCTCGACCTCTCCCAGTTCAAATACCTGCTGGTCCTCTCCCCCCGGCGGGAACTCAATCTGCTGGTGATGCACTACTACCGGCCGGAATTCGATCCGGACAACATCTTCACCATCCGCACCCAGAACGAGAGCCCGGTCGAGGGCAAGAACCTCTCGAAATACGGAGAGCGCTACCTGTTCGACGGCAGCGTCACCTACGAGGAACTCCAGCATCTGCTGCGCCGCGGGGCCACCATGAAGACCACCCTGCTCACCACGGAATTCACCTACCAGGACTATCTGCGCCAGGCCGGGGAATCCCGGCTGCCCCTGTTGGCCATCGATCCCAACGGCCGCATCGCCCTCGCCTCCGCCCCCAACGTCTTCGCCCCCAAACCGGGCTGGAAGGTGCTCGCCCTGTCCCGAAGCGAACGGGCCCGGAGTACCGAACCGCCGGTGGTCGCCCTCTAGCCGCCCTCCCCACCCGCCGCCGCCCGCCACGCGCCGGCCGCATCCGGCAGCGATCCTGTTTTCTGTAATATCCGTGAGAGCAAATACTCGGGGCGGATTCTCCATCTCTCTGGAATAGAAGTTCAATTTATTTACAGTGTCAGGTTGTCCCCCGTTTTGTTCTCGGGGTATCGTCAGGCCTTCCCGCGCTCCGGGAAGGCAGATGCCGAGGGCCACGGCGCCGATGGAGGCGGACGGCTCCCCGGTGGCAACGTCCGAAACCAAAGGAGGCAGGCCATGCGCCGCCGTCGACGTTTCTCCCTTCGTCTTCCGACCCTGCTCGCAACCGTGCTGTGCTGCGTTCTGGCGGGCCAGGTCCAGGCGGCGACCATCACGGACGCCCTCGGCAAGACCGTCACCGTGCCCGACGTCCCCACGCGCGTGTATGCCCTGTCGCCGCCGGACTCCATGCTGGTGCTCGCCGTCAAACCCTGCGTCCTGGTGGGCTGGAACACGCCCAAGCTCAAGCCGGCCGAGGGCTGGTGCCCGCCGTGCCTGGAACAGGTGCCGGCGCTGGGCGGCTTTTTCGGCCAGGGCATGACGCCCAACAAGGAGGCCCTGATCAAGGCGGCTCCCGAACTCGTCATCAGCGGCACCATGGCCCAATCCAACCTGGAGTTCGACGCATTCTTCACCAGCCTGCACATCCCGGTGGTTCACCTCGCCACCGAATCCATCAGGGACTATCCTCAAGCCCTGCGCGTACTGGGGACGCTGCTCGGCGAAAAGGAACGCGGCGAGAAACTGGCCGCCTACGCCCAGAAGACCCTGGACGAGATTGCCCAGGGCGTGGCCTCCATTCCCCAGGACAAGCGCGTGCGCATCTACTACGCCGAGGGCGAGGACGGCCTCTACACCGACGGCGCGAACTCGTTCCACACCCAGCTCATCGCCATGGCCGGCGGCGTCAACGTCCACCCCACGCCCCAAACCCGGCGCTTCGGCATGGACAAGGTCACCATGGAGACCGTCATCGGCTACGCGCCGCAGGTCATCCTGGCTCAGAGCCCGAAAACCCGGGCGACCATTCTCGCCACTTCCACCTGGCAGGCCATTCCGGCGGTGCGCCAAGGCCGGGTGCTCGGCATTCCCAACGTGCCGATGAACTGGTTCGACCGGCCGCCGTCGTTCATGCGGTTCCTCGGTCTCAAATGGCTGGCCCACGCCCTGTATCCCAAGGTGTTCCCCTATGACATGGTGCAGGAGACCCGGGAGTTCAGCAAACTGTTCTGGAACAAGGATCTGACCGTAGCCCAGGCCCAGGCCATCCTCGGCATCAAGGCGTCCCGTCCGTGACCGCGAAACACCCGGCCCCCCCGACAACACAGGCCGTCGCCAGGGTGCCTTCCGCGCCCTGGCTCCTCTTTTTTCTGCTCGTCCTGGCGGCCATCTGGTCGCTCACGGTCGGCAACTACCCGATCTCCCTGCTCGAACAGGGACGGTACATGCTCCATGCCTGCACCTGGGGCGGCCAGCCGGACAGCATGCGCTCCCGGCTGATCGGCGTGGTACTCTGCGACATCCGCGCCCCCCGGCTGGCGGCGGCCATTCTCATCGGCGCGGCCCTGTCCACCTCGGGCGCGGCCTACCAGTCCATGTTCGTCAACCCGCTCGTGTCGCCCGGCCTGCTCGGCGTGCTGGCCGGCTCCGCCTTCGGGGCGGCCCTGGGCATGCTGGCGGACCTGTCCTGGACGGTGGTCCAGGGCTGCGCCTTCGCCGGCGGCATCCTGGCCGTCAGCTTGGCCCTGGGCCTGGCCCGTATCTGCCGGGGCGACCGGCTGTTGCTCCTGGTGCTCGGCGGCGTCATCAGCACGGCGATGTTCACGGCCCTGCTGTCCGCCGTCAAATACGTGGCCGACCCCACCAACCAGTTGCCGGCCATCACCTATTGGCTGATGGGCGGCCTGTCCCGGGCGGACAAGGCCACGATGCTGCGGGCCACGCCGCTGTTTCTCGTGGGCATGGCCGGCCTGTTCTTCTTTTCCCGCCAGCTCGACCTGCTGAGCCTCGGCGACGAGGAGGCACAAAGCCTGGGACTGTCCGTGGGCAAGATGCGGCTGGTCCTGATCGCCCTGTCCACGATTTTAAGCGCCGCCACCGTCTCCATCGCCGGCCTGATCGGCTGGGTGGGGCTGATCATTCCGCACGCCGGCCGGATGCTGGTCGGGCCGGTCAACCGGAGGCTGCTGCCCACCGCCGCCCTGCTCGGCGGGCTCTACCTGCTCCTGGTGGACGACATCTCCCGCATGGCCTTCGGCGTGGAGATTCCGCTGGGGATTCTGACGGCCCTGGCCGGCATTCCCTTTTTCCCGCTGGTGTTGCGCAACGCCCGGAAATCCTGGGGGTAACATGAACATCTTCGAAGCCGAACGCCTGGATTTCGCCTACAACGGCTCGCCGGTCCTGCGCGGCGTCTCCTTCGGCGTGCAGCCGGGCGAACTGGTCTGCATCCTCGGTCCCAACGGCTGCGGCAAAACCACCCTGCTGCGCCTGCTGCTGGGCCTGCTGGCCCCCAGCAAGGGAAGCGTCACGGTCTGCGGCAAAAACGTCCGCGCCACCACCCGCCGGGAACTGGCCAAAAGGTGGCCTACGTGCCGCAGACGCACCAGGCGGCCTTCGCCTACAGCGCGCTGGACATGGTGCTCATGGGCCGCTCGGCCAAGGGTCTTTTCTTCGGACGTCCCTCGGCCCGGGACAAGCGCATCGCCATGGATGCCCTGCGGCGTTTTTCCATCGACCACCTGGCCGCCAAGCCCGTCACCCAGTTGAGCGGCGGCCAGCGCCAACTGACGCTGCTCGCCCGGGCCCTGGCCCAGGAGGCCAAGGTGCTGGTCCTCGACGAGCCCATCAACGGTCTGGACTTCGGCCATCAGGCCCATCTGCTGGAAATCCTGCGCGGCCTGTGCGGCGAGGGCTACACCTGCGTCATGACCACCCATTTCCCGGACCACGCCCTGTGGGTGGCCGACCGGGTGCTCATGCTGCGCCAAGGCCGGATCGTGGCCAACGGCTCCCCCCAGGACGTGGTCACCGGCGAAACCCTCGGCCGCCTCTACGACGCCGCCATTTCCGTCTTTCCCATCGCCCAAACCATGCGCGTCTGCATCCCCGACAGCATCAGCCGTCTGTGCCGCCAACACGGCGCGACGGCGCCGGTGCCGCTTGTCCAACAGCCGGCCGCCAGAAAGGCCGATGCCCTGCACCACGAGTAAGGAGTCATTATGCGCTGCCCCATTTGCGAACGAGGCTGCCGCATCGAACGCGGCCAAAGCGGTGCCTGCGGCCGCTATACCTTCGACGGCGAACGGATCGTGGAGCGTTTCCCCGATCGTTATCTCATCACCAGTCCCATTTCCGTGGAAACCATTCCGCTGCTGCATTTCCATCCGGGCGCGCCGTTCTTCCAGATCAGCACGGTGGGCTGCAACTTTCATTGCCCGGGCTGCATCGCCACGGTCACGGCCAAGGAACTCCGGCAGGACAGCCCGGCCCTGCGCCATCTCGAACCCGAGGCCGTGGTGGACATGGCCCTGGCCCGAGGCTGCCGGGGCATCGCCTTCCTGATGAACGACCCGCTGGCCTCCTACTTCACCTTCGTGAACGTGGGCCGGGTCGCCAAGGCCAGGGGACTGTTCGTGACCTGTGCCTCGAACGGCTTTTTCACCGAGACCTCCCTGGCCCCCCTGTGCGAACTGCTCGACGGCATCAACATCGGCGTGAAGGGTGTCAGTGCGGCACGCGTCGGGGCCTGCGGCGGCGCCGATCCCGAGGTGGTGCTGCCGCAACATCCGAAACCTGCACCAATCCGGTGTTCACGTGGAGGTCGCCTGCATGGACCGGCTGGACAACCGGGACGACACCCGGCGTCTGGCCGCGTTTTTGGCCAAGCTCTCCCCCACCATGGTCCTGCAGCTCATGCGCTTCGTCCCCCTCGAAACGGCCGATCCGACCCTCGAACCGAGCATCGAGGACACCGAGGCCTTCGCCCGCGAGCTGCGGCAGACCCTGCCCTTCACCTACGTGTTCAACACCCCGGGGACCCGGGGCCTCGACACCCTGTGCCCGGAGTGCGGCGAACGCATCATCGCCCGGGACTTTTACGGCCCCATGGGCGCGCGCCTGCTCTCCCTCGGCAAGGGCGTGTCGGCCGAGGCCGTGCGTTGCGGCCGTTGCGGCGCCGCACCGGGCATCCGCGGCACGGTCCTGCCGCCGAGCGTGCGCGAGGAAGGCTTCCAGGGCGGCTATCCCTTCACGCGCGGTTTGGAGATCGTGGAGGCCATGTGCCTGGCCATGGGCGCGGACAGCCAGGCCGAGGTGGTGCGGGCCTGGGAGCATCTCCTGGCCCAGGGCCTGTTGCAGCGCCTGCACAAGGACATCCAAAATATTCCGGGCTATTTCGGCCTGATCCGCCATTTCGGGCAGGTGCTCGACCGCCAGGACGGCGCCGAACGGCTGGTAGGATTTCTTTCGGAAATGATCGAGCCGGTCGTCCAGGGCGTGGCCGGCGTGACGCAACGGCCCAGGACCTACTACGCCATGGGCAAACCGCTGTTCGCCATCAAGCCCGGCCGCTTCGAGAACCATCTCGTGGGCGTGGCCGGCGGCGAGAGCCTCAACACCACCCTGGACATCGAGGGCCGGCCGGGCTGCACCATCGACGCGGCCACTCTGCAACGGCTCGACCCCGAGGTCATCTTCATCTCCTCCTTCCTGTCGAACAGGCCGGAGGACTTCTGCCGGGAATGCATGGAACTCGGCCTGGACCTCAGCGCCGTCCGGACCGGCCGCGTCTACACCTCGCCGGTGCCGTCAAGCGACTTCGGCGCGCCCAAGTGGGTGATCGGCCTGCGCTATCTGGCCCAAAAGCTCCATCCCGAACGGTTCCACTTCGACGTCGCAGCGGATAGCGCCCGGTACCATACCCAGCTTTTCGGAGAAAACTATCCGTTGGAGACGATCAACCGATCGTTCTCCAAGCCCAGCCGCACCTGGCAGTTCCAGGGAGCGGCCGCAGCCATCCGGGAATAAGGCCGCAGGGGACGGACAAACGCCGTGACGGCCGCGGGGAAGCGGCCAATCCGTTGACGGCGTGCCCCGAAGGGGCTCTCAGCCCATGTCCTTGAAGCCCAGCAGGACACGATACGGTCCGGGCACGCCCGGCGGCGCCAAAGCCACCCGGTCTCCGCCCGTGACCACCGTGTCGTCGGGCGGCGTGGCCCTGCCGTTGACGAAAATGGCCTCGACCATGTTTTCCGGGATGTCGAGCAAGGCCAGCAGCTCGTTCCCCGTCATCTCGCCCTGGACGGGGACCACTTTCGGGTTGCTCCAACCCCGGTCCCGGAACGTGGCGGCCAGGTCCATGAATGCGCGCAGTTCTATCGTCGCTGTCACGGCTCCTCCCTCCGTGGGACCGCCGCCCCAGGGTGCCGGAGATGCCTCCGGCGACCAAAGGGCTTCGTCCCTGGAAACCTCGCAGGCGTTTCGTGGGTTGCTGCGGCAACGATGCGGCAGCAATTGGCCATCAGAACTTCCGCTGCGGTCTCGTGCCCACGGGTCGTAGACGTCTTTCGTCCTTAAAACAGATGGAGGCGAACGGCAATCCGCCGTCCGCCTCCGTCGTCAGGCGGCCGCGAACCGCGGCCGGGCCGCGGTTCGCGGCGTGGCACGCCCGACCCTAGAAGTTGAAGACCTCGTCGATCTCTTCATCGGTGAAGTCCCAGGTGGTGTTGTGCGGCGGGAGCACTTCCTCGAAGAACTCCGGCAACCGGTCGTCGGCATTGGTCATACCGGCGCGATGGTTGAAGCCCCGCTCGGTCTTGAGGATGGTCTTGCCGAGGTTGGACACGTCGTCCGCGTTCAGGGAGATGCCGTACATGGCGTTGACCATGTCCACCAGGGCGTTGAAGCCGTCGGCGATGTCCAGGATGGCGAAGGCGATGAACAGGCACATACCGAGGCTGTCAATGGCCGCCGTGGCGATCTGGAGGTTCCGGGACAGCTCGACGTTGCCTTCCTTCTTGAGCGGATCGACGTAGCCGCCGCACTTCAGGATGTTGGTGGCAACCGCGTATCCGGTGGTGTGATCGGCGCCCATCGGGGTGGTGGCGTAGGTCAGGCCGACGCCCTTGACGGCGCGCGGATCGTAGGCCGGGATGGCCTGGTTCTTGACGACCGGCACGCGGGTCTGGCCATAGATCCGGCCGACGGCGGCCGCGCCGCAGCCGAGGATGCGGCCGAGCGGGGTGCCCTTGCGGATTTCCTTGATCAGGTCGAGGGCGGCCTTGCCGTCGCCCCACTTGATGATACCGGCTTCCATGGCCACGCAGACGGCCACGGTGACGTCGATGGAATCCACGCCGACATCGTCGCACTCGCGGTCAGCGTAGGCGATGGTGTCCAGATCGTCGATCATGCCGTTGGCGCCCAGGGCCCAAACGGTCTCGTACTCGAAGCCGCTGGTGATGTACTTGCCCTGCTCGTCCACGTAGTGCTGGGAGCAGCGGATGACGCAACCGGCATGGCAACCGTGGGTGGGCTTGCCGCCGCGGGCTTCCATCTTGGCCGTCATGGACTCGCCGCCGATGTCATTGGCCCACTCGTTGCGGCCGCGACGGAAGTTCTGGGTGGGCAGGCCGCCGGCCTCGTTCAGGATGTTGACCAGGATGTTGGTGCCATACCGGGTCAGACCCTGGCTGGTGACCGGGTGGGTGGCCAGGGCCTTGGAGAACCGCTTGGCCGCGCTCTTGAACTCGTCGACCTTGGCGATGGTGACGCCGGGGGCGCCGGTCTCGTCGATGATGACGGCCTTGATCTTCTTGGAGCCCATGACCGCGCCCAGGCCGCCACGGCCGGCGCTGCGGATGTTGCTCTGGGGATCGGCGAAGGAGATGTTGGCGGCGGTCATCCGCATTTCACCGGCCGGGCCGATGATGGCCACGCCGACCTTCTCGCCGTACTTGGCCTGCAGGACCTTGATGGCCTCGTAGTTGCCCATGCCGATGGTTTCGGCCGGGGCCTCGTCGAAGGTCACGCCGTCCATGGCGATCTTGACGACATAATACTTGTCTTCTTCCGGGATGCCCTCGAAGACGACGGCCTTGATGTTCATCTTGGCCATCTTCTGGCCGAAGGTACCACCGGTGTTGCTTTCCTTGATACCGCCGGTCAGCGGGCTTTTGGCGCCGCAGGACAACCGGCCGGAGTTGGCCGCGCTGGTGCCGGTCAAAAGGCCGGGGGCGAAGATCAGCTTGTTGTACTTGCCCAGCGGATGGCAGGTCGGCTTGACTTCGTCAGCAACGAACGTGGACGTGAGACCGCGGCCGCCCAGGCCAAGATACTTTTCCGGGCACTCGGTCGTCGTCACCTTCTTGGTAGCCATGTCAACCCTGATGAACTTAGGCATACAATCCTCCGTTATTGTTTGGAAACCTGTCACGCCGACCTTTCGTTTTCGCCGCGTAACTTCTTGGTTGGTTCGGACCTGCGCCGTGACTCTTTTGCCATTCCATCGCGGTGCGTCGACCGGATCCGGGGTCGTGCCTCTTCGGCGGAGGCAGCGTCGGTCCGGCGGGCGCCGTTTGTTAGGTTAAAAATAGCAAGGAGCGCTCCACTTTGATGATCACACGTAAAATCGATATGTTATCGAAGAGGACGTGCCGTGGAGCACGCGGAAAATGAGGCCAGCGTGACCGAACGCGCCAACCGGAAAGGAAACAATCGGAGGGTATCTTATGCTAAATTAAACACTAGTGCGGGTTGAGGGGGCTATCCAAAAAGGTAACACACTGGATCGAATTTGGGTCAAAAATCGCCAATGGTGTCTTTTGGCTGGCGAGGGAACGTCTCCGGTCACACGTTTTTTTATAAAAAAAGGATAGTGTCCAACCGGAAGACGATTGCAGAAAACGCTTTTTTGCAGGCGCCGTCAAGGGTTGGCAGCCAAAACGCCCGCAACCGCCCCCGACGCAAAAAACAGGCCGCGCCGCCCGACGTCCCGGACAAAAACGCCCGCGCATTGCCTGGCCGCCGGCAATGCGCTACCATCGTTGGCAACGCTGCCCCCGCCATCGTCAGGCATGCAGCCTTTCCAGGCCTTTTACGGAGTACTCCTATGGCGTCCACACGCGCGCGTTGGCTCCTCGGCATCCTCCTCCTCGTTCTTATCGGCGGCGGCCTCGGCACCTGGTACGTCCTCAAGCCCCGGGGCGACAGCGAAGCCTTCGCGGTAGGCAACGGCCGCATCGAGGCCACGGAAGTGGACGTCGCCACCAAACTGCCCGGCCGTCTCGTGGCCGTCACGGTACGCGAGGGCGACGACGTCACCGCGGGCCAGATCCTGGCCAAGATCGACACCAAGGTCCTGGAGGCCGACCTGCGCGAGGCCGAGGCGGCCGTGCTCCAGGCCGAACACAAGAAGGCCAGCGCCGAAGCCGCCGTGGCCCAGCGCCATAACGAAATTGCGGCGGCCGAAGCCCTGGTGGTCCAGCGGACGAGCCAGCTCCACTTGGCGGACACCGAACTGCGCCGCACCCGGACCCTCCAGTCCGGCGGCATCGTAGCCCGCGAGAAGCTCGACGTGGACCAGACCACCACCCAGACCAATGCCGCCCTGCTCTCGGCGGCCCAGGCCCAGCTTTTCGCCGCCAAGTCCGCCCTGGAAGCCGCCAAGGCCGGCGTGCTCCAGGCCCAGGCGGCCATCGAGGCGGCCCAGGCCAAGGCCGAAACGATCCGGGCGGACATCACGGACTGCACCCTCATCTCGCCCATCAACGGCCGGGTGCTCTACCGGCTGGCCGAACCCGGCGAGGTCCTGGCCGCGGGCGGCCGGGTGGTGACCCTGCTCGACCTGACCGACGTCTACATGACCCTTTTCCTGCCCACCTCCCTGGTGGGTCGCACCGCCCTGGACGCCGAGGCGCGCATCGTCCTGGACGCCCGGCCCGACCTGTCCGTGCCGGGCCGGGTGACCTTCGTCTCCCCCCAGGCCCAGTTCACCCCCAAGGCCGTGGAGACCCAAACCGAGCGCGAAAAACTCATGTTCCGCGTCAAGATCAACATCCTGCCGGCGCTGCTGCACCGCTACGCCAAGCTGGTGAAGACCGGGCTGCCCGGCGTGGCCTACGTGCGCCTCGACGCCACGGCCCCCTGGCCGGCAAAGGTGCCGCCCCTGGTACCCATGCCGGAGCCCGGCAAATGACGCCGCCAAGCGTGGCCCGCCTGCACGGCGTGACGCTGCGCTACGGCCGGACCGTGGCCCTGGACGCCGTGGACCTGAACATTCCCGCCGGCTGCATGGTCGGCCTGATCGGCCCGGACGGCGTGGGCAAATCGAGTCTGCTCGCCCTGGTGTCCGGGGTACGGCGCATCCAGCAAGGCACGGTGGAGGTCCTCGGCGGCGACATGGCCGACCAGCACCACCGGACGCGCGTCTGCCCGCGCATCGCCTACATGCCGCAGGGCCTGGGCAAGAACCTCTACATGACCCTTTCCGTCCGCGAAAACGTGGACTTTTTCGCCCGGCTGTTCGGCCTCGGCCCCAGGGATCGCGCCCGGCGGATCGACCGGCTGCTGGCCAGCACCGGACTGGCCCCCTTCGGTGACCGGGCCGCCGGCAAGCTCTCCGGGGGCATGAAGCAGAAACTCGGCCTGTGCTGCGCCCTGATCCACGACCCGGACCTGTTGATCCTCGACGAGCCCACCACCGGCGTGGACCCGCTCTCCCGGCGCCAGTTCTGGCGGCTGATCGACCGCATCCGGGCCGGCCGGCCCGGCATGAGCGTCCTTATTGCCACGGCCTATATGGAGGAAGCACAGGGCTTCGACTGGCTGGCGGCCATGGATGGCGGCCGCGTCCTGGCCACGGGCGACCCGGCGGCCATGCTCGAACGCACCGGCGCCGCCGACCTTGACGAGGCCTTCATCCGGCTGCTGCCCGAAACCAGGCGGCAGGGCCACCGCACCCTGGTGGTGCCCCCCCTGCCTCCCCGGCCGGACGAACCGCCCGCCATCGTGGCCCAGGGCCTGACCAAACGCTTCGGGACCTTTACCGCCGTGGACCACGTCGATTTCGAAATCCGGCGCGGCGAAATTTTCGGCTTTCTCGGCTCCAACGGCTGCGGCAAGACCACCACCATGAAGATGCTGACCGGGCTCTTGCCGCCGAGCGAGGGCCGGGCGCTCCTGTTCGGGCATCCCGTCAAGGCCCGGGACCTGGCCACCCGCAAGCGCGTGGGCTACATGACCCAGTCCTTTTCCCTGTACGAAGAGCTGACCGTGCGCAAAAATCTCACCCTGCACGCCCAACTTTTCGGGCTTCCCAAGGAACGCATCGCCCCTCGGGTGGAGGAGATGCTCACGCGCTTCGGCCTCACGCCCTACGCCGACGACCTGCCCGACCGTCTCCCCCTGGGCATCCGCCAGCGCCTGTCCCTGGCCGTGGCAGTCATCCACGACCCCGAGATGCTCATCCTGGACGAGCCCACCTCGGGCGTGGACCCGGTGGCCCGGGACAGCTTCTGGGAGCTGCTCGTGGACCTGTCGCGCAACCGGGGCGTGACCATCTTCATCTCCACCCACTTCATGAACGAGGGCGAACGCTGCGACCGCATCTCGCTCATGCACGCCGGCCGGGTCCTGGCCAGCGACGCTCCGGCGGCACTGACGCGGCAGCGCGGCAAGGCCACCCTGGAGGAGGCCTTCATCGATTTCCTGGAGGAAGCCTCGGGCGAAACGGCCGGGGCGGCCGACGACAGCCTGGCCCCGGAGCCGGCCGGCCATACGGAAACGCGCGCCAAGGCCTTCAGCCTGATGCGGTTTTCCGCCTACGCCAGCCGCGAGGCCCGGGAAATGCTGCGCGACCCCATACGCCTGCTCATTTCGCTCTTGGGCTCGGTGATCCTGCTCTTCATCCTCGGCTACGGCATCACCTTCGACGTGGAGAACCTGCGCTTCGCGGTCCTCGACCAGGACCAGTCGCCCGAGAGCCGGGAATACATCCGCAACCTGTCCGGGTCGCGCTATTTCCGCGAGCAAGCCCCCCTGGCCAGCGAAACGGCCATGGAACGCCGCATGACCAGCGGCGAACTGAGCGTGGCCCTGGAGATTCCGCCGAATTTCGGCCGGGACCTGCGACGTGGCCGGCCCACGGAGATCGGCGTCTGGGTGGACGGGGCCATGCCGTTTCGCGGCGAGACCATCCGGGGCTATCTTGAGGGCGTGCACACCCTGTACCTGCAACGGCTGGCCCATGCCGCCGGCCAAAACATCAGCCAGGCGTCCGGCCTCCAGGTGCGCTACCGCTACAACCAGGATTTCCAGAGCCTCTACGCCATGGTGCCGGCGGTCATTCCGCTGCTGTTGATCTTCATCCCGGCCATCATCATGGCCCTCGGCGTAGTGCGCGAAAAGGAGCTGGGCTCCATCGTCAACCTCTACGTGACCCCGGTGACCCGGCTGGAATTTCTCCTGGGCAAGCAGCTTCCCTACGTCATCGTGAGCATGTTGAGCTTTTTCGGCCTGTGCGCCCTGGCCGTCGCCTTCTTCCACGTGCCCGTCAAGGGCAGCTTCCCCGGGCTCACCCTGGCCGCCCTGGCCTTCGTCATCGTGACCACCGGCATCGGCCTGCTCGTCTCATCCTTCACCCGGACGCAGATCGCCGCCCTGGCCGTGGCCGCCATCGTCACCCTGATGGCCACCATCTCCTTTTCCGGCCTGACCACGCCGGTCTCGTCCCTGCAGGGACCGGGGGCGTTTATCGGCACCATCTTCCCGGCCACCTACTTTCTCACCATCAGTCGCGGCATCTTCACCAAGGCGCTGTTCCTGGCCGACCTCCTGCCGGAGTTTCTGGCCCTGTGCGCCTGCATTCCGGTGCTGACCGGGGTGAGCGTGCTGCTGCTGCCCAAGCAGGAGAAATGACCGTGCACCGCCTGCTCAACATCTACCGGCTGGGGATCAAGGAACTGTGGAGCCTGTGGCACGACAAGGTGCTCTTGATCGTCATCATCTGGGCCTTTACCGGCGGCATCTACCTGGTGGCCCAGGCCTCGTCCCTGGAACTCCACAACGCGCCCATCGCCATCGTGGACGAGGACGCCTCGTCGCTTTCCGTGCGCATCGGCCAATCCTTTTACGGCCCCTATTTCCGGACGCCGCACCTGATTTCCCCGGCCGCCATGGACAAGGGCCTGGATACCGGACGCTTCATCTTCGTCCTGGACATCCCGCCCCATTTCGAACGCGACGTGCTGGCCGACCGCAAACCGAACATCCAGGTCAACATCGACGCCACCATGATGGCCCAGGCCTTCATCGGCGCGACCTACATCCAGCATATCGTGGCCGGCGAGGTGAACGCCTTCCTCCAGCGTTCCCGCCAGCCGACCACAAGTCCGGTGTCCCTGACCACCCGCGTCAAGTTCAACCCCAACCTGACGAGTTCCTGGTTCGGCAGCGTGATGGAGATCATCAACAACATCAGCCTGCTCTCCATCCTGCTGGCCGGCGCGGCGTTGGTGCGCGAACGCGAACGCGGCACCCTGGAGCACCTGATGGTCATGCCGCTTTCGGCCACGGAAATCCTTCTGGCCAAGATCTGGTCCATGGGCGTGGTGGTGGTGGCGGCAGTGGCCCTGTCCCTGGCCTTCGTGGTCCGGCAGGCCCTCGGCGTGCCGCTCGCCGGCTCGGTCACGCTCTTTTTGTGCGGCGCCCTGCTCCAGTTCTTCGCCATCTCCTCCATCGGCGTCTTTCTGGGCACCATCTCCCGCAACATGCCCCAGCTCGGCCTGTCCATGATCCTGGTCCTGTTGCCCCTGGAGATCCTCTCCGGCAGCATCAGTCCCCGGGAAAGCATGCCGGAGCTGGTGCAACATATCATGCTCTTCGCCCCGACCACCCACTTCGTCAGCCTGTCCCAGGCGATCCTCTACCGGGGGGCGGGTTTCGACATGGTCTGGCCGCAGATGGCGGCCATCGTCGGCATCGGACTAGGATTCTTCCTGCTCGCCCTGGCCCTGTTCCGCAAAAGCCTGGCCCAGGCCCGCTAGCACCCGCGCCGGGCGGCGAGCCCGCCTCTCCCGGCGCCCTTCCCCCTCCCCTCGCACGACGAACCAGCGGAAGCTTCGGGCACGCAGGTCGTAAAAAGAGCACGGCGGCCACGAGGGCCGCTCGTAACAGCCTGACGTTGTGTGATCGTGGCGTCTTGCGGCCGGGAGGCCTCCGACGTCGCTGTTCCTACGAAGCGGCCTTCTGCTTGGAGGAACGCGTCCCCCAATCGGAGACCCAAAAGGAGAACATCGCCGGGATCATCTGCCACAACAAGATAAAAAGATAAAAATAGCAGAAAATGGATCCGTAAAACCAGAGGCTGGATCGTTTGGCAAAAAGATAGACAGTACTCATCATCATACTCATCAAGAAGACACCGAGGAGATAGACGAACGGAAAAACGGAATATTCAATGGGGATATAAATAAACGCCCGCACGACAACAAAAGGAGACAAGACGGGAAGGAGAAAGCCCATGAGGAAGGAAACGGACATAAACGGCTCTTTGCGCCAAATATACAACAAGCACCGCAGGCTTTCCCTGAGCCAGGACCGTTTCCACCGCATCTGCTGCTTGTAGAAAGTGGCATACTTCGAGGGAACGATCGTCGTACAGACGGCGTCATGCTGATACACGGTCTGATAATGCCGTAAGATAAAATTCGTCAGGCTCCGGTCATCGCCGAAGGTGGCCGGCTTGCCAAAAAATTTCTGATTGATCCATGCGTCCAGATACTGCATCACGACGCTCTTCCGGTAACACGTTAGTGGGCCGGAGAGACAGGTCACGCTGTTGAAAATACTTTCCGCCCCCTTGAAGATGCGAAAGCCGAGATAATAGCGGACGGACTGCATTTTTGTCAGCGCATTCGTCCATTTGTTCTCCACCTCGCATCGTCCGGTCGCCGCGGCGATTCTGGAATGCTTGAGCGGCTGCACGATCTCCAGCACGGCCGAAGGGGACAGGAAGCTGTCCGAATCCACAAAAACGATCAACTCGCCCTTGGCCCGGCGCGTGCCTTCCGCCAGGGCATGGCGCTTGCCCTGGTTGTGGTCAAAGGCATGGACCTGGAGTCTGTCACCGACCAGGGGGGCATATTTTTCTTGCAAGTCGTGCAACACGGCAAGGGAATTATCGCTGCTGCCGTCGTCGACCACGATGACTTCCAGAAGTTCCTCGGGGTAGTATTGATCCAGCGCACATTTTACCGTCTTGCTGATCCACTTCTCCTCGTTAAAGCAGGGGACGATGATCGAGACGCTCGGCTTATACTCCTCGTCTATGGGATAGCCTTTGTAAAAGGCGGCGAAAAGGAAGCGCGAAACCAGAAAAATCGAGGCCATCAATCCATAGACAAATAAGGGGGTATCGAACCAAAAATAATACACGCTTTCCAGTTTAGTGTATAATATTCCAACTAAAACAATGGTTATTCCAACGATGGAAAGCCAGACGAGTTTTTTCCAGCGTGTCCGCCGGAGCACTTCGGAAATATTGTATTTGAATTGAAACGCGAGCAGTTGCTCCTCCGTGTCCACTCGGACCACCCGCGCGTCCAGGCTGAAACCCAACTCGTAGCCCTCGGGAAGCATCCCCGGCGGCACAAAAAACCGCAGGGAGACCCGAGTCCCCACCTCGAGCCGCCTCGGGGTGCGTATCAACACACCGTTATCCGAGACATCAACCGCCTCGGCCTCGAACGTATCCCGTTTCCTTCCATTCTTGGAGAGGACACGGATGGTGCTGTTGCAAAAAAAACGATGGGCCGTCCCGCGCCGCGTGGAATGCTTGGACGGGATATTGGGCAGCAGACGGCGGTCGGCGGTAGGATGGGGAAAAATTTCCATGGATTCTTCCAAACACGTGACTGTTACAGGAATACACCCATCATAAAACATCCGACAGGCCGACGGCCGGTCCGGCCGTCGTTCGTTGCCCACCCGTTTGCCGCGCGCAAAAACGCTTCCTGCCTAAGGCCGGGCGGACAGGTCCGCCGCGCCGGGATGGGCGCGGCTCTGCCGTCGGGGACGCGACGGCGCCTCACCAGGAAATTCCATAAAAATTCTGTTGCTGTCATAAGTGTCACCCAGTTGCACGCGCAACGCCTCGTCATACGCCTTGTCATGGTAATGCAGGTATCCCTGGCGCAAGACAAACACCGCCTCCCATCCGCCCAGGGGCCTGGTATTCTTGTGCGGCCATTCCCCCCGACCCGACAGCGCGGGAAGCATGTAGTCCAGGGCGATCTTACACCGCGCGTCTCCGGGGGCCGGCACGCTCCAGAGGTCGATGCCGAGATTTTCCCCGATGCACGCCACGGTATAGAGCGCTTCCAGGTTGAACAGGCTGTAGCGCAGGGAGGTCGGACGCCGGACCTCTTCGGGCTGACGGCCGTCGGGCGCGATCTGGGTGGTCAGCAGGTCCCGAGCGGTCGCGACCGCCCGGCGGGCGGTCGGCTCCATGCCGGCGTAGGCGGCAAACCCCGCCACCTGGGCCAGATACCACGACCGGTGGTTGTTCGGGGCCCTGGCCTCCGCCTTGCCGAAGGCGCTGGTTTCAAGCCAGGTGACGAATTGTCCGAACCACCGCCGCAAGTGGGCCGCATCCTCCCGGCTCCAGGCCCGGGAGCCTTCCAGGAGCGCCGCCGCGTCCACGACCTGCAGCAGCTGGCGCGACTCGACGATGCCCCAGGCCCGACCCGGCCAGCCGCCCGGAGCGCCCTGGGCGTATTGCATGTCCGGGAGCATGGCGGTCGCCGGATCGAGGAACCAGGTTCGCAGGATCAGGGCCGCCCGGGAGGCGTAGTTCGGGTTGCCCGTATAATACCAGCCGAGGGCGAGGATGCGGGCCGTACGGGACATGGCGACCAGGGCGTCGCTATCGGAAGTCTTCGATTTCGGATTGACCTCGCCGTCGCGGATCACATAGGGCAACCCGTCCTTCGTCGCGGGATTCGGCCAGAAATACGGCCCGTAGCTCACGTACTCGTGCCGGTTCCCGTTGGGCGGCGTTTCCGTTTTCCAGGTGACGGACCACGGCCCCAGGGTCATCCCCTCTTCACAGTTGCGCACCAACTTGGCGAAGGCCGGGTACAGGGCATGGTCGCCCCGCCGCAGTTGCCCCCGACAGTTTTCCAGGGCCGCGGCGTTGAGGACGATAAGCCGCGGTCCCATAGCGGCGTAGGCCCCGGACGCGCTCCACAGCACGCAGCCGATTGCGGCCAGGCATGAAAGCATTTTCCTGAAAGCCATCGCTTTTCTCCGAGACGCCTGCGGCCGTCACCCGACATCCGGCGGCCGGCGGCGACACGCGGCCTTCCCCGGCGGGGCGGAAGCGTCAACGCTTGAAATGCAACATGCCGCCCGCCCCGGGGACGGTGACGCCGCGAATGGCCTTGGCCATCTCGCGCAGGGTCAGCAGCCGCACTTCGGGATCGGCCGTCAACAAGGCGACGAGCTTGCGCCAGTCCTCGTTGGAATACTCGTTTTCGGCATGGGCGTAGATGCAGACGGCCCCATGCTTATTTTTGAGGTCACTTACGAAGGCCTTGACCCTCCCCGGGAACTCCGGGGACGAGGTTTCCCCGAAGAGGAAACGGGGCATCTGGGCCCAAATCCGCATGATATCATAGCCCTTCGGGTCCGTCAGCGAAATGGAGCCGTTTTCGCCGGTGCGCCCCTGGGTGTAGCCGAGCTCCTGGGCGATGCGCCGCGTTTCGGGATCGTTGGCCAGATAGGGATAGACGATGGAGGTGCAGGTGTAACCGGGGATATTTTTCTCTATTTCCCGCTTGGACGCTTCCAGTTCGTAGCGGACGAACCGGGGATGATCGAGCAGCAACGGCACGAACCCGGCCTTGAACAGGATGTCCGCGCCCGGATTGGCCGCCAAAAGCTCCGAGGGGATGTTCGCATACTTGGGATCGATCGGCTGGGCGGCGCACCCGTTGATCTTGTTGATCGCCCGCGCCAGGTCGCCCAGGGTGGACGCCGGGCCGGCGGCGGACAGGTCGATGTCGCCAATCGGCGTCGGCGCGCCGTTGACGAAGAGCCGCAGCTTCCGGGCCGCGGCATCCACCACCGCCGTGGCGCTGCGGGTGTTGGGGGCGAAATACCGGACGTTGAGAACTTCCTCCGCCGAGAGCGGCACGTGGTCGCGCGTGTGCGAGGCGACCTCATGGCCTTGGGCAATCCTGGCCTGGAGCCGTTTCCAGTCCTCGGGGCGGACCCGCAGGGTGTTGAGCGCCAGCGTGGCCCGCACGCCCTTGGCGGCGCAGTCCTCGGCCAGGGTCTCCCAGACGCCGAGATTCTTGTAATCGTCGATCACCAGGCTGATGTAGGCCTTGGGCGCCTGGGCCCCTTCCGGAGCGGCCGCCCGAGCCGGCGCCGGGAACAGGCCGATCAGCCCGGCCAGGAACGCCAGACAGACGGCAAAAGGCCCAAGGCCGCCGTGCGCCCGCACAGGGGCTTTCGGGGAAAACGCCCCTGAGGCGGTGGCTGGGCAAGAAAAAGAACGCACGTGCCATGTCTCCACTCCTCGGCTTGTCGTCACAAAACGGAGGTCTTCGCGGTCCGGACGGAAACGGTCGCGGGACGGTCCGGGGACCGACTTCCTCAAGTAATACCTCAAAACGTATACGCAATACCCAGCTTGAGATGGTTCAGCGTATAGTTGGGTGTCTTATAATAGGCATATTGGGCATCCATCCGCAACGAATCCGTCAGCACCACGGTCAGGCGAGCCCCGGTCCGGGTGACGAAACGCCAGTTCGTGTTTCGGGCGATCGACGGCCCGCAACCCACGTAGCCGTTCAGGCGGATCCGGTCCGTGAACACGTAGGCAAGCGTTGCATAGGCCAAATGGGTGGCCAAATCGAGCGGTGCCCAGTATTGCTCGGGATTGCGGTCGCTTGATCCGAATTGATAGGCATAGCCCAGGGAAAACTGCGGCGCCTCGGTCAGCCGGCGCATGATGCGGCCGTCCAGCATGAAGGACCGGTTGCCGTCCGTATAGCTTTCCACATTTTCGTTGGCCCAGATCTCCCAAAAATCCAGCACCCGGAAGTGCGACTCCAGGGTCGCGTGATGGCTGCGGATGCCCGCCTCCATGGCCTCGATGGTGTCGACCCGCTCATAGGAATAGCGCAGATCATAGGTGCCGTTGAGCCGCAACACCTCGGTGACTCACGCCGCCGTGCAGGGCGAGGCTGCCACCGACAAAGGGATCGTACCCCGACTCCAGGGTGGTCATGGCGAGTTTCCCCTCCAGCCACCCGTCGGCCCAGGTGTAGTATTTGGCGCCGGCGCTGATTTCCTGGCCGAAAAGCTTCCGTTTGAAATACCGCCGGCTTTGCTGGTCGTCGCGGGTCCAGGACAGGGCACCGAGCCCGGCCGAAAGTTCGAGGTCGTCGCGGGGGACGACGCTGCCGGTCGCGCCCAACCAGGAGTTGGTCCGGTTGTCGCTGTCCCAATACAGATCGTAGTTCGGCGCCAGCTTGGGATGGGTGGTCCGTTCGACCCGTTCCAGAAGCCGCTGGTATTTCTCCGAGTTGGGATCGGTCACCACCGCCTCCCGGGCAAAGGCCAGGGCCCGGGGGGTGTCCCCCTCGGCCAGGGCGTTGGCACCGCGGTGGTAAGCCAATTCGCCGGGGTTGACGCCGAGCTTCTGGGCCCTTTCGTAGAGCATGTCGGCCCGGTCGAGCTGTTCATGCCAGCTTGTCGCCTTGCCCAGCTCGAAGACGGCCTGATGTCGGGGGACGCGCTCCTTGAGGTGGACATCGAGCAAAGATGCGTCCCAACCCGGCGCGACGACACGGAGGGGCAGCAGCCCCTTGTCGTTGTCCGCCGTGACGAAGCCCTCAGGGACTGGTCGTCAAGGCCACGGGGAAAAATGCGGCCACGGCGTCGCGGTAGGCCTGACGCTGGCCGGGGGTCACGTTGATGAGATCGTCGGGGGCGAGTCCGCCGGGATAAAGCCACGCCTCGATCGGCAGGTCGCCGGCCTCGTTGCGCAGCCGGCGCAGCCGCTGCCTCCAGGCGTTCGCGCATCTGGGCGTCCGTCTCCACGCCCCTGGCCGAGCCACTTGGCCTGGCCCCAAAACCGGCCCCGTTCCCCGTTGGCGAGGGGAATCGTCGGCGCATCGGCGTCGGTGAGGACCAGGGACCAGCGTCCCGTGGCCAGGAGGGCCTTGATACCGGCGCGATCGATGCCGTACGGGGTGCCCTCGGCCAGGCTGGCCCCGTCCACCACGAGCATGGCCCGGCCGTTGGCGGCCTTGAGGCTTGCGTCCAGCTGTTGCAGAACCGGGGTCTCGGCCTTGCCGACCACGAGCATGACGCAGGGGCCCGCCGTCACCGCACAGGACGGCAGGGTCAGGGCCGTTTTCCCGGGCTCCTCCCGGAAATCCCCCAGGGACACGAAGGTCGCCCCGCGCTCGCGCAACAGCTGCATATGCTCGCGCCACAGGGGCAAGCGGAACCTTTCCGGCGGCCGTGGTGTCGAGGACCTCCGGATAGTAGAGGGCCAGAACCCCGTTGCCGCGGCTCGGTGCGGCCATGGGGCGCAACACGCGGTAGGCGGTGGCGAACCGTTTGTCTCCGGCCGCCGCGATGGCGTACTTGAGGGCGATGCCGGGATCGGCGGGCCGCGCTTCGCGAAGCGCCAGGGCCGTCCGGTAGCCGCCCTTCACGTCGTCCGTTTCCTGGGCGACGGTGAGCAGGCCCCGCAGCCCCGCATCCTGGACGTCATTGCCCTGCACCATGGATTGGAAAAATGCCCTCGCCTCCTCGAAATCCTTGCGCTCGATCAAGCTCCGCCCCAACGTTTCATGCAGGGGAATGGACTGGGGATTGACGGCCAGGGCGCGGCGGCTGTAGGCGCCGGCCTCCTCGGGACGGACCGTGCTTTCGGCGGATTCGGCGGCGGCGCGCAACAGCTGGAAGTCCTTGGGGTCCTTTTTGAGCCCCAGTTCGGCGGCCTGTAGGGCATCCGCCGAGGTGCCGAGGGCGGCGTCCGCCTCGGCCACGATGCGGGCGAGCGTGGGAGAATGGCTCTCGCGCAGGGCCGTTCCCAAAATGCGCCGGGTTTCCCCATAGCGCCGGGCCAGGTTCAAGGAACGCCCCAGTCCGGCCAAGTAGCGGAGATCGCCCGGGAACGCGCGCAACAGCTCCTGCCAGAGGGGAATGGCCTTGTCCGGTTCGCCGAGCGTGGTCCGGGTGTTCGCCGTGGCGGCGCGCACGGTTTTATCCCCCTGGGCCAAGGCGTTCCTCGAACCAGCGCTGCACCTTCCGGGCCGCGTCAAAGTCGTTTTCCCCCACCAGCAGATCGATCACCTGCAGGCGCAGCCCCTGCTCCGCCGGCGCCAGGGCCAGGGCGCGCTGCAGGTGCTCCAGGGCCTGACGGGATTTTCCCTCCCGCTGCAACAGCACGCCCGAAATATACTCCCGATCGAACGGGGCGACATTGGCCAACATCTGCCGGACACGTTGGTCCCGGGCCGGGGAAGGCTCGACGACGCCTTCCGCCAGAAGAAGGTAGGCGGCGGCCAGGGCGTTGCCGGGATCAGAGGGCCAGGGCGGCCCGGCACAGGGCGCTCCCCTGGGCCTCGCGGCCGGCGCGCATGGCCACGGCGCCGGCCTGGGCCTGCAAGGCCGCGCTGTCCTGGGACGAAAGGGCGGGCAGCCAGGCGGGCTTGGCCAGAAAAACGAATCCCTTTTCGATATCCTGATCGATCATGTCGTGGGCGATCTGCCGGTAAAAGGCCAAGGCCTCCTGCTGGGTCAACGGTTGGGGCAAAAGCGCCCCCTGCTCGTCGAAGCTCATGAGGCGAAGCGAGGGCAGAGGGCTCGTCCGTTGGGCCAGGCGGTCCAGCTGTTCCAGGGCCTTGGCGGCATCCCCCGTGCGCAGCAGGCAGGCGGCATCGACCAGGGCGGTCCAGTCCGCGTCCTTCCCGGCGGGGCCCGTCGCGAGCAGTTGCGCGGCGATATCCGGCTTGCCCTGCTGGGCCAGACTCACGGCCAGGCCGAGCGGTGAGACCCGGGGCATGTGCCGCTGCAGGAACGTTCGCGCCGCCGGGGTCTTGCCGGCCTCCAGCAGGCGCAGCACCACCTGACGCTTGAGGGGATCGGCCTGGGGCAGGCCAAGGTCCAGGGCGGTATCCCACAAGTGCAGCGCGGCGTCGGCGCTCCCCGCGTTCCACAGGGTCCAGGCGAGATCCCGCAGGATGGACGCCTCCGCCGGCGAATCCCGCAGCAGGGCGGCGATGGCGCGGGCCCGTTGCTCCACCACCCCGCGCGCGCCCGGGATGGAGGCGATTTCCCGGGCCATGGCCGTGATTTCTTCCCGGAAGGGATACGGGTTGCCGAGGTGCGACAACGCCTCCAGCGCCGCGTCCGGCCGTTTTTCCTTCATGGCCAGCAGGGCCTGGCCGAAAACGACGCTGTCACCGGCCCCCTCGCGCTCCAATTGTTGCCGGTAGGCGGCGGCCGTGTCGTCCTGTTTGGCCAGGAGCAAGGCGCACAGATACCGCCCCCGCAAAAGCGGGTCCTTCGGCTGGAATCCCAGGGCATGGCGGTAAAAGGTCACGGCCTTGGCGTAGTCCCCGGCGTCCATGGCCGTATTGCCGATCCACAGCGTCCAGTCCCCGGGATTGGTCGCTTCCCGCCAGTGGGCCTCCCAGATGGCCATCGCCTTGGCCGCGTCGCCCATCCGCAAATAGACCCAGCCGATTTCCCCCTGAATTTCCGTGGGGTCGTGCCCCATCGTCGCGGCCTCGTGGAAGGCGCGCAAGGCGTCGTCATAGCGGCCGGCGTCGCGGTAGGCGACGCCGATCAGATAGACGAACCGGGCCAGGGTCTTGCCGTAGGTCGTAGCCAGGCCCTGGTCGCTGACGAGCTGTTTTTCCGCGGCCTCCAAGTCGCCGCCGGCATACCGCTTGAGAATGGCGGCCAGGGCCTGCTGCTGCGCCGCCTTGGGCGACCAGTGCGCGATAAAGGTCTGCATCAGCTGGGTCTGCCGGGAATTCTCCAGAAGATAGGTGAGGATGGCGGCAATGTCCGCGGTCTCCAGGCTGTCGAGAAACGCGGGCAGGGAAAGGCCGGCCGCGGCAACGACCTGGTCGGGCGCAGCAGCCAGGACCTGGAACAGGAGGAGATTGGCCTCAGGGTCCCGGGGATTGACGGCCCGGACCTGCTTGAGGGCCACGATGGCTTCCGGGTATTTTTCTGGAGCAGGAGGATGTTTCCCCGTTCCCGCCACAGCGGCAGGTAGCCCGGATCGTTTTTGAGGGCGTTGTTCACGGTGTTGAGCGCCGCGTCGTAATGCTCCATGTTGATCAGGGCCGAGGCTTGCCGCAAGGCCGTGATGGCGGAGGTGCTGTCGGGAGCGGCCGCGAAGGCCTGACAGCTCAGCAGCACGGCGACTGCCATGAAGATGCCTATCCTCTGCATGGCTAGTCCCTCCCGTAGACAACCTGCAACGGGGCCGAGGCATCCGCTGCCTTGCGGCGAAACAGCATGGTGCCTTTGTCGAACCGGTGTTTGAGGGCGGCCAGCACGGAATCGTGGGCCGTATCGGCAACGTCGAGCAGGAACCAGTCCGGCACGATGCCGGAGACTTGAGAAAGGCCGGCAACTGCCGGTGGCCCAGACGCAAGGCCACTTGCCGGTTGTGCTCGTGGGCCTCGGCAATGACCGCGGCATAGCCGGCGGCCGGAACGGCCGGATCGTAGTCGAGCGCAAATCCGCTCACCAAAAGGAGGGTCAGCTCGCCCGTGCCCGGCTCCTTCTCCAGGCAGTCCCGGGCCTTTTGGATGGCGGCTTCCGGGGCGCCGGGCACCATCAGATAGGTCCCGATGCCGCGCATGGCGGCCACCATGAGCGCCGTCGTGTCCGGACACTGGTCCGTCCGGGCCGGCCAGGGGATCAGGACGGCGGTCAGGGACGAGGCAGCGGTGGCGCCGATCCGGTCGGCGCTCGGCACTTCCGCCCACATCGGCGGGAAGATGCGCACCGTCACGTCGTCGAACCGGCCGGTGAAGGGGACGTTCTCCCCCCTGGCGCCCACGCCGAAGCTGCCTTGGCCGACGCCATGCAACGGCAGGGGGTATTGGCTGGCCAGGATGTCGTTGGCCCACATCGTGACCCGGTTCCCCTTGACCTGCACGGCGAGGCGTACGGGTTTGCCCGGCTCGGGCAGGGGATACTGCAGCAGGGTGGTGAGTCCGGCCGCCGTGGACTCCTGGACCTGCAGGACGTCATAGAGGACACGGACCCTGATATAGGATTTCGGGTTGCTGTAGCGGAGATAGACAGCGCTCTCGCCGCTTTTGTCGGGATGCACGATCATGCGGCACCCCAGGGACCGGATGGTTTCGCTCCCACGCAACAGGGCGAAGCCATCGTTGTCCGCGGGGCTGGTGATGGCCAGACCACGGGGGTGCGTGCTCAGGGAGCCGAGTTGGAGACGCCACAGGCGTTCCTGGTCGCACTGGAGGGGCTGCCCCGTAAACCGTATGGGGGCGTTGTGCTCCAGTTCGGCGAGCAGCTGGGCCGGCGTCCAGTCCGGGGGGACCTGGAAGCGCGTCAAGCGAAAGCGATTGTCGTTGCGGGAGTTGTACGGCGAACCGGCCCTGGTGAAGGCCATTTCATAGTCGCGCCGTATGGCCTCGGCATTGGCGTCGGCAATATCCTTGGGCAAAAACTGGAGCGTATTGGCCGGAATAAAACAATAGGCCAGGGGCTTGACTTGGTTATGGAAAAAATATCCGCGTTCGCCTTGTCATAATCCAGAAAAAATTCTTGCTACTACCTCTTTCTTGCTTTCAATCTGTTTGCCGTTGCTATCCCTCAGATAATCCGTCAGCGGATAAATGCAGTCTTTTGATAAAGACGTATTGATGCATTGGGAACTATATCCCATGCTTTCAACGTCCCAGAATTGATTCTTGGCAACATCCCGCAATTCCTGGCGGCGTAGGAAAAACGGATTGTTGCCGGTGATCTTGTCGCCGTACACATACAGCGCCGCGTTGAAACCGAGATCTTGAAGAATGGGATGGGCGAAAAGCAGGCTGTCTTTGCGACCCGCCCTCGAACATGATATAAATGCCCTTTTCGGGAAGGGGCGCGCCTTTCGTATAAAAGGCTATGATGTCTTGCGTCTTGATAGGCACATAGCCCTGGGCCTTGATGGCCTCCATCAAGGCGGCAAGTCTCTGATCCGAGATGATTTCCTTCTTGTATTGCCCGCCCTGCGTGCCGTTCATCCAATCCTTGAAACGCGTGACGACCTGGGACAACAGGAATTGATAGTTTCGGACGGCATCCGGAGCCATTCCCTTAAACGAGATGGCAAAAAAACCATCGCGCTGGCTCCAGGTGGCCCGACCATAATCAGGAAGGTTTTTACGAATAAAAATAGCCCAGCCGATACCGGCGACCATGAGGGCTATGACAAGCCACTGAAAAGCGATCCTTGTGAAGCGCATTCGTGTACTACCAGCATTCCAAGCGGTTCGATAATACAGGATGCAACAGCATGATTTTTCATTGGAAAACGCCTACACCGCCGTGGCCATCGACAACAACATTCTCAATAAGTCATACCGCAAAAATTCAAAAAGTGAAAAAGAGCATCCCAAAACGTGACATCATGCTGGCAGAGGCTCGTAATGCACAATTTATGCCACCTATGGAATGCATTATTCCATCTCGCACCGTCCCTTTTCCCCGCTTTTCGTCGTCCCATGGCGGTGAAAAGCATCCATAGGCGGCTATCGTAGCTTCTCCCCCCCTGGATGCCGCGCAGCATCCCCATACCGCAGCCTAACCGCCCGCGCGCAGACGCTGCCCCCCCGGCCACCCAAAATCTTAGGCGGCAGAAGGCATCGCTCCCGGCTGTCATAATGCGTTTTTTGCGCCGCCTCACCGCGGCGGCTCCGGGGCCCCCCGCCCTTTTCCAAAAAATGAGACCGATGCACAGTCTAAATCGGATAATAGGTTGTAATTTTATGTAGTTGAAGTATATTTTCCCCATCCGAAACGATGGAGGCGACCATGAACGAACGCACTTCCAAGAAGCCCGGTATTGCCGACTATGTTGCCGCTCACCGCAAACACAAGGACTGCTTCCTGGACGAGATCGATCGCCTCATCGACTGGAAACCGCTCGAAAAAGTGCTTCGCAATAAACTCAAGCGAGTGGCCAATGCTGTCGGCAACCCGGCATACCCGCCGCTGCTCATGTTCAAGATCCTCCTGCTCCAACGGTGGTACAACCTCAGCGACATGGCAGTGGAGGAGGCCTTGTGTGATCGTCTGTCCTTTGTCCGGTTCGTGGGCCTTTCGCTGGACCACGACGAGGTGCCGGACGCCACCACGATCTGCCGTTTCCGGCAGAGCCTGGTGGAGCGCAATATCCTCAAGCGTCTGCTGGACAAACTCAACCATCAGTTGGAACGCCGGGGATTGCTCGTCCGAGAAGGGGCCATTGTCGATGCCAGTGTCGTTTCCTCTGCACGTCGTCCGCTCAAGGTTTTCGACGTGCTGCCCGAGGATCGCGAGGAAGATGCCGATGGCGAGCCGGAAGTGACCGTCCGATACTCCGAGGATCCCGACGCGGCTTGGCTGCGCAAAGGCAACCGGGCGTATTACGGCTACAAGATCCACGCAGCCACGGACAGTCGGGACGGTTTTGTGCTCGGTGGGCATGCCACGCCGGCCAATCGGTCCGATACGGAAGAATTCGTCACTGTACTGGACGAAGTCGGAGCCAGGGTTGGCGAAAGCGTCTACGCGGACAAGGGGTACAGTAGCCAGCTGAACCGGTACGTGCTTGCGGTCCGGGGACTCACGGACGGCATCATGCACAGGCCGCGCGGAATCGGGAAACTGACGCTCGCCGAAAAGCAGCCAATCGCCTGATCAGCAGCGTTCGCTCAAAGGTGGAGCGCGTTTTCGGCACACTCAAACGCGGCTACGGATTCTGCCGCACGAGATATCTCGGGACGGCCAAAGTCGAACTGGAACTGGCTCCTCAACGCCATGGCCTTCAATCTGAAAAAGGCAGTCCTCAAGGGCGGTTGTTAAGAAGTCGTGCCCCCTTTGGCTGGCAAATGCCGCCAATTGGGCGCAACCATCCTGGATCGGGAGAAAAATCAGCCACGACTGCCGCCTCGCGACACTGAGAAACGGGACAAGCTGCG
>Ga0268359_11342_pt1 | contig 27310 bp, 24 predicted proteins | sample BioMet11_FD_194416 | JGI IMG/M metagenome (GOLD analysis project Ga0268359, IMG submission 194416) | Sewage microbial communities from Oakland, California, United States - Biofuel 11 (PacBio Assembly) | ecosystem: Engineered > Wastewater > Sewage > Unclassified | place: USA: California | collected...
GCATTGGCACGGTGCTCGGGCTTGTGAGCGGCTATTTCAGGCGCTGGGTGGACGAATGCATCATGCGCGTGGTTGATATCATGCTGTGCTTTCCGTCATTTTTTCTTATTCTGGCGGTTATTGCCTTTCTCGAACCCAACCTTACCAATATCATGGTCGTCATCGGGCTCACATCGTGGATGGGCGTCACCCGCCTTGTACGGGCCGAGGCCCTGACCCTGCGCGAACGCGAATTTGTGGACGCGGCGCGACTTGCGGGCACCTCCACGGCGGGCATACTGTTTCGGCACATATTGCCTAATGCCCTGGCCCCGGTGCTTATCACAGCTACCCTTGGCGTTGCCGGGGCAATTTTGGTAGAGTCAAGCCTCAGCTTTCTGGGGCTGGGCGTACAACCGCCCGCAGCCAGCTGGGGCAACATGCTTATGGACGGCAAGGCCGTCATCGAAACAGCGCCCTGGCTGTCGGTGTACCCCGGTCTGGCCATCCTGATTACGGTTTTGGGGTATAACCTTCTGGGTGAAAGCCTACGGGATATTTTTGATCCACGGCTGCGACAATAGCTTGAAAATACAGCGTATTTATATAAGTTAAAGTTAAACTTTAACACAAACAAACCGCTATAACAACACGTTGAAGCTATGCTTGAATACCTGCGCATCCGCAATCTGGCCCTCATTGAAGACATGGAACTGGAGTTTTCGCCCGGCATGAATGTGCTCACGGGCGAGACCGGGGCGGGCAAGAGCTTTATTCTTAAAGCGCTGGGTTTTTTGCTGGGCGACAAACTTTCGGCGGATATGGTGCGCGCTGGCGCGGAGCGGGCGCAGGTCGAGGCGCTTTTCAGCACCAGCGAGGCCGACATGGTTTTGCGCCGCGAAATTGTGGCGGAGTCAGGCCGCAGCCGCCTGTACATCAATGACGAGCTGCGCTCGCAAGACAGCCTGCGCGACCTGCGCAATCGCCTTGTGGCCCACACCAGCCAGCATGCCCAGCAAAAACTGCTGCAGGTTCCTTTCAGGCGCGGCTGCTTGAGAGCGGCATAAGCTGCCCCGAGCAACTTGGCCAGCGCGACGACCTGCTCGCCCGCCTGCAGGCGAACGCCACGCAACGCGCGGCCCTGCTGGAGAGGCAGGCCGGGCTTGCGGAGCGGCGCGAGCTGCTTGAAATGCAGCAGCAGGAAATCGACAAGGTCTCGCCTGAAAATGGCGAAGAAGAACGCCTTGAAGACCTGCGCACACTGGCCCGCTCTGTGGAGCACCAGCGCGAAAATTATGAACAGGCCCTTGTTTTGCTGCAGGGAGATGAGCAGGAAGGCGTCATCGACCAGCTTGGCCAACTGGAAAAACTGCTGCAGCGCATGAGCCGCGAGGACGAATCACTGCAGGCCGATGCCGAGGCCGTCGGCGCGTTGCGCCAGCAGCTGGCCCATCTGGGCGGCAGATTGCGCCGCCCCCCCGCGTTGCCAGGCCTCGACGAAATGCCCGACATGGACCATGTGGAAGAGCGCCTTTTTGCCCTTGCACAGCTCAAACGCAAGCTGCACCGTACCCTGCCGGAAATTTTGGCCCTGCGGAAGGAAATCGCGGAAAACCTCTCCTTTCTTGATGTTTGCGCCCTCGACATCACCCGGCTGGATAAGGAAGCGGCCGCGCTGGCTGCTGAGCTCGCAACGGTAACAGCCCGCATCATCCCCGCCCGCCGCACGGCGGCGTCAGCCATTGCCGCCAACCTCGAAAACGAGCTGCGACAGCTGGGTTTTTCAGACCAGGTGCGGGTTATCCCCGATTTTGCAAACCACGAAATATGGCCTGGGGTTGCAGACGAGCGCGGGCGCATTCTCTGGGCCCCCAACCCCGGCCAACCGCCGCAGCCCCTCGACAAGATTGCCTCAGGCGGCGAGCTTTCGCGCTTTTTGCTGGCACTTGCCAGCGTGCAGCAGGACGATGAAGGCGCTACCTTTATTTTTGACGAGGTGGATGCTGGCGTGGGCGGCATGACCCTGAACAAACTGGCGGAAAAACTCTACGCACTGGCCGAAAAACGCCAAATGCTGCTCATAACCCACTGGCCGCAGCTGGCAGCCCGTGCCCGCAGGCATTTTCAGATTAATAAGGTCGTACGCGACGGCGAGACATTTACTCTCTGCTCTCCCCTCAACAAGGCAGACCGACATACCGAGCTTGCCCGCATGGCCGGTGGCGGCGCTCAGGGCGAGGCCATGGCCCGCAGCCTCGAGGTCTGAGACTCTGCAAAATTTGCCGGGCCATCTTTTTTTGTCGGCGTGGATTGTCTGCCAAGGGCCATTGGGCGTTATAATCCTGGCCCGATTCAGGGGATCAGCCGACATTTTTTGACTTTTTCTAAACTTTTTCCCTTGATTTTGGTTTTTGAGCGTTATGGCACTTATTTTGCTTATATCAGAGCCAGATGGCTGTAAGGCAAAATTGACCATAGCCACAGGGGGAGCATGTGACTACCGAAAATAACAACTATATAAGCGCCATGCTCCACATGCAATCTGGCGCTTCCGAAGCATCGGCCACGGTGCGGCACACCCCGACAACGGAGAGGCCACTCGCCGAGCTTGACGAAACTTCAATCAGGACGCTGAATTGTCTGGCCAAAGACGGCGAGGGGCTTGTTTCGGCACTTGAGGCGAGGCTTGATTCGCTGCAGGAGGCCTTTATGGACATGCTCAACACGCAGCTGCAAGAGCGCCATCTGCGTCCGGAAGACCGCCTGCATCTGTACCTCTCGCCAGAGGGCACGCTGCTGGTCGAGGGCAACGACAACGACGCCAACCTGCTGTGCGATATCATCGCCCGTAAGCCTGATCTGCAAAAAAGCTTCAAACAAATGGCGCAGGTGGCCATGTTGTCGCACGGCGTGGAGCTGGCAGCCCAGATGCACAACGACATTATGGACCAGATCGAAGACGGCAACCCTTTGCTTGGGCACTACCACATGTGCCTCAAAGGCCCTCTCTCGCATTTCTATATCCGTTAGAGCTTGCCAAACTGGCATAAGCGCCTTATTGTATTGATTGACCAAATGGGGGCGCACTGGTTTCGACGGGGACGTGAAAGCCTTAGCGGCAGGTCGAGGCGCCGCAGGCCTCGTAAAAAGCGGCAACAAAAGTAATTGCCAACAACGATTACGACTACGCTTACGCTGCCTAAAAACAGCGAGGCAAAGACCGCCTAGGCGGTCACGTCATTCAGGGCCATGTCTGATAACCTTGAGTGGCGACACTTATCAGGCTGGCGGAAATCGGTTCTTACCGGGGTTTTCCGCGAGGAGTTTACCGGCGAGATTGCTGTGATGCGCCCGGTCAGGGGCTACCACCACGGTGAAATTAATTCCTGACATAAACCTGTAGATGCTTCGTGTGGACAGTTCGCGGACGGGGGTTCAACTCCCCCCGCCTCCACCACCCCCAAAAATTAAAGTGGCTTATACGGTCTGCATAAGACGTATGAGCCACTTTTTTTAGCCATTGCTACAGTTCAGCCCAGTTCTGGCGGCCGCTTCGCAGTAATGCTTCTACGTTTCCAAGGCCATTCAATACTCTGCTTGCCGCTGTCATGAAATTCCATTTGCAAGCATCACTTTCTTGCCCCACTGGCAGATTGTTTCGAGCACAGCAGTAATTTGCGGCAGCTTTCCGGCAGGGCGTACTCGATTGCTGGGGCTCCTGCTTATGCTCCATGCTTGCAACCATCATGCTCCTGCAAAACCTTGAGCGCCGCGTGAGCATTATATTTGCCATGCGTCAAGCTTGTGCTTTAATTCAATATATCACTTTAATTACAGAGCACAAAAATGTCCTGGCAACTCAAATCGTCGGACAACCGCTGACCCTGTAGCGGCAGGCAGCAAGCGCATCCTGACAAGCCGCAGGATAATTTGATCCAGCATGCACCAAACAACCGAGGGGTTGCGGATTGTTCCGTAACCCCTCTTTCATTTTCCAACCGCCGCGTGCAGGTTTGCCCCTGCTGGCAAGTCAGAAACAGCGTGTAAAGATCATCCCTGCGCTACGTCAGGGGCGCACAAGAATCTTGATGTTTTCATCCTTGTTGTTGATAAGCTCAAGAAAACCCTTTTCTATGATGTCTTTGAGTTCAATCTTGCCGGTAATGAGGTTTTCCGCCTTGATGACGCCTTTGGCCATAAGCGCGGCAAGGCCTTTAAAATCTTCAATGGTATAGGCAAGCGTGCCCATAACCTTTTTGTCCGTGCCGCTGAGACTGAAAAAGTTGAAGGAGCTGGGTTCTTCAAAAATGCCCACAATAATGGCCGTGCCCGTGTTGCGCAGCACGTCGATGGCCAGAGGCCCGGTAAACTTGTTGCCGATGCACTCAAAAGAGACATCAGCGCCCGACCCGCCGGTCAGTTCCCTAACACGGGCTATGGGCTCGCATTCCTTGGGGTTGACCACAATGTCGGCACCGCATTCAATGGCCTTGGCAATGCGCGCCTTGGACATTTCAAGCACAATAATCTTGCCCGCGCCTGCGGCTCTGGCGGCCATGATAGTGCCAAGGCCTATGGTGCCGGCCCCAAGTACAACCACATTGAGGCCCAAAATGCTGCCCGCCATGCGCACTGCCTTAAAGCCGGTAGCAAGAGGCTCCATCACGGCACCGGCCTCGGGCGAAACGCCTTCGGGCATGATAAAGCACAATTCTGCCGGTACATTCACATAGGGGGCAAAAGCGCCGTCGTTGTGCAGCCCGGTAAAGGCCAGCTTTTCGCACACGTTGTAGCGCCCTTCACGGCAGGGCTGACACTCGCCGCAATGCTGGCAGGCATCAGGGGCGACCATGTCGCCAACCTTGACGTTGGTAACGCCGCTGCCCACGGCTACAACCTTGCCGCTAAACTCATGCCCAAGAATAACGCTGCCCTGCTTGCCCGTGAGCGGGTGCGGGGCCTGGGTGGGGATAAAAATGGGGCCAGCCAGGTATTCGTGCAGATCCGAGCCGCAGATGCCGCACCAGTCAACCTTGATCTGAACCCAGCCAGGGGCCGGGGCGGTGGGGAACGGGCACAGTTTCAACGCGGATATCTTTTTTGCCGTGCCAAACAACCGCCTGCATGGTTTCCGCCATAACTGCCTCGCTTGTTAAAAGTTGAATGCCAATACCCCCTCTTTGCACAGGTCATGCCGTAAAATCCGCGCCTGGTGCGGCTGGGATGACATGACCGGTAGGCCCTGCCCCTGCTTGGTCGAGAAAAATTGCACATGCTGACAGGCATACCGCTGCGGATGGCAGTGTCCTGAAGTGGTACAGCAGCTCCCCGCTCTGCGCCAAAGTTGAACAGCCCTTTCCAGGGCCAGCCCGGTCCCCTCTGCGGCCGGCGACTGCGCTATCAAGGTTAACCCTGAAGCCCACGCGCCAGGCCTGATGCGTTTGCCACGGCTGCAACCAGTAACCAGCAGACGCGCACGGCTGCAAACCTCTGGGGGGCCGCCATTCCACCCTACCGCCAAACTGTATGCGCAAAAAAAGGCCTGTTTCAGACCTTCAGCGCCGCTAGTGCGGACCTCGGATCCAAAACAGGCCTGTTTTTATCTTTTGTTTACTTTCGCAAACAGATGGCCCTAGGGCATAATCTTGCGCAGCTTGGCGTACAGGGTGTTTCGTCCGATGCCCAGCGCCTTGGCCGCCTGAAGCATGTTGCCCTTGTAATGCTCAAGCGCAGATCGGATGACCCGCGCCTCCTGACTGTCCAGGTTAAAGTCGGTCATACCCGGCAGCGCGGCCATAGCCTCCGCGCTTTTTTGAGCGCAGGAGTCGTCGCCACCAGCCAGCGCGGGTTGCAGGTGCACCGGTAGGTGCGCGGGCAAAATACATCCGCCCTGAGCCATGTTGACGGCAAACTCGACGCTGTGCACGAGCTGGCGCACATTGCCAGGCCAGTCGTAGTCTTCGAGCACGCGCAGCGCCTCGGCGGAAAAGCCGCCAAAAGGATGCCCGTAGGTGCGGCACAGACGTTTGCAGTGGTATTCCGCAATAATGACAATATCTTCCCTGCGTTCGCGCAAAGGCGGGATCTCCAGCGCAAGCACGTGGATGCGATAAAAAAGATCTTCACGAAACGCACCCGTGGCAAGCAGTTCGTCAAGGTTACGGTTGGTGGCCGTAATAAGCCTGAAGTCAACCTCCTTTGTCTGCTTGCCCCCCACGCGGGTAACGCAGTGATCTTCAAGAGGCCGCAACAGGTTAACCTGCATCTCAAGCGGCATTTCAGAAATTTCGTCAAGAAACAGCGTGCCCTTGTCGGCCAGCTCAAACTTGCCGGGGCGGCCTTTTTCCACCGCGCCGGTAAAGGCCCCGCGCTCGTAGCCAAAAAGTTCGCTCTGAATAAGCTCGCGCGGCAGAGCGCCGCAATTAACGGCCACAAAAGGCCCGTCGGCGCGGCGGCTCGCATTGTGTATGGCCCGGGCAAACAGCTCCTTGCCCGTGCCGGTTTCGCCAAGCAGCAAAACGGCCGCAGGGCTCTGGGCCATGTGCCGTGCCTGATCCACCGTACGCTGCATCTTTTCGCTGCGGTAAACAATATCTCCAAAGGGGCGTACGCCTTCGCGGCGGGCAACGTGCGGCGCAGGAGCCGCAGGCACGGGCCGCGCCTCGGCTGCGGCCTGCAGGGTCACAAGCGCGTAACGGGCATCAGACCGGCCCGTCATGAAGGGCATCACGCAGGCTGTAAGGGACGGGTTGGTCAGACAGCGCAGGGGCACGCCCTCGGCCTGACAGCTGTTTTCCGCCTGCTGGCGGGCAAACAGCCCGTAGTCAAAAAACGCCTCGGCCCGACGGCCGCGCACGTCGCCGTTAAAGCCCAGCAAATGCTCGGCCTGCGTGTTGATGTAGGTAATGACGCCGCTTTCATCAACCATAAGCACGCCAATGGGCATGGAACTGAAAAGCGTATTGAGCAGCGCGCGCGACTTGTTCTCCATGTTGCTCAGCGATGCGTTGAGCAACAGGCGCTCTATTTCGCGGGCAGCGCCAATGGCCAACCACAGCGCCTGACTGTGATCCGCCTGCGTTGGCCCAGAAATGTCAAAACAGCCCCACAGCTGGCCAAAGGGCGTAAATATTGGCGCGGCGGAACACCCCCAGGCCTGATGACTGTTGCAAAAATGCTCCTCGCCCATGACCTGCGCGGGTATGCCGTCTGAAAGGGCCAGGCTTATGGCGTTGGTGCCCACGCTCCGCTCAGACCATACGGCTCCGGGGCCAAAATAAAGCTGGTCAGCCTGCAGCAGCACGTCCTTGTTGCCGCAGGTGCGCAGCAGGCGGCCATTGGCTTCAGAAACAGTCATGAGCAGGCCTTTGTCCTTGATCTGCTCATACACCTGCCGTTCCACCCCTGCCGCAAGCTCGGCATACACCTCGGCCTGCGTGCGTATCTGGCTCATGGGCGTAAATTCGGCGCATTTGGGCAACAGGGGGTCGACCCCCAGATCTCGACAGCGCATCCATGAGGCCGCAATGGGCTGCGGCAGGGTGTCGTCGACGATTTTTCCCGTCCGTATAAAGGGACTCCCAGGTTTGACGCCGGTTGGCGCGCCTTGTTCCGCAATAGCTGTTAAACAAAAAGCCGGAGCGGTTGACGCCTTCAGCCATCAGGGGTTCCTGCCGCATTTCAAAGACATCGCCATTTCTTTGCAGAACATACATGACTTATCTCCCGGACGTGCACGCCCTCTCAACAAGCATGCCGGTTCGCCGACCCTCCGCAGTGCGATAAGGCCTGTGCCCCAATTCTGAATAAAGCGACCTGCAGCTTTACTTTACGCAATAACATCGTCTCCAAAAAAATGGAATAGGTCCTTCAGACAAGATGAATCTATATATGGAGCAAAAAAAACAACTACATGAATTTTTTACATATTGCAGTGTATCATAACAGGTCTACCAGAACAGCAATGTGTTCGATTTTCGAACATTATTCAGCACACAATCAATATAGCAGTCAAAATAGCCATTGATTAATGCCGTTTATAAAGTGGTATCAGAGTTGCAATCATCGTAGGCATAAACGCGTGCGCCACATGGCGCAAGGAGGTAGCGGATGGCCTACGAAGTGCAGATGCCCAAATGGGGCCTCACCATGAAAACTGGCAAGATAGCGCGCTGGCTTGTGGCCGAAGGCGGCGCGGTGGGCTGTGGGGACAACCCCTGCTGGAAGTGGAGACCGACAAGATAACCAACGTGGTCGAATCTCCGGCAGGCGGCGTGCTGTTGCAGATCGTCAGCCCCCAGGGAGAGGTTGTGCCTGTCATGCAGGTTATCGGCATAATTGGCGAATCTTGTGAAGCAGTAGCCACCCAGGCCGCAAGCCCCGTAGGGGCGACGCCAGCCGGTTCGGCAGCGGCCGCGTCTCAGGGCCAGAGCAGGCCCGCTGCGGGCAACGCCAATCAGGGTGAGGTGCGCGCAATGCCCGCCGCCCGCAGGGTAGCCAAGGAGCTTGGTGTTGACCTGGCCACGGTAACGGGCACAGGCCGCGACGGCATTGTTACGGAAAAAGACGTGCGCACCGCGCACGAGGCTGCGGCCAAGACCCCTCCCCCAGCCCCGGCGGCCCCATGCGCCCAGGCGTGCGCTGCGTCTGCTGATAGCGCGGACGAGGTCATCCCCATGGACGGCCTGCGCAAGCTCATAGCCGACAACATGCAGGCCAGCCTGCAAAACGCGGGCGCAACTGACTGTTTTTGTGGAGGCGGACGTTACCGAAATGGTGGCCCTGCGCGACGCCATGCTGGCCCGCAACAAAAAAGACGCCGAGTACCGCCTTTCATTCAATGACATCATCGCCTTTGCCGTATGCCGCGCCCTCAGGCAGCACCCGGTCATGAACTCCACCCTGCAGCAGGACGGCATCCACATGCACAAGCATGTAAATCTTGGCGTTGCCGTTTCCCTTGATACGGGTCTCATCGTCCCCAACGTCAAAAATGCGGACACGTTCAGCCTTGAAGAGCTCAAGGCCAAAGTGCGCGATGCCCGCCTACCGCGCCCGCAAGGGCGGCCTTTCCATGGACGAGATTTCCGGCGGCACGTTTACCATCTCCAACGTGAGCATGCTTGGCGTGGACGGTTTTACCCCCATCCTCAATCCGCCGGAGACCGGCATTCTGGGCGTCGGCCGCGTGGTGGAAAAACCGGGCGTTTTTGACGGGCAGGTGTGCGTGGCGCAAGATGATGACCCTTTCCCTCACCTTCAACCACATGGTCACCGACGGCGGCCCGGCCATGAACTTTTTGCGGCACCCTTGCGGACATGCTCGAACAGCCTGTGCGCATGCTTGGGTAACGCAAACAGGCCATGGCCCCGCACAACAACTCCAAGCGAGGTATGCGATGCTGCAACGTTACGTGGTTGAACTGGGCACAGGAGCCGACCTGCACGGCGCAAACATGACCAAGGCGGCATGCCGCGCGGTCAAGGACGCCGTTTCGCGCAGCTGCCTGTGCGGTCTGGTGGAGATACTGGCTCGCAACTCCTTTCAGGGGGTGCACGTACATGCGCGTATTGCCGTGCCCGAGCCGGACCTGGTGGACAGGGAAGCCGTGCTCGCGGTCATACCCATTGGCGAAAAAAGCATTGAGGTCGTTGCCGGCGGCTTGCGCACCCCCGGTCTGGAGGTTGCCTGTTTCAGCCCCGGTTGCAGCGACATAGTGATGGCCTGCGCGGCCCTGACCGTGTCGGTAGATATTGACTGAGTCGGCACCACAAATCAGCAAACTGAGGAGAGTACCATGAAACATCCCGACAAAAAGGTTTTGCTGGAAATGTTCAGCACGATGACCAAGATCCGCCTTTTTGAAACCGAACTGCAAAAGTTTTTCGCAGCCGGTAAGATACCAGGATTTGTTCACCTTTACCTCGGCGAGGAAGCCGTCGCCACCGGCGCGTGCGCCGCGCTCAAGCAGACGGACATGATCACCAGCACCCACCGTGGTCACGGCCACTGCCTGGCCAAGGGCGGCGACCTCAAGCTCATGATGGCCGAAATCTATGGCCGCTCCACCGGTTACTGCAAGGGCAAGGGCGGCTCCATGCACATTGCCGACTTCAATATCGGCATTCTCGGCGCCAACGGCATCGTTGGCGGCGGCGGGCCTTTGGCCGTGGGCGCGGCCTTCAGCTGCCAGTACAAGGACACCAAGGGCGTTTGCGCCTGCTTTTTTGGCGACGGCGCGTCCAACCAGGGCACCACGCAGGAATCGCTCAACATGGCCAGCGCCTGGAAGCTCCCTGTCGTGTTTATCAATGAAAACAACTGGCTACGGTATTTCCTGCCCGCAGAGCAAATCCATGGCCATCACCGACATCGCCGACCGCGCCGCCGCTTACGACATGCCCGGCGTGGTGGTGGACGGCAACGACGTGCTCGCCGTGTACGAAGCCGTGACCATGGCTGTGGAACGCGCGCGCAAGGGTCAGGGCCCATCGCTTATCGAATGCAAGACCTACCGCTGGCGCGGCCACTTCGAGGGCGATGCCTGCGTGTACCGCAGCGAAAAGGAACTGGAAGAATGGAAGGCCAAGGACCCCATCCCGCGTTTTGCCAAAAAGCTGCTCGATACAGGCACAGCCACGCAGGCGGAGCTGGACGGCATCACGGCCTCTGTCGCAGCCGACATTGAAGCCGCTGTCCAGTTTGCCGAGGGCAGCCCCTATCCCACTCCGGAAGACCTGCTGCAAGACGTGTACGCCTGATCTGTTTGACTGAAACTGCGGAAACCACCTTCAGATTTTTCAGAATGGAGAAAAATATGGCGATCAAAACCTACCTGCAGGCGCTCAACGATGCCATGCGTCAGGAGATGGAGCGGGACGAAAACGTGTTCATCATTGGTGAAGACGTTGGCAAGTTTGGCGGCTGCTTTGGCGTAACCCAGGGCCTTTTTGACAAGTTTGGCGAGCGCCGCGTGCGCGACACCCCCATTACCGAAAGCGCCATCGTCGGCGCGGCCGCCGGTGCGGCTGCCGCAGGTCTGCGCCCCATAGCCGAACTCATGTTTGTGGACTTTATCGGCGTGGCGCTCGACCAGCTCTTTAACCAGGCCGCCAAGATGCACTACATGTTTGGCGGCAAGGCCAAGGTGCCCATGGTGCTGCGCATGCCCCAGGGCGCTGGGGTCGGCGCAGCCGCCCAGCATTCGCAAAGCCTTGAGGCCTGGTTCATGCACATTCCCGGCATCAAGGTATGCATTCCCTCCACCCCGGCTGACGCCAAGGGCCTGCTTATCAGCGCCATTCGCGACGACAACCCCGTGGTCTTTCTCGAACACAAGATTCTGTACGGCGTCGAGGGCGAAGTAGGCGACGAGGCAACCCCCATCGAGCTGGGCAAGGGTGATGTAAAGCGTGAAGGCACTGACGTGACCATCGTCGCCACCTCGCTCATGGTTCACACCGCCCTTCAGGCCGCCGAGGCCCTGGCAGCTCAGGGAATCAGCGCCGAAGTGGTTGACCCCCGTTGTCTTGTGCCGCTCGACAAGGACATCATCCTCAATTCCGTCAAAAAAACGCACGCCCTTGTGATCGCGCACGAAGCCGTAAAAACCGCAGGCGCGGGCGCGGAGATAGCCGCCATGGTGGCCGAGGAAGCGCTGGACTACCTGGACGCCCCCATCGTGCGCGTGGGCGCGCCCTACTGCCCTGTACCCTTCAGCCCGCCGCTGGAAAAGGCCTACATTCCCGGCGCGGATCAGATCATCGCCGCAGTCAAGTCGCTGCGATGACATAGTGTGCGGGGCAGGCACAGGCACAATGCCTGCCCCGTCGCCGCAACGCCTGACCACTGCGGCTGGCCGTTGCGGCATCCCTGCAAGCACAGTTGCGGGCCAAGCCTGCGCCATACATCCACCGGAGCCAACGTGAAAGCAGCCATTATCGCCAACCCGGCATCAGGCAAGGACATACGCCGCATCGTCGCGCACGGCAGTGTTTTTGACAATCAGGAAAAAGTGCGCATGGTGCGCCGTATTCTGGTTGGTCTGGCCGCCGCCGGGGTTCGCGATGTTCTGTACATGCCAGAGGGCTACGGAATCGTGCCGCGCGCACTCGGCGATCTGGAAGCTCTTGAAACGCCTGTCAACGTGGCTCCGGTGAATATCTACCAGCACAACACGCAGGAGGACACCGTCAACGCCGCCGCTCTTATGCAAAAAGAAGGCGTTGCGGTCATCATCGTCATGGGCGGCGACGGCACAAGCCGCGCAGCCTGCAAGGGCGCGCGCAAAACGCCCATTCTGCCGCTCTCCACCGGCACCAACAACGTTTTTCCCGTTATGGCCGAGGCCACGGTGGCCGGGCTTGCCGCGGGCGTGCTGGCCTGCGGCGGCGTGACCCTTGACGAGGGCTGCTACGAATCCAGCCTGCTTGAGGTGCATGTGGAGGGCCAGTTCAGGGATATCGCCCTAGTGGACGTAGCCGTGTACGACGACATTTTTCTTGGTTCGCGCGCCATCTGGGACATCACCAGAGTCAGCCAGATCATTGTTTCGCGCTGCAGACCCGACAGCATCGGCCTTTCAACGGTGGCTGGCCAGCTCATGAGCATATCGCCCGAAGAGCCGCGCGGCCTTGCCCTTGACCTCGACCCGGATTTTGCCTGCCGCGTGCGCGCCGCCATTGGCCCCGGCCTGTTTGCCGACGTGGGCGTCTCGCGCGTGCGCCAGCTTTTGCCGGGCGACGATGTGCCCGTGGGCCTTACGCCCTGCGTGCTGGCGCTGGACGGCGAGCGAGAGGTTGAGGTGCGGCGCGGGCAAAACGCCTGCGTGCGGTTGTCCGAAGACACCATGCGCGTGGTGGATGTGGCCCGCGTCATGGAATACGCCCGGCAGCGCGGGCTGTTTTTGCGGGGCGCGCAGGTCTGCTACGCCAATTAGGCGCAGGCCGCTCAACAAGCCTGATCACCCGAACACAAGGAGCTTGTTTATGAAACTCAAGGCCGCATTCATTTTTCTGAGTCCCCGTGGAGAAAGCAACGGCGTGAAGGCCGAGCACCGCAGCTGGACGCGCACCCCCGGCGTAGAGCTGCTGACCATTGGCGTGACCTCTTACAAGGAAGCCGTTGAGGCGGCCCAAAAGGCCGTATCCGACGACGGCTGCGCCGCCATCGAGCTGTGCGGCGGCTTCGGGTACGAGGGCGCGGCCATGGTCGCCAGGGCCGTCAAGGTGCCTGTGGGCGTGGTGCGCTTCGACATCCATCCCGGCCTCGGCAACGCCAGCGGCGACGGCATTTTTGCCTGACGCTGGCACGGTTTCACGTCCTGTTTTGTTCACCCCCCGCTGCACGGCTTTGCAAGGCCGTGCTCAACTGGAGGATATGACTATGACTCTCAACGGCAAGGTTGTTCTGGTTACCGGATCCGCTCAGGGAATAGGCCGCGGCATAGCCCTGCGGCTTGCCAGGGACGGCGCGGATATCTGCCTTGTAGACATGAACAGTGACAAGTTGACGGCCACTGCGGACGAAGTGCGCGCCCTTGGCCGCAAGGTTGCCACCTATACGGCCAACGTAAGCGACCGCGAGCAGGTTTTTGCCGCCGTGGACCATGCGGAAAGGGAACTTGGCGGGTTTGACGTCATGGTCAACAACGCGGGCATCGCCCAGGTCAAGGCGCTGCTGGACGTCACCCCCGACGAGATCGAGCGCATCTTCAAGATCAACGTCAACGGCGTGCTGTGGGGCATACAGGCCGCCGCCACAAAGTTTATCGCCCGCAAGCAGAGGGGCAAGATCATCAGCGCGTCTTCCATAGCCGGGCACGACGGTTTTGCCCTTATCGGCGCTTACAGCGCCACCAAGTTTGCCGTACGCGGCCTGACCCAGGCGGCGGCGCGCGAGCTGGCCTCGCGCGGCATTACCGTAAACGCGTACTGCCCAGGCGTTGTTGGCACAGACATGTGGGTGGCCATCGACGAGGGATTTTCCAAAATCACCGGCGCTCCCAAGGGCGAAACCTACAAGAAGTACTGCGAGGGCATCGCTCTTGGCCGACCGGAAACCCCCGACGACGTCGCCGCCTTTGTCTCCTATCTGGCTGGCCCGGATTCGGACTACATGACCGGTCAGGCCGTGCTCATCGACGGCGGCATGGTTTACCGCTGACGCGCAACGGCACGGGCAGACGGCAAAAAGGCAGCCTTCCGCCGCAACACATAACATCGCAGGAGAACAGCAGTGAGCATAGAACTTGCCATGCCGAAACTTGGTCTGACCATGAAGACCGGCAAGGTTTCCAAATGGTTTGTGGCCGAAGGCGCCGCAGTCAAGCAGGGCGATGATCTGTTTGAAGTGGAAACCGACAAAATCACCAACAAGGTGGAAAGCCCCGCCGACGGCGTGCTCTTTCAAATTGTCGTCCAGCCCAAGCAGGAGGTTTCTGTGGGGGCAGTGCTGGGCATTCTGGCCCAACCTGGTGAAAACATTGCTCGGGTGGATGGCGCGTCTGACTCCCCCGCTTCCTCTGGTTCGGAAGCGGGCGCGCCAAAACCCGAAAAAACCAACGCGCCAGCCGCCGGGCAACCCTCTGGCACTAGCGGGATAGCGTCTCCCGCAGCGCGTCGGCTGGCGCGTGAACTTGGTATCGACCTTGGCTGCGTTACCGGCACCGGCCCCGACGGCCGCATCGTGGAGGGCGACGTGCGGGCGCGCCACGAGCTGGTGGGCAAAATCAGGATCACGCCGCTGGCCGCCGCAGTGGCAGCCAAGGCCGGGCTGGATATTTCGACCCTCACCGGCACCGGCGAGGGCGGCAAGATCGTGCGCGAAGACGTTGATCGCGTCCTGCACCCCGAAAAATTTGCGGCGGCGGCCCAAAGTTCCGGCCTGAGTTCAGGCCAGCCCGCCAGCGCGGACGTGCCCTGCTCCGTGCCCATGGAGGGCATGCGCAAGATCATTGCCGACAACATGATGGGCAGCCTGCAGAACTCGGCCCAGCTTACGCTTGTAAGCGAGGCGGACGTTACGGCCTGCGTGGACGTCATCAACGACTTCAAGTCGCGCAACAGGAGAAACAAAGACTTCCGTCTTTCCATGAACGACGTGCTGATTCTGGCTGTTTCCAAAGCGTTGAAAAAGCACCCGCGCATGAACGCCACCTTTGACGGCGCGACCATCACCCGCCACGCCGAGGTGCACATGGGCGTGGCCGTGGCCCTGCCCGAGGGGCTGATGGTGCCCGTGCTGCACAATGCCGACAGGCTGGGCCTGCTCGACATCGCCAAAGAGGCCCGCCTGCTGGCCGGGCGCGCCCGCAAGGGCGAGCTGACGCCCGACGACATGAGCGGCGGCACGTTTACCATTACCAACATGGCGCACTCTGTGGTCGACTTTTTCACCCCCATCCTCAAACCCGGCGAAACCGGCATCCTTGGCGTGGGCCGCGTGGTGGAAAAACCCGTCATTCGCTGCGGAGCCATAGTGGCCCGTTCGATGATGGGCCTCAGCCTCACCTTTGACCATAGGGTGGAAGACGGCGCACCCGCCGCCGAATTTTTGAAAACGCTTGTGGAATATCTGTCGGAACCGGCCCTGCTGCTTTTTTAGCACGCTCCCCGCAAGGCTGCGGCAATGCCGCGCCCATACTGCACAACCAGCACAGATCAGGAGAACACAATGTACGATGTAGTTGTCATTGGTGGTGGCCCCGGCGGGTATGCCGCCGCCATCCGCGCTTCGCAACTCAAGGGCAAGGTGGCCCTGGTGGAGGGGGCAAATATGGGCGGCACCTGCGTTATGCGTGGCTGCATTCCCAGCAAGATATGGCTGCGCGCCGCCACGTTGCTTGAGCAGGCGCGCAAGGCTGGCGAATTTGGCCTGGAGCTCACCGTGGGCAAGCTTGATTTTGCCGCTGTTCTGGCACGCAAGCAGGGAGTCTCCAACGACATACGCATGGGCATGGAAGCGCTGCTCGCCAACAACGGCGTGGACGTGGTTTCGGGCATGGGCGTCATCACCTCGCCCTCCACGGTTGAAGTTGGCGGCAAAAAGCTTGAGACCAAAAACATCATCGTTGCAACCGGCAGCACCATTGCCCAGCCCGATGTTCCCGGTCTGGACCAGGCGGCCTTTACCACAGACCAGCTGCTGGACATGACAAAGGCTCCGGCCTCGGTGCTGATCACCGACCCGAGCTATATCGGCGTGGAGGTAGCCACCCTGCTGAGCATCCTTGGCAGCAAGGTGATCTACGCCGTGCCCGGCCCGCGCATTCTGCCCGATGAAGATCAGGATTCCGGCCAGCGCATGTCCCAGTCGTTGCGCGAGCGCGGCGTGCAGATCATGGCGCGCCACACCCTCGTCAAGGTTTCCGGCAAAACCTGCACGCTTAAGAGCGGCGACAAGGAGCAGACCGTCGAAGCCGACAGGGTGCTCGTCTCCGGGCGCAAGCCTGTGACAGCCCAATTGGGGCTGGAGGCTCAAGGCGTAAAATTTAATGAAAACGGCGGTATCGCTGTTGACCAGCAATGCCGTACCGCCTGCCCGTCCGTATTTGCCATCGGCGACTGCACCGGCGGCTGGATGCTCAGCCATGCGGCTTCGGCCATGGGCATTTGCGCGGCGGAAAACTGCATGGGCCTCAGCTCCAGGTTCCCCGCTCACCTTGTTTCCCGCGCCATCTGGGGCAGCCCGGAAATGGGCTCCGTGGGTCTGTCCGAGGAGCAGGCCGAGCGCAAGGGCTACGAGGTGGAAGTAGGTGGATTTCCATATTCCATCAATGGCTACGCCATGTTGCGCGGCGAGGTGGACGGCGCCGTAAAGATGGTTGCCGACGCCGACACGGGCGAGATTCTGGGCGTGCACATTGTGGGCAGCAATGCCTCCGAGCTTATCGGCGAGGCGGTGCTGGCCATGCAGCTTGAGTGCACGGTGCGCGAATTTGCCAAGGGCTTCCGCGTGCATCCGGCATTTTGCGAAAACCGTGGTCGACGCCGCCCGCGACGCCGCAGGCTGGGCTTTGTACCTGCCCAAGCGTGGCTGACGCACATTGAAGGAACCGGCGGGGGAGCCGTTGGGCCCGGGGTAAAGGCCTCCCCGGCCCCCCGCCGTAAAACTGTTGAACCAGTCGCCCATTACAAGGAATCAGCCATGTCCGCCCTACTCACATGCCCGCCTGATGCCGATGCCGGTTTTGCCCGGTCGAAAACCTGCCTCTCGAAATACTGGAGCTGGGACGCATCGAATACGGCGAAGCCCTCGATTTTCAAAAACGCCGCGCCGATTCACGCATCGGCGGCGTGGTGGACGACACCCTGCTGCTGCTTGAGCACGACCCCGTTATCACCATGGGCGCGGCGGCACAGCCGACCACCTGCGCGTTGCCGAGGAATCGCTGCGGCGGCTGGGCGTAGGGCTTTACTGGGTGGAACGCGGCGGCATGGCGACCTTTCACGGTCCGGGCCAGCTGGTGGCCTATCCTGTCATACGTCTGCGCCAAAAAGACCTGCATCTGTACATGGACAAGCTGCTTGCCGCCATTGCCGACGTAGTGCGCTCCTATGGGCTTGAGCCGCAGCTTGGCCTGCACGGCCCCGGCGTATGGATAAACGGCGGCAAAGTTGCCAGCGTGGGCGTTGCCGTGCGCAAATGGGTGACGTTTCACGGCATGGCCCTCAACGTCAACACCGATGTGGACTGGTTCCGCCTCATCACCCCCTGCGGCAACCCTACGGAACGCATCACCTCCATAGCCGCCGAGCTTGGATCAGAGGTTGATTTTGCCGATTGCCTCCCAGCGCTTTGTGCAGGCCTTTGCCCGCGAGTTTTTCTTTACGCCTCGCAGCGGACTGGCCCTTGCACCGTCCAGGCTGGCTGACGGTTTCTCTCAGGCCTGAGGCCGGTTTGCGCCCGGTGGAAAACACGCTTGCCGACCTGCACCTGCACACCGTGTGTCAGGAGGCCCAGTGCCCCAACAAGGGGGAATGTTATTCGCGCGGCACGTCGACCTTTATCATCATGGGCGACAGATGCACGCGCGGCTGCCGCTATTGCGCCGTGGCCAAGGGCGCGCCCGAGCCGCTCGACAGGGCGGAGCCCGGCAACGTGGCGCAGGCCGTGAGCAGACTGGGGCTGCAGCATGCGGTCATAACCTCGGTCACGCGAGACGATCTGCCCGACGGCGGCGCAGAGCATTTTGTGCGCACCATTACGGCCATACGCGGCGCAAGCCCGCAGACGAGCATTGAAGTGCTGGTGCCGGATTTTCAGGGCAACCCCCAGTCACTTGCGGCTGTGTGCGCAGCCCGGCCCGACATGTTCAACCACAACCTCGAAACCGTGCGACGGCTTTTTGCGCAGGTGCGCCCCGGAGCCAGCTATCAGACCTCCCTTGAGGTTCTGCGCTACGCGTCCCGGCAGGGTTTGCGCGTAAAGTCGGGCATCATGCTGGGCCTTGGCGAATCATGGGACGAAATTCGCATGGCCCTGGCTGACCTGCTGGCCCACGGCTGCCTTTTTCTCACTCTTGGGCAGTACCTTGCGCCATCGCATGCGCATGTGCCTGTGGCGCGGTATCTGGCCCCGGACGAATTTGACCACTGGAAGACAACAGCCCTCGCCATGGGCTTTACGGGCGTGGCCTCGGCCCCTTTGGTACGCAGTTCGTACCGCGCCGAAGCCATGCTGGCGGACATGACGAAAACGGCCCCACTGGCCGCACATACCTGTGAAGCGTGCTGAGGAGAATGATATGAAGCTGAGGATGTGCAAGCGCGGCTCTACCACTGCCGCACTGATGTTTCTGGCAGCCTGCGTGCTGACGGCCATGACGGTTATGCCCGCCGACGCCCGCGCGGCGCAGCAGGGCAAGCCAGCTGACGGCATGCCCGCCGACAGGCCGGGCAGATCGTGGTTTATTGACGAAACTGGCTTCCACGCCTCTGCCCACGCCAGCATGTCGTGCGCCGACTGCCACGCGGAGCAGGCCAACCACGCGCACCCTAGGGCCGACAGGCTCAACAAGCCTGCAAGCACGGCTTTTAACCGGGATACCTGTCTGCAGTGCCACGGCTCGGTCGAAGACGATCTGGCCAAAGGCACGCACGGCGGCAAACCCGTTATGAAAACGCAGGACTACGCCAATTGCGTGACCTGCCATAACCCGCACTATGTTCTTGGGCCGGAGGCCCGGGCCAGGGGTCTGCGCCCCGCCAGCGACATGAGCAACTCATGCAACGTGTGTCACAAGGCCCAGACCGGGCTGCCCAAGCCCGCTGCCGATGTGGCCGCCTGCCTTTCGTGCCACGGCCTCAAGACCGGCAGGGCCATGGCCGCCGCGCCCGCAACGTTCAGCAAGGGCAAGCAGCCGCAGGGGCCTGTGATGTGCCTTACATGCCACGGGCCGGATGCCTCCGCCGCAGCGCCGGGCACAGCCACGCCGCGAATTTCCGCCGAAGGTCTGAAATCCATGACCCACGGCGACATGAACTGCCTCACCTGCCACACGGATGCGGCCCGCTACCCTCACAACAGACAGGATCGCGTCAACTGCCTTACCTGCCACGCCCGACATGACGAAAAAACCATCCACGACGCCCACAGCAACGTGAGCTGCGGCGCGTGCCACTTCTCAGGCGTTACCCCGGTGCTTAACAACGGCAAGGTTGATTTTACCGTCAATGCCGGACCGCTCAACGTGCACAGCATGACGCTTGCAAGCGGTACGGCCTCCTGCGTGCGCTGCCACAGCGCCGCCCCTGCTGGCGGCATGGCGGGCGGCACAGGTGAGGGCGGTTCCGCAAGCGGTTTTGCGGGCAACGGCAAGGTTGGCGCGGCCAATGCAATATTGCCGCCCAAGAGCGTGCTGTGCATGGGCTGCCACGCGGCAACCTTAAGTGTGCAGGACACGCCCTCTCAGATCGGCCTTGGCATATTCGTGCTTGCCTTTGCGGGCCTTGGGCTGTTCTGGCTCTCGTGCGCCAATCTGGGCGACGGCTCGCCGCAAAAGGGACACGCCGCCGCTGCGGGTCAAAGCCACGGCTGCCCTGCGCCCCGGCATCATGCCGCAAGCGAGTGCCGCTGGGCCTCCCTGTGCTGCGACGTGTTTTTGCAGCGGCGGCTGTACCGCGAATCGCCCATGCGCTGGGCCGTGCATGCGCTCATATTCTTCCCCTTCCTGTTCCGCTTTGTCTGGGGCCTGATGGGTCTTTCCGGCTCGCTGCTGTCCCCGGCCAGCCAGTGGCCCTGGCTGTTGCTGGACAAAAACTGGGGGGGTGGAGCCATGCTCTTTGACATAAGCGGTCTTGCCCTGCTGCTGGGCCTGCTGCTGGCCGCAGCCCTGTGGCGGCGCGAAAAGAGCGTGGCGGCCAATCCCCCCCGCCACGACTGGGCCGCCCTGTACCTGCTGATGGGCATTACCCTTACCGGATTTGTGCTTGAAGGCATGCGCATTGCCCTTGCGGGCATGCCCGAGGGCAGCGGCTACGCCTTTGCGGGCTATGCGCTGGCCCAGGCTTTTGCCCCTCTGGGGCAGGCAGGCCTTGCGCGCATCTACGGCTGGGGCTGGTACGCGCACGCTGCACTTACCGCGCTTACGGTGGCCTACATACCCTTTAGCCAGTTGCGGCACATGGTTACGGCCCCCCTGTTTCTACTTGTTCAAACCCTGCGTGGCCGCCACCAGGCCTAAACCATCACATTAAGGAGATCGTCATGGAAATTGCCGGATACAATATGCCCGAGGACCTGTACTACGACCAATACCACTTCTGGACCCGCGTCGACGGCGACGAGCTGGTCATCGGCATGGACGACTTTGCCGAAAAGCTGGCAGGCCAGATCGTGTTTGTGCAGCTGCCCTTTGTGGGCAAGGCCGTCACTGCGGGCAAAAAATTTGCCAAGGTGGAATCGGGCAAGTGGCTGGGCACGGTCTACAGCCCCGCCGATGGCGAGATAACCGCCGTCAACGAAGAGCTGGAGGCCAACCCCACCGTCATCAACGCCGACTGCTACGGCAAGGGCTGGATGTACAGAATCAAGCCCAGCGACATGAGCCAGATCAATTCGCTCATCCACGGCGGCAAGGACGTTCTCGAAGCCTGGCTGCAAGAGGACATCAAGAAGTTCAAAAAGGACTAAGCCATGCGTCAATCAGCATTCAGCATACGACAGCGCATGGCGCTCGATGCCTGCACTGAATGCGGGCAGTGCCTCGCCGTGTGCCCGGCAGTGGCGGCTTCTGGCGATGCGGATCTTTCGGCGCAGGTGCGCATGGGCAATCTCAAAAAACTGCTTGCGCGACCGCAACTTTTTCTGGCGGGCGCTGTGCGACGTGATTGGCCGCGAGCCTGCAGCCACGCCTGAGCGCCTCAAGGAATACGGCACTTCGGTGTTTCGCTGTTCGCTCTGCGGCGATTGTGAAGAGATATGCCCTGCCGGGCTGCCCCTCAAGGACCTGTGGCTCTCCCTGCGCGAAGAACTGTCGCGCACGGGGGACGCCCCGGAAAAAATCCGCATGATCCGTACCAACCTTGAAGCAAGCCACAATGTCTTTGACGAAGACAACGACGAGCGCGGCGACTGGGTGGACGACATGCGCAAGCCCCCAAAGGGCGGCGGCCAAAAGGACAAGGCGGAGGTAGGTTTATTTTACATGGCTGCGTGGGGGCCTACTTTCCACTGGCGCAAAAAATTCCCATGGCCTTTGTGGAAATTCTGGAAGCCGCAGGCGTGGACTTTACCATCATGGCCGGCGACGAGTGGTGCTGCGGCTTTCCCCTTGTGGGCTCGGGGCAGAGCGCCGACCTGCCCGCCATTGTCCAACACAATGTAGAAGCCGTGAAGGCGCGGGGCGCGCGCAAGGTCGTGTTTACCTGCCCCTCCTGCTACCAGATCTGGCGCGAATCGTACCCGCCGGAATTTGAGCTGGCCCACGCCTGCGAAATGGTCATACAGCTTGTGCTTGAAGACAGGCTGCCCCTGGGCGAGCTGCCCATGACCGTGACCTACCATGACCCTTGCGATCTGGGGCGCGGCGGGCGCGTGTTTGACGAGCCGCGCGAGGTCATGGCCCGTATCCCCGGCCTCAAGCTGGTTGAGATGGAGCACAACCGTCGGCACTGCCTGTGCTGCGGCGGCGGGGGCAACCTTGAGATGATCGACCCCGACCTTGCGGCGGCCATGTCCAAACGCAAGGTCGAGGAAGCCCTGCGCACCGGCGCGCAGGCCATTGTCACCAACTGCCAGCAGTGCGTGCGCACCATGACCACCTACGCCAAGCGCAACAAGGTGAACATAGAAGTGCTGGACATGACTCAGCTTGTGGCCCGCTCGCTTGAGGCCCACGCCAGGGAGGCCAAACGCAAGGCCGCAGAGGCTCAAACCGGGGCAACCCTCGCGCAGGCCTGACCGGAGCGGGCAGGCCTCTGAAAAAAACGGTGCAGGGGCAAAGGTGTGTAAACAGCAGTTACGCGGCACAACAGGGATCACGAACCGGCTTTGCGGGGCGATGCCCAGCAGGCTGTAGAGGCGTCAAACGCCCCATCAGGAGACGCATATGCAGTGGCGATTGCTTGATTTGCCGCCGCTTACGGCGGCGGAAAATATGGCGCTTGACGAGGTGCTGCTTGAAATACGCGGCAGCGGCCGCTCGCAGGACACCCTGCGCTTTTTGCAATTCAAACCGGCCACGGTTCTGGTGGGCTTTCACCAGTCCATACAGGAAGAAATACGCCTGTCCTACTGCCGCGAGCAGGGTATCGACATCAACCGCCGCATCACCGGCGGAGGCGGCCTGTTGTTTGACGAAAGCCAGATAGGCTGGGAGCTTATCTGCGACAAAGCGTTTTTTGGCGTGGGCATACCCAACGCCAACCTGTTTAGACGCTTGTGCGAACCTACCGTCACCGCCCTGCGCGGCATGGGCATAGACGCGGCCTTTCGTCCCCGCAACGACATAGAGGTGGCCGGGCGCAAAATTTCCGGCACCGGCGGCACGGACTGCGATGCGGCATTTCTGTTTCAGGGTACGCTGCTGGTAGATTTTGACGTGGAAACCATGCTCAAATGCCTGCGCGTGCCCGTCGAAAAGCTCAAAGCCAAGGAGATCGATTCCGTCAAAAAACGCGTCACCTGCCTGGCGTGGGAACTTGGGCGCGTACCGGCCAGCGCGGACGTAAAAGCTGCCCTTGCCGACGCCTTTGAGCGCCATATGGGCATAAACCTTGTGCCCGGCGGCCTTACGGCAGAAGAGGAAGACTTGCTGGCCGAGCGGCTGCCCTACTTTCAGTCTCAGCAATGGATAGACATGGTGCGCCCCACCTATGAAAAAACAGAGGTTGTGCAGGGCGCGCGCAAGTCGCCCTACGGCCTTGTGCGCGTGACCATGCAGCTGAACATGCCGCGCCGCGTGCTCAAAAACATCTTTATTACCGGAGATTTTTTGTCGTTCCCCGCGCGCGCCCTGTTTGACCTTGAGGCGGCGTTGCGCGGCCAGCCTCTGGATATGGAGCAGCTGTGCGGCAGAATCCACGACTTTTTCAACGACGGCCGCATAGCCATACCCGACATGGATGCCGAGGACATCTGCATTCCTCTGCGCATGGCCATGGAAAAAGCCGCCATTGCCCGTCACGGCATACCGCTTGAGCACTGCAACCGCATCTTTACCACCAACGGCAGCTTTGACCAGGTGCTGGCAGCCGGGCCAGAGGCACTGCTGCTGCCCTATTGCGCCAAGCTCAAAGACTGCGACCTGCGCTTTACCAAGGCTTGCCGCGCATGCGGCGAGTGCTCCGTGGGCGAGGCCTGGACGCTGGGGCACGAGCGCAAGCTGCGCACCGTATGCATAACCAATTTTGAAGACCTGATGGAAGAACTGGCCAAACTCAAAAAACAGGGCGTGCCCGCCTTTATCGGCTGCTGCTGCCAGCCTTTTTACATCAAGCATGCCGAAGACTTTGACCGCCAGGGTTTGCCGGGCATTCTCATAGATATAGAAAATACAACCTGCTACGAGCTGGATCAGAGCGAAGCGGCCTACAAGGGGCAGTTTCGCAGCCAGACAAGCCTGAACATGCCCCTGCTGCATTCCATTTTACGTGTGGCGCAGCAGGCGCACGCTCCTGGCGGGGAGGCGACGTCATGCGGGTCATAACCTGTGATGTCCTTGTGGTGGGCAGCGGCCCAGCCGGATCAAGCGCCGCGCGCGCAGCGGCTCAGGCCGGGGCCTCTGTCGTTGTGGCGGAGAGGCGGCATATTGTAGGCAGGCCCGTGCGCTGCGCCGAGTACATACCCGCCATGCTGGTTGGACAGGCCGATGTGGGCGACGAATATATCGTGCAGCGCACAACCGGCATGCGCAGCTTTCTGCATGGCCGCTGCATACAGGACATGGTCGCCCCCGGCTGCGTCATAGACAGGGAAATGTTTGATCAGGCTCTTGCCCGCGCCGCCGTGTGCAGCGGCGCTAGGATTCTTCCGGGCCATGCCGCTGTGGGCCGCGAAGGCGGCGCGGGCAGCAGGGTGTTGTTGTCCGCGCCCAACAACGCCACAATCGGCGTGGCCGCACGGGTTGTCATTGGGGCCGACGGCCCTGTCTCGCGCGTGGCCCGCTGGGTAGGCCTGCCCAGACCGCACTGCCTGCCCTCCATACAGGTGCGCCTGCCCCTGCAGGAAAAGCTGGAGCACACCCACATCTATTTTGACGAGAGCATCCGCGCTGGCTACGCATGGTTTTTTCCCAAGGGCAACGTGGCCAATGTGGGTCTTGGCATGCTGCCCACACCGGGCACGCCGGGCCTGCGCTGGGCGCTGCGGCGGTTTGTGCGCGGCATGGTCGGGCTCGGCCTTGTGGGCGACAGACCGCTTGGCCTTACTGGCGGCTGGATACCCGCCGGCCCTCCCCGCTCCTACGTGTACGGCGACACCATCCTTGCCGGCGACGCCGCCGGGCACACCCACCCCATTACGGGCGCGGGCATTTTTCAGGCTGTGGTGGGCGGTGCGATGGCGGGCCGCTGGGCGGCAAGGGCCGTGCTTGAGGACGATCTGACCCTGCTGCGCAAATACGAGGAAGAATGGGCCGATTTTTACGGCGACGCCCTTTCCCACGCGCATCAGCGCCGCCAGCAGTGGGAGGCGCACACGGGTTCGCTTGACGCCGCAATCAGGAAATTCTGGATAGGATTCAGGGAATATTATGCAGCTAGCTGAACAACTTAGCGTATCCGCACCCGGAACATACGGCGGCTACTGCTCGTCATGGCCCGCAGATATCCCGCCGGAGCTGCGCTGGGACTCCGCGCGGCTCACCGCTGCGCGCGAGCTGTCGTGGAAAATTCACGGAAAAAAGATTCTGTTCTACCTGCCGGGCATGTACGTGCGCGACGGCGTGCAGGGGCAGTATCCGGCTCTTTCCATCACCGGGGGCGTCTGTCGGCAGCAGTGCGCCCACTGCGGCGGCAAGCTGCTGCTCGGCATGCCAGACGTAAGCTCTCCCCAGCGTTTACTGCAAAAATGCCGCGAGCTGGTCGCCCAGGGCACGCAGGGGGTGCTGCTTTCCGGCGGGTGCAACGGACGCGGTCAGGTGCCGTGGCAGGATTTACCGACACCATCGCCGCCATAAAGCAGGAAACAGGGCTCTACATTTCAGTGCACTGCGGCATGGTGGACAAGCGAGAGGCCAAGGCCCTGCGGAGCGCGGGAGTGGATCAGGCGCTCATTGACGTTATCGGCAGCGACCAGACCTATGCCAGCGTTTACCATCTGCCCGACGGCCTGCGGCTGCTGCGGCAAAGCCTTGAGGCCCTGGCCTACGCGGGGTTGCCTGTGGTGCCGCACATCGTGGCCGGGCTGCATTTTGGCCGCCTGATGGGCGAAAACCACGCGCTGGAAATTCTGGCCCGCCACCCGCCGGAGCTGCTGGTGATAGTGGCCTATATGAACCTGCCGGGCACAGCCATGGAAAACGTGCGCCAGCCTGACCCGCGCGGCGTGTGCGGCCTGGTGATACGTGCGCGGGAGCTTATGCCAAACAGCCAGATAAGCCTTGGCTGCGCCCGTCCGCGCAAAGACGCCAGCGCCCTGGAGGTGCTCTCGCTGCGTGCGGGCATCAACCGCATGGCGCTGCCTCGCATGAGGCCGCAGCCCTTGCCGCCCGCATGGGCCTGAAGGCGGAATTTCGCAAAACCTGCTGTTCTGTGCTGCTGGGTGAGGGGACACAGGGCTGGTAGCCAGCCCCGCACCAGCCAAAATACTTGCCGGAGAATACCATGAGCCAAGCTAAGCAACTCGACAGCCAGTGCCCCACCTGCTGGCAACAGACCCAACCTCAAAGCCCGGAAGTGGCGCGCATGAGCCTTGCCGCCGCCATGACGCTTGATTTTGCACCCGGCGCTTTTTACCGCAACGCCTGCCTTTCGTGCATCAACCTGCTGCTGACCTACCGGTCGGGCTGCGCAGCCCGTTGCGCCTATTGCGGCCTTTCAGGCGCCAAAGAAAAAAAGGAAAGTTCGAGCAAAAGTTTTATCCGCGTGACCTGGCCCGCCTTTACCGTGGAGGAAATCGTCGCGGGCATTGTGCGCCGTCAGGAGCGCGTCAAGCGCATCTGCATATCCATGCTCACCAACAGCCGCGCCCCTCGGGATGCGGCCCGGATATGCCGCCGCCTGCGGCAGGCGGTAGATATACCGGTATCCATGCTTATCTCGCCCACCATCATCACGCGCAGGAACCTTGAGGAACTGCGCGACGCCGGAGCGGATAAAATCGGCGTGGCCGTAGACCTGGCCACGCCCGAGCTGTTTGACCACTACCGGGGGAGCGGGGTCGGCGGCCCGCACTCGTGGAACCGCTACTGGCAGTGCCTAGGCGAAAGCCTGGATATTTTTGGCAAGGGCATGGCCGGGGCGCACTTTATGGTGGGCATGGGCGAGACCGAGCAGGACATGTGCCGCGCCATGCAGCGTGTGCACGACATGGGCGGCAATACCCACCTGTTTTCATTTTTTCCCGAAGGGGGGTCGCCGCTGGCTGACCGCCTGCCGCCGCCCATAGACCAGTACCGCCGCATACAGCTGGCGCGCTGGCTTATCGACAGCGACCTCGCCCACGAGCGCCATTTTACCTACAACGATCGCGACGCACTGACGGGATACGGTATTTCCAGGGCCGATCTGGATACCGCCATCGATTCCGGCGAACCGTTTCGCACCTGCGGCTGCACGGGACGCGACGGCGAGGTGGCCTGCAACCGCCCCTACGCCAATTCGCGCCCGGGACCCGGCATACGCAATTACCCGTTCAAACCTGAAGACGCCGATGTGCGCCACATCCGTC
>Ga0268359_11159_pt1 | contig 27111 bp, 26 predicted proteins | sample BioMet11_FD_194416 | JGI IMG/M metagenome (GOLD analysis project Ga0268359, IMG submission 194416) | Sewage microbial communities from Oakland, California, United States - Biofuel 11 (PacBio Assembly) | ecosystem: Engineered > Wastewater > Sewage > Unclassified | place: USA: California | collected...
TTCCTGTTTTTCTCTAAATGTTTAATCAAACTTTCAGGTATCTGTACCGTATTTTTTATACCTAGAAACAAAGTATCATTGGATGCGTTGTCTACCGGTAAAATATGTTCAACGGAATGATATGGATTCAATCGTGCTAATTGATTCATTTCTTCATGGGTCATATTCATTTCCTTTTTAAAATGGATGGAACGGCAGTTTCCTGCCGTTCCTTTCAAACAATAACTTAGAATTACTTAACAGGAGCAAGCGCAATTAAATTGACAATCAGTAAGAGATTCAGAAGAATACCATATGCGATGCAGGCAATCGGACCGACAGCCAGATCAACAACCGGTTTCTTAGACTTCTTATTGAGCAGCCAGCAGGCTACAACAAACAATGCACCAGAACCTGTGATTCCTGTGAATGCAGCAGCCATTGCTTCAGCAGCAACAACACCGCCGACAAGCAGAGCGACTTCCAGGACTTTATTCATTGAAGTACGGATATGCTCACCCATATCCTTCATGCCAGGGAATTTATCCATGCCCTTAGCAAATACATTGATCAATGCAAGTTCAACAACCATAACTGCAGCACCACAGATGGCAGCAACAATTGGATTGCCATGAAGTGCTAAGCCGATAACAAAGACGAATGTGCATCCAACAGGCCCATAAACACCAGTTACGATTGCTGTTGTGAAGACCAGTGGAACAAATCCGATAGCTCTAGCAAATGCGGCAATTGCTGCATCGCTGTATGCTTCCTTTGCCACCAAGGCAAGAGATGTAGGATCACCGGCAACTAATGACATACTTGTTGCAGCAGCAATCAGAGCACCCATAATAGCAAGCAGGAACCAATTCTTACGAATTCTAGAAACCTTATCAGAGAATGTTGTAACAAGTGCTTCGTTAGCACCTGCGCCATCCTCTTTCTTTACCTTTGCTGCAAAGACAATCATGCAGATCATACCTGCAAGCATTGCCATACCAAAGCCATTCAGAGAGACCTTTGCAGTACCCATGGCAAATGTACCGAACTTTACAACGAAGTAGTAAACAGCTAATGTAATTGCTGCTGTAATGCATCCTTCTTTAAAGCCGTGCTGATAAGCTACAGCAACTGCTGGGAAGATAGCAAATGCAGCTGTGACATATGTAGATACAGAACCTAATGCAGTTAAGAAGTTGTAAGGTAAATAGCCGAACAGTGTAACGATGAACTGTAAGCCGACCAGAATACCTACACCGTAGACAGCACCGATGACTCCTGCAAGGATTGTACCAACCATGTTATCTGGGCACCATGTGCCGATAATATCAGTTGTCAATAAAATACAGTGAATCAGAATGATTGATGCTGCAATTGAAGTTGGAATACCGAAACCAATAACTAAACCAAAACTGATTGCGAAACTCATTGCCGCCAATTCTTTACGGTTGATTGTTCCATTGAAGTACTGTGGAACAATCGGGCGGAACCCGTCGTTGAATACTGCGATGCCCTTGTTTGCCATGATTGAAGCTAATGCACCAATCGCAGCTAGAATAATGTAGCTCATATTTCTATTCCCTTTCTTTTATCCGACGTTCTTTGCGTCGATAGCCTTCAGCCATACCGGAAGAACATTTTCCATATGCTGGGCTGTGAAGCCAAATGCGATTTTGCCTGAATCAACTGCTTTTGAATATCTTCATCAGAGAATATCTTTCCAGGCATTGAGATAGTCTGACACTTCGAAGGACCGAGCAATGCAATCGCCATTGCCAATGCGCCTCCTCCGCCAGTATTGCAAGCACCAATGTAATAATCGAACTGTCCTGCCTTCATTGCCATAACAGCATCTAAATCATTTTTCACTGCAAGTTCGACATTTCCTTTCCCATAGTACTTTTCAATAAAATCAAAAATTTCGCTTTTCATGATCTGGCCGCCGACAACAATTCTTAACATGTTCAATCCTCCTTGTCCTGAAGCAGACTGCATAAATGCATCATCAGGAACTTTCTTTCACCTTCCGGATAAACAACCGGACAAATTGAGACAATCTTATCAAATATATTTGCTGCCTTGTCATAGCATCGATCAGTTGATATCTGTTGCCAAATACTGTCATCAAGTGATTCTACTGGTTCATTCTTTTTTACTCGCTCTGTCGCCATTGCAAGATGTGTAGTAAACATTTCCATCTTTGCTTCGTCGTAATTTCCATCTGCCAGAAGATCAATTACTTTCATACTGTATTCTGCTACTTCCGGTGAAATAACCTGGCCCTGCAGTAAGATATCAATTCGTTCTTTTAACATGATTTCCCCTCATTCATTCAATATACAGTATTCTGTATTATGAATATATAATACATTCTTACTAGTATATCTGTCAATATACTACGACTATTAAATTATGTGGTTTAATTACCTTAAGAACTCGGTGTAATCTTACCTTCTGTTATTAGTTTCTGAATATTCAAAACTGTATCTACATTGATTATTTCTTTCAACAGCAAAGAGATTTCTGGACGATCTGAGCTCGTCACAATCACTGCAGCTGTATCATCATCATCGGTATGCTTAATTTCTTGTATTTAATAGATGATACCTTATCAATGATTTCATCCTTATTCCAAACCGTAGCGTCCAAGTCACCATCAATAACTCTTTCTAATAGCGTACTATATTGCACTGGTATAAAGGACACATTTTTCCCTTTACATACTCTTTCTGTCATATTCTTCTGATCGATAGAATCAGAATCAATGCCAATCTTCATTCCTGAGCGGATTGAATTCTCTTTTGGATCATGAAAAATAATAACATGTTCTGAGCAATAGGTATGTGGGGCCAAATTCTTTAACAACCATAATTTTCCCGTATTGCTTAGTAAACTCTTTCGCAGCATATTTTGACACAACCGCAAAATCGTATCTTTTTTCTGTTACCATAGCTATCCGATTCTTAGCGCCACGCATGTATCCAAGTGTAATTGGAATACTGTAACTATTATCTGCAGCAGAAATTAGGCCCGTAGCCAAACCTTCATATTTTTTTGAATACGGAAGAGGCATTGCTCCCACTAAAGAATTGATTCCGGCATACTGTAAAAGAATATGCGTATTTTTCTTTGTTAAATACGAGCCAAGATGGCCCCGTGATTCAATATATAAAGCGTCATTTGATTGAAGAGTCTTCATTGCCGTTTCAATCGTCCCTCTAGCTATCTCCAATTTATCTGTTAATTGGCTTACTGTTGGAATGCGATCACCAATACTGTATCGCAAAAATTCTTGTGATAATTTTACAATTGCGTATCCATTTTTACTAAGAAGTTGTTTTTGATAGTCCATAGTATTTTCCTTTGTAGATTAAATACACCTCTGACTAAAGGTTACAACATTTTTCCACCTTCATCAATTGACATTCCGACAATCATAAACAACTTTTATATATTTCAAAGGCATGATTGAGCTAATCACCAAACACATTAAGTATTAGTTCTCACCAAGAATATGTTTAAAAATCACATAATAGATTGGTTTTTCATAGCTTTTCTGCAGCATCTTCATCTAATATGACTGTTACATCTTGATGATTCTGAAGAACAGATGCAGGACATGCGGTTGTCTTTGGGCCGTGAATCATATTGTATACAGCATCTGCTTTATTCTTTCCCGTCGCAATCAGTACGATTTTCTTCGACCTCATGATAGATGCCAAGCCTTGAGTAATAGCTTCTGAAGGAACTTTTTCTATATCTCCTCCAAAGAATCTAGCATTGTCTTTTCTTGTCTGTTCTGTCAGCTTCATCAAGTGTGTTTCAGATTCAAATGGAGTCCCTGGTTCATTGAATGCAATATGACCATCGGAACCAATTCCTAATATTTGAATATCAACTTCATACTTTTTTAGTTCATCTTCATATTCCCGGCAGGCTGATGCTTCATCTTTCGCATTTCCATTTGGGATATGAATATTCTCTTCCAGTACATCAATGCCCGAGAAAGATTCTCATGCATAAATGTGTAATAACTCTGAGCGTGGTCTGCCGGCAGACCAACATACTCATCTAGATTGAATGTCACACATCTTTTGTACGATGTACCATTTACTATATGATCTGCAATCATCTTCTTGTACAATCCTACAGGTGAGGAACCAGTTGCAAGTCCTAATACCGGTCTCCGATTTGATTTCACAACATCCTTCATTATCTTAAATGCTTTGCTGCCAACTTCGTCACTATTCTTTTTAATTATTACATTAAACAAAATGTATTCTCCTTTCAGTCTATCTCAATTGCATAATCAGTTTCCCAGGTATGCTCTGGTGCCAGCAGAATTGTTCCTTCCCGTTTTTCAAAAGGAACATTTATTCTCATAAAATCATCATGACCGTGCCATGGTTCAATGCATACAAATGGTGTATCCGGGCTCCAAAACGCAAGCCATTCATACCCTCGAAAATGCACCGTCACGCTGTGCCTGCCATCCGTCAATGAAACTTCGGTACTTTTTGGATTCGTAATGATCATTGTTTTACGCAGTGAATCACGGTTCAAAGGAATAATGGTACTGATCTTCTTTTCTCCGCTGTTCAGTTCAATCGTTTCCGGCTGATTCGTTTCTATGTGATAATCTGAAAATTCCTTATCTGGATCTATCGGACAGTTAAATGCTGGGTGGAGGCCAAAGCTGAAAGGCAGCTTGCTGTTATAATCATTTATGATTTCGTAATGAATCTTCAATGTCCTTTTATTTAAGGTATAAGTAATATTCATCGTAAATGCATATGGATACTGTTTTTCTGTTTCGCTATTGTCTGTAAGCCGCATAACTAAATGTTCTTTATCATGCTTCACACACGTAAACATACTGTGCCTGACGAATCCATGGTTTCCAATAGTGTACTCTTTCCCGTTAATATGAAGTTTTTTATCCCAGGTAGATCCCACTACTGGAAACAACGTTGGATTGCGCCCAGACCAATATTTAGCATCTCCCTGCCACATATATTCGATGCCATTTAAATTGTCTTTGAAGCTATGGATTTCTGATGCAAATTCATTCACAGTAACCGTAACATCATCATTCTTCAACATATATTCCGACATTGCATCTTCTCCATATAACTCTTTATTCCTATATATTTAATTCTGAGCGAATTGCATTTGCAATTTGTTTTGCCATTACATTTGAATTCCAATAATAATTTGGATTCTGCCCATCACCTTTTCTAAATCCGCCTTGCATTTTATTAGTAAGAACAATATACTTAAGTTATTGTCAGGGTCAATAGCAACGGTTGTGCCAGTGAATCCATCATGTCCATATGCATGAATTGTTGCAGAATCTCCCATCCAGATTTGATCAAGTTTAAAGCAATATCCAAACTCTTCAGATTCCTTACCAGTATCTGTATGCTGCGTTGTAAACATGTCAATTGTATCTTTATCATACAATTTCACACCATTGTACTCTCCGCCATTCAGCATTGCTTGTGATAATATAGCTAAATCCGAAGCAGTAGAAAATAAGCCCGCATGCCCTGCAACACCATTACCGCCCATTGCAGCATTTCCATCATTTGCTTCACCAATTAAAGTATACTTTCTCCACCCATTAAATTGTTCAAAGGCTGCTTGATCTTTTGTGCAATCATAACCAAAATCAGGATAATCTTTTTCATCTATCATTTTATATTCATAAGGATTGCCTAAAGATGTTGCAGCAATATCTTCTTTTGTAAAACCATTATCCAGTGGCAAATATGTTGTGTGTTTCATTCCCAATGGCTCATAAATGTTTTTCTTAGCATATTCGTCCATGCTTTCATTAGTAATCGCCTCCACAACAAATCCTAATGTCATAAAGCCGAAGTCAGAATAATGCTCAGATTTTCTATCTTTGTCTTCTTCTACAAATTCAGTATTCAATGATAATTTTTCGCTCTTTTCAAGATAAGTGCTGATTTTGATTAAAATCTCCGAAGATCCCATAATGATACTCAGAATATGCATCATATAAAGATACTGGCTGAGGCTGCGAGCAGATATTTAATGTAGTTAACATTTGTTTTAGAAATGCTGTGTCCATATATACAACGTAGGATCTTCTCTTTGCTTCTGTCGTATACTTCAGATCCTTGCATATTGTGATCCAATCTAAATATCCCTGAAGATGACGTGTACTGATTCCATGGTATTTCCGCATGAGATTTTTGAGCTCTGTATGCAGCTCATTTACATCGCCCAGCGAATCTCCTTCCTTTGTCGTGTAGTGCTGCTCACCGGCAATACAGGGTATCTGATCATTTGTTATATGGCAGGTTTCGGCGAACTGTCTGATGCTTTTTGAGGAATCGGATATGATCTTGTCCGCATTTTTAAGGTTTTTCTTGTACTTCATATATTTGTCTGTTGATTCATTGCCGAGTCCGCCAATTCTATAAAGGATGTTGTCGTGTTCATCCATAGCTGTAATAATGCACACTTTATGATGGCTTACACCGGCAAGGTTCTTGCTAAGCAGGCTTGTCTTGTGCTTTCCTCTTTCCTTTGAAATGCGCGGCATATTCTTTGTCTTTGTACCTTTCAGATTGATCTTGGTGTATGTGGCATCCAGTTCAGTGATCCCTGAAAGCCTGATGGACATCACTTTTTTAGAAACAGCAGAATAAAGAGTATGCCGCATATTGAAACAAGTCGTCACTGTTCTGCCAATCACTACTGCTTCTTGTTCCAGAGTCAAATGATTCAGTTCGCATCCAAGAAATGCAAGCCACGTATGGTATGGACTTTTAGAATGGTAGAAGAATGTTCCTGTTGTAACTGTGAAGAAACGATGTTTGCAGTCTTTGTTCTTGCATTCATACCGCTGTCTATGATTCTTTGTCCCATTCTTCCTGATATACCGGCAATGGCAGGCTGGGCATTCACATATAGAACCAGTCAGGTTCTCGTAGTTCTGTGTTTCCGCTGTAACCTTTTCCTGAATCAGTTTATAAGCATATGATTGGAAGAATTGCAGTTCAACTGGAGACAGAGTATTCATAAATCCTTGATCAAGCATAGATATCACCTCTTACCTATATGGTAGTGATGTATATCATTTCTGCTGTACAGGATTTGGTACTCCGGCGTTAAATCAGCACTGGCTTAACCTCCAATTTGGTGATTTTCAGTCAAAAAGTCCAATATTCTGTGGAATCACCGATTGATCCATCAAAAGGATTGATGAAATGATCGGCCATCCCTTTTCTTTCATAAATTGCAGTAGGGTCTTCAAAGATATCTTTATCCCTGATATCTCGAACGAAGAAATAATGCATATATTTTGAAATCTTCTGGATGAGCTTGAGAATGATCTCCTGAAGATCACAACCGGCATATTGCTGCCATATGCTGAACAGAGCGGCATACCTGTTGATATACACTGTAGCGACTCCGCGATAGTTCCGGTACCACTCAGCCATCCTGCTGTGGAGCGAGTTCACGGTATTGAGATGGTTCTCACTGTCATATTCTTTATGATCAGTCAGTATCTTGAAAGGGCAGCGCTTGTCACAAAGCATTTTCGTATAGCAGTTCTGCCCATCAGTCCAGGCAAAGATGTTATCACTGATATGTTTACCAAAAAGCGTGGCGTCTTTTATCGTTGGATGCCCCATAGAATAAGCCTGGATATATGATCCATTTTCGCGGTCAGCCCCACAGATCAGACTGACGAATTGATGTGAATAGGCGCCTCCTGCTGCAGGCATCTGTCTTTTTCTGCCTTTGACATTGGACAGCCGATATCCCTTATGGGATTCCATGAATACCTTCTCATCTATCTCCACAGCTTTATCGATTGTTTTCTCTTCGGTGATAAGGCTGAGGAAAGAAAGAAATTTATGCCTCATGCGGAAGGCAGTAGACGGGCTGACGTCGATGAGGGCAGAATTTGTGAGCAGTGAGCCGTGTTCCAGAGTACTCTTGATGAACATTGACCATTTGTCATAAGGCTGATGAGAATACCAGGTCAAATGCCCATTATCATAAGTAAATCGCTTATCACATTCTTTACAGCGATACATCTGCTTGCCAGAATGTGACATCCCGCCTTTGATCAGACGGGGATGAACTGCACCGCATTTTGGGCACATATAGAAATTATTCTTCTTCTCAGCCATATTGAGAGACTGATAATCAATGATCTGTCTCTCAATATTCTCAATCTGATAAGGATATAGTGATGAAACAACATTCTCAGTTATAAATTCCATAGAAAGTGAGCCTCCAATGACCTGAGAATATACCGCAGCCTGATCTACTGATGTACTTATTCATGTACAATAAGATGTCAAGTCACCAAATTGGAGGTTAAGCCAGCAACTATTCGTAGAAAAATAGCGAAACGAGACGTTTTTTGCAGATGTTTTTTCGGCAGCGCACAATAAAAGGCAGACATCATTCGCATTGCTTTTGACTCTGCCCTCGAATAACTATTATGTCCCGCTGTTCTGCTTTTACCAGCAGGAAATATTGGAATCTGTCCGTGACTCTGTTGCCCCGATCAGAACACCATTTGCCATGCGCAGGATAATCTGTCCCCTGCCGAAGCTCAATGAATTCGGTGCTATTGAAACATCGTGACCGCGGTCTTTTAAGTCCTGGATGATCTCTTTGGAAAAGGATGGTTCAAACTCAACTTCTTTGTTTTTCAGCCACTGCCACCGAGGCGCATCCAATGCCATCTGCGGGTTCAAATGGAAGTCAATCATATTCATGACGACCTGTACATGTCCCTGCGGCTGCATATATCCTCCCATGACACCAAACGGTCCAATCGGCTGGTCATCCTTCGTCAGGAAGCCAGGGATGATTGTATGATATGACTTTTTATGCGGCTTTAGTACATTGGCATCCTGTTCATCAAGGCTAAAGTCAGCACCTCTGTTCTGCAGAGATACGCCATAGCCTTCCAGAACAATTCCAGAACCAAATCCCATATAATTCGACTGAATATAGGAGACCATATTTCCTTCATCATCCGCTGTACACAGATAGACTGTGCCGCTTTTCGGCGGTTCTGTAAATAAAGGAAGGCCCGCATTGTCAGTGATCTCTTTCGCTCTTGCTTCACCATACGCCGGCAATAGAAAGCGATGATAATCCACCGTCATCTGGTCCTGATCTGTAACATAATGCTTTGCATCTGCAAAGGCCATCTTCATTGCTTCAATCTGCTTATGATAGGTATCCGTGCAGTCCTTCTGCTGGAAAGCAAAATTCTTCAGGATATTCAGGGCCATCAAGGCAGTGATCCCCTGCCCATTCGGCGGGATCTCCCATACATCATACCCACGGTAATTCACCGAAATCGGATCGACCCATTCCGCATGATATTCCGCCAGATCCTCCGCACAGAAATAACCGCCATCCCGTTGTGACTGTCTGATGAACTGTTCGGCAATCTCACCTTTATAAAAGCATCGGCATTTGTAGCGGCAATCAATTTCAATGTCTTGGCATGATTCGGCAGCTTCACGATGTCTCCAAAGTGATAGGACTCGCCGTTCTTTGTAAAGACACGGAACCATTCATCAAATGGTGACTGCCCGTCAAAGCGCTGATGAAAGAGCGATGTCGAACGTTCCCACATACTGCCCAGCATTGGGCCTACGGCATATCCCTGTTCCGCTAAACGGATTGCCGGTGCAAGGTCTTCCTGTAAGGAAAGACGGCCGAATCGTTCCACCAAAGTCGGCCATGATTTGACCGCCCCTGGTACCATGACTGGCTTCCATCCAAATTTCGGCATCTCTGTCAATCCCTGTCCGCGCAGTATTTCTGCCGACAGATTCTTTGGCGAATAGCCGGAGGAATTCAATCCGTACAGTTTATCCTTTACATAGACAAGGGCAAAGGAATCGGCACCCAGGCCATTTGCAGTAGGTTCTACCACTGTTAAAGCAGCTGCCGTTGCAACAGCTGCATCAATTGCATTTCCACCTTTCTGCATCACTTCCAGGCCCGCTGCCGAAGCAAGATTCGATCCGGTGGCGACCATACCGCGTTTTGCGGCAATACAGTACCGGTTCGATGCATAGGGCTGATACATTGCATCAAATTCCATCATCCCTGTTTCTCCTTCTGGTCATACAGATGACATGCTACATAATGTCCCGGCTTATATTCAATATACTCCGGTGCTTTCTGTTCGCATACCTTCATGCATTGTTTGCACCGCGTATGGAACGGACAGCCGCTTGGCGGATTGATTGGACTAGGAACTTCGCCCTGCAGGACATCCTGTTCTGTATGGTCTTTGTTGATCTTCATCCTTGGCACTGCATCCAATAACGATCTCGTGTATGGATGGAGCGGTTCCCGGAACAGATACTTACTGTCTGCCAATTCACACACTGTCCCTAAATACATGACCAGGACACGGTCACAGAAATGCTTCACAACACCCAGATCATGTGTAATGAACATGTATGTCAGATTCTTTTCTTTCTGCAGACGATTCAGCAGCTGCAGGATCTGTGCCTGAACAGAAACATCCAGCGCAGATACAGCTTCATCCAATACAACGAAGCTAGGATTCAAAGCAATGGCACGCGCAATGCCAGCCCGCTGTTTCATGCCGCCGGACAAAGAATTCGGATAGGAATAATAATGTTCTGGTTTTAAGTCAACTTCCTGCAGCAGCTCCAGTGTCTTCTGATGCCGGAGATTTTCAGGCATATCTGTATGGATACGGAAGACTTCTTCAATTGCTTTGCCAATTGTCTCATGGGGATCCAGTGAAGCAGCCGGGTCCTGGAAGACCATCTGCATATCCGGACGGATACGGCGCATCTCTTCCTTTGTCAATTTATTCAAATTGATCCCGGTCTCATAGTTCCGGTCAAGTTTTGCCTGATAGGCAGGATCCAAAGTACGTTCTGTTATCGGCAGAATATCTTTGCCGTGATACAGTTCAAATGCCTTTTGACGGCTGGCATCATCTTTTTCATGATGTGCCATTGCTTCTGCCATCTTCTGATCCATCAGCGGTTTCAGCTTAGCATTTCTTTCTTCAAAGGTCTTTTTATCCAGTCCTTTGACTTTCTTCTTTGTATGCAAAAGATCTGCCAGCTGATATTCTTCTGCTTCCGAAAGCTTTTCTTTCTTCTGAAGCCGTTCAATCTGTTCGTCACAATGATCGATTGCATCCATGGTGACTTTGTTTGCATTGTACTCATCCAGCATATCAAAATATGCTTTCAATGCTTCATGGGATTTTCCAACTTCATTTTCTGCTTCCAGAAAGAGCGCCTGTATCTTATCCAGATCTTTGCACAGGATCAAAGAACCATTCGTCCTTGAACCTTCCCGGAGCTGTCTTGATGCATCTTTTCTGCATTCGGAAGATTTGAGCTCCAATTTTGCAATCTCTTTTTTCAGCCGGTCATAGCTCTTTGCGTCTTTATCCGATCCAATCGGATCCAGCTGATCTGCCGCTTCATTAAGAGCCTTGATCTTTTCATCAATCTTCAGGCTTTCCTGATAGAATTTCTGTGCTTCTTCCTGGTATTTCTTCAGATGCTGGATCTCATCACGGATGTATTTCGGATTGATCTCCTGTGTGGATTTTCCATAATAGACACAGGAACCAGAGGTCTGCTCATACAGCTGCAGAATCGTTCTGCCCAGCGTTGATTTGCCACACCCGGATTCTCCTACAACGCCGAACTTTTCACCCTGATAAATAACAAAGGAAATATCCTGTACTGCTTTCAGTGTCTTATTGCTGTCCACTTTGAAATACTTTTTCAGCTTCCGCAGTTCCAGCAATTTCTTCTTTTCTTCACTCATGGCTGCACCTCCTTCTTTACCAGATGGCAGGCTGCATAATGCCCTGGTTCAATTTCTGTTAGAGAAGGAACTTCCTGCTTACATAGAGAACATTCCGCAGCATGCGGGCAACGTGGGTTGAACCGGCATCCGGGAATGACCTCCGTAATATTCGGGAACATGCCTGGAATTGGTTCCATGTCATCCCCATCCTTGTCCACATCCGGAACGGCATTCATCAAGCCAATCGTATAAGGATGTGCCGGATGCGTGAAGATCTGTTCGGTTGAACCTTCTTCCACTTTTCTGCCGGCATACAGGACAATGACACGATCCGCAATTTCAGCAACAACACCCAGATCATGCGTGATGAACAAGATACCTGCATTCATGTCCTTTTTCAGGCCATTCAGCAATGTCAGGACCTGCTTCTGAATGGTTACATCCAGAGCTGTTGTCGGTTCATCCGCAATCAAAAGATCCGGCTGTGCCGACAGGACCATGGCAATCAGAATACGCTGACGCAATCCGCCGGACAACTGAAATGGATACTGCTTCATCCGTGACGGAGCATTTGCAATCCCGACTTTATTCAAATACTCGATGGCCATCTGTTCGGCAGTCTTTTTATCAACGCCGCGATGCAGCATCAGATTTTCTCTGAGCTGATAGCCAATGGTCAATAGAGGGTTGAGTGCTGTCATTGGTTCCTGGAAGATCATTCCCATTTTACTGCCACGGTATTTACGGATCTGATCATCATTCAGATGTGTCAGTTCATTGCCATCCAATTGGATGGACCCTTCGGTGACTCTGCCGTTCTTTGGCAGCAGTCCCATGACACATAATGTAGTGACACTTTTACCGCATCCGGATTCACCGACAATACAAACAGTCTCATTCCGATGGACCGTAAAGGAAATGTCATGCAGGGACTTCATATTCTTTTTTCTGGATACGGAATACCGCATGAAGTCCATTCACCTCAAGTACTTTTTCGTCAGTCATTCAACTCCTCCTTTCTTTGACCATCTTGTTTTCTTTTTTTACTTTACGCCGAAATCAGAAACGGTGAACTGTCCGCCCTTGTCAAATACAACATTCGTGAACTTATTTGCGTTATAGACATAAGACGTATTTGGTGAATACATTGGTGCAACCACGCAGTCGCCCTGGATCATTTTTACAGCTTCCAGCATCGATGCCTGACGCTTTGTGGCATCGGTTGTCTTAGCACTTGCATCAACAGCTGCATCAAAGGCTGCATTGTTATACTTGACACGTGTACCATTCTTGTCGAGAAGTTCGGTTTCAAGCATCTGCTGTCCATCACCTGTTACATTGGACCAGGATAAGATGCAGAAATCGTAGTTATCCTTCTTTGCGTCTGCCAGATAAGTAGCCCACTCTTCCGAAACCACATTGACGGTGATGCCTACCTGTGCAAGCTGATCCTGTACATAAGCACCAACGGTCTTATGCCATTCACGTGTACTTGTCAGCATTGTAACGGTCTGTCCCGTCCATCCGTTCTTTTCGACCAGTGCCTTGGCATCTGCCATATTCGGTGCTACATAAGCATCATCCATTGCGGATGTATATCCGACCAGAGTTGGTCCTACGATAGATTTGTTGAAGGTCCCATTATCGCCGACAACAGACTGGGTATATTTTTCGAAATCAACAGACTCGACAAGTACCTTACGGAAGTCCTTATTTGCCATCAATGGGTTTGCGGAAGTTCCTTCATTGGAACGATATGTCATAAAGTAAATTGCAGAAGAAGAATCCGAGACTGCCTTATATCCGCTGACGGCAGCAACTGTGCTGAACGAATCGGAAGCAACTGTCGGATACAGATCTGCCTCACCTGTCTTGATCCTGGCAACGGCCGTAGCCTCATCCGCAACCACATCGTAATTCAGATTCTTGACTGCCGGTGTACCATTCCAATAACTTGTATTTGCGGCCAGTACATATTTTGAACCGGAAGTAGCAGAAACAAAGCTGTATGGACCAGTGCCTGCACCTTTGGCATCGACCATGAAGTCCTGTGTCTTATCCAATGCAGGATTTACAATCGCACTGTTTGTATGAGCAAGCTTTGCGACCAGAACGCCGTCTGCATACATCAGATGAAGCTCAATTGTATTGCATCGACACCTTATAGCTGTCAATGGATTCAACAATCGACGGACGCTGTGAACCATAGTTCTTATCCTTCAGACTGTCGATCATATAGGCAACCGCAATCGGCGGCGGTGAAATCTGTACCATCCTGGAACTTGACACCCTTTCTGAGATGGATCGTCGCGGTCAGACCATCGCTCGACATTTCCGGCAAGGACTCTGCCAGCAATGGTTCATAGGAAGTGCCGTCTACGGTTCTGCGGTACAGAGTCTCGAAGATCTGTCCGGTGACGAATGTAGAAGCCGCATCATTTGTCTTCAATGGATGCAGTCCAACAGGTGCTGTTGTTAATTCAATATTCATTGTCGCGTTGGTAGTTGAACCGGCTGAACTTGCTGCTGTGGCACTGGCGCTTGATGTACCACAAGCACTCAGTCTGCGGTCATCGCAAACGCTAATACCGCACTCAGGAATTTCTTTCTAAACATAATCTTTCCCTCTTTCTTTTTTCACCTATACGCTTAGGTCAAAACCTAATCTTTCAGACTTGGATCCAGAATATCCCTCAGTTTGTCTCCAAGTATGTTGAAACAAATAACGGTAATGATGATGGCAACGCCCGGCACAATGATCAAGTATGGAGCCTGATACATCTGTGTCTTGGCACTTGCAATCATGCCGCCCCATTCTGCCTGCGGTACAGGAACACCTACACCCAGGTAGCTCAATGTAGCAATGGATAGGATTGCATTTGCAATTCTCATGGTAGCAATCACAATAATTGTCGGCATTGCGTTAACCAGGATATGACGGGTCATGATCCACCAGTCCTTGGCACCCAGTGATTGAATTGCGGTAATGTATTCTTCCTGCTTGATCTGCAGCACACGGCTGCGGATCATTCTGGCAAAGGACGGAATTGCCCAGATACTGATGGCAATGGTTGCATTCAGTGTACTCACGCCAAGCATTGCAACAATCAGCAGGGCAAGCAGGATGCCTGGAAATGTAAATAGGACATCCATGATCCTCATGATGATGTTGTCCCAGCTTTTTGTAGAAACCTGCAAGCATACCGAACAAGGTACCAAAGACCAGACCAATAATCGTCGCAATGAAACCTACTTCAAGTGATATCCTTCCGCCATACAGCAGACGGGCCCAGATATCACGTCCCAGCTCATCGGTGCCAAGCCAATGCTCCGGCTTGAATTTATCTGAACCGGATGCCCAGAAGCCTGGGCACAGTCTAGACAGCAGATCTGTTGCATTCGGATCCCATTTTGTAAACAGCGGTGCGAAGATCACGAGAATCAGTTCCAGGATCAGGACAAAGAAACAAACAGTAGCTAATTTATTTTGGAGCAGCTTACGGAAATTAATTCTGAATTGACTTTCTCTTTTCATATCTATCCTCCCCGATCCCTACTCGTACTTAATACGTGGATCAATGACAACATAGAGGATATCCACAATCAGATTGACTAATACGAACAAAAAGGCAATGACCAGCACGGTCGACTGTACGGCATAGTAATTTCGCTGACTGATTGCATTGATCAGATAGGTACCAATGCCGTTGATTGCGAATACCTGTTCCGTGACAATGGCACCGCCAAGCAGGCCGCCAAAACTCGTGCCCATCTGTGTGATCAGTGGAATCATGGCATTGCGGAAAGCATGGACCCATACGATCTTATTCTTCTTCAGGCCCTTTGAGCGTGCGGTCCGGATGTAATCCGACTGCAGGACATCCAGCATGGCAGAACGTCCGATCCGGGTAAAGGAAGCAGCTACCTGCATGCCCAATGACAGCGCTGGCAGGAATACCTGTTTCAGTCCTGTCCAGGTCCAGAACGGCTGATCCATACCGCCTGTCGGGAACCAGCCAAGATTGACACAGAAGGAAATGATCAGAATCGAACCCAGGAAGAAGTTCGGAATGGAAATACCGCCAAGAGACAGTGTGGTCAATGTATTATCAATCCATGTATCTTTATGGATCGCGGCAAAGATGCCCGAAGGGATGCCAATCAAACAGGCAATGATCATGGAGAATACCGCTAGATTCAAAGTGTTCGGCAGCCGAACGGCCAATTCATCCAGAATCGGCTGACGCGTGATCAGGGAAGTTCCGAGGTCGCCGTGAAGCAGGTTCCATAAATAGGTCCCATACTGTACAAAGAACGGCCGGTTCAAGCCAAGGTATTCCCGCATCTGGGCAATCTCTGCTTCGGAAGCAGAAGGCCCTGCCGCAATTTCCGCCGGATCTCCAGGCGCAAAATACAGACTGGCAAAGACAATGAATGTCATACCAATCAGCAGAAGAATCATCATAATGATCCGTTTTCGAATATACCTTCTCATATCCCCCGCCTTCTAACTAATGTAAAATCTTACATGCCAATGTAAATTTTACAATTAATATGAAAATTATATTCAACTGAGAATATGTTTCAAGTCTTTTTCTCGTTAACAAAGCGCGTTTTCAGTGAATCGTGCCGTCATCAGTGGAAAATTTTATATTATTCGAATTTTATATGTAAAATATATTAATTCAATATATTATGAATATGAATCTTTCGGAAGGAGGCTTTTTATGGAACTCAAGCAAATGGAATATTTTGTTGCCATCGCAAATGCAGGCAGTATCACCGAAGCCGCAAGAAAATTGAATATGACACAGCCGCCTTTGACAATCCAGATCCAGCTGCTGGAAAAGGAGATCGGTGTCACATTGCTTGACCGTACACACCGTAAACTGCGGCTGACCGATGCCGGCCGTATCTTTTATGACCGCTGTGCCACAGTGCTCAACATGACCAGGACCATTGCCATGGAAACGTTAAATGCCGGAAAAACAAAGAGTTTCCGGCTTGGACTGACACCTACCACTATGCCGGTAGTGATACCGGCCATCGACCGTCTGACAGATAAATATCCGGATATTCACTTCATACTTTATGACAGTGATACCTATCAGCTGATGGAGCTCCTCGGGAAACGTGTCATCGAAGCAGCCGTTGTCCGTACGCCTGTATCCTTGAATGGAATTGAGAGCGTAAAAATCTCACACAACATGATGATGGTTGTCTCACGCGACCCCCTGCCGACAAAAATGAAATTGAAAAATATCCTGAGCTACCGTCTGATCATCTACCGCCGTTACGAAGCGATGATCACCGAAGCATTCAAAGATGCAAATCTGACGCCGAACATCTTCTGTGTCTGTGACAATGCCAGAACTGCATTGGCCCTGGCCAAAACAGGAAAAGGTGTTGCTCTCCTGCCGGAATCCATGAAAACAGAATGTGCAGACTCCTACATCTCCTGGATTGATTCCCGCAAAATGGAGACCAACATCCTGTTTGTAAATCCAACTGGTGAGCAGACTGAATTATCTCAAATGTTCCTGAATTCCCTGCAGCAGTATAAATAGCTGTCTGTATGATAAAGTGTTAACAAAGATTGAGTACTAATCTTTACTCATAGTTATGCTTTATTCTTCTTCGTAAATTGTAATCGACTTGCAAATCGGAACCTGTTTTGGCACTTAAAATGCCATTATTTGTGAAAATTTGAAGCGTGCTAGTGTCAAATTCAGGGAACTTTAGCTTGAATGAATAGTATGTAAATTGTGCAATCCTTGTGTGAAGTAACCTTAATATACCGACTATAAGATATTCCACACAGAAATTGCATATTCTGCACACATCAGAGATAATCTTGTTTGTAAACTTTAAGATTAAAGGAGATTAACCATGACATTTCCTAATAAGAAACACAATGATACTACTGACGCTCAGGCAATGACTGACAAGCAGGTCGATGATACCCTTACTTTGATGAAATCAGAGATTGAAGAAGCAAACAGGTCAGCTCAAAGAGCAGAGAAAAAGCATCTTTCTAAACATCATCATAAAGATAGCGATTTTCTTCTATAACTTATAGGTATCAATGTCGACTGGATCATAGTCAAATCGATAGTGCATCCCAGAGTCATCCTTGATCTTCTTATGCATATCAATATCGTGAAGTGAAAGAATGTGTGATCTATTCTGCAGGTATTTCGCTGTTTCTATATAGCAATAATATATTGTATTCACGAAACTGAGGGACTTTCCGGAGGCTCTGACACGTTCAGAGCTTTTCTTCATGACAAATTCACGATTATCGCACTTCTGTTCCAGATCCAGTGCTATATCCAGATCATGGATCTTTGGATTCTGTGTATTCACATATGAGCCAAATACGATAAGTTCCTTTACGTAATACAGGTAATACGGACTGTGATTGACCTGTTCTACTCTATTCAATAATTCGTTCAATTCCAGTGTGCAAGTTTCTCTTTTGAAGAGACGTTTCTTTCCTTCTGCCATAATTATTCTTGTTCCCTTTCCCTTATTTTTGGTGTTTCCTTTTCAACATGTTCAAAGACATTATCAAAATTCCGGTTCTTTTCTTCTTTTGTTCTGAACTCTTCTTTTTTGATGTTTTTACTGTCTTTTGTTCCGCAGTATTTGCTTCAGGCTGAGCAGGGCTCTCTGCCTCTATCTGCGTCTTCTTATTCTCTAGTGCTGCATTGATCTCAGTCAGGTCCCTGTATCCTTCCTCAAGTGAGAATGGATGCAGACGGACAAGCTCCTGCACTGGCGGGTCCTCTGGTGCTCCCATCGACCTGTAGAAGATATATCGGTTGAATGGAATATACCTGGTCAGATATGGATTCTTCCTCTGACTGGCAACAATCCCCTCACCTACGGACATATGTGCAAGCCTGTCCTTTGTCACGACAGGGACAATTTCATAGTTTGCCTTCTCTTTGTTCCAGCGTAGCTTGTTGCCGATACGTTCAGACATCTCCTTCAGTGTCTCCATATTGCCTCCAAGCAGATATACAACGTTCATGGTATTATTCTTGATCATCTCGGAAAAGTTTTTGTTGTATTGGATGCTGAGCTGGCTGAAATCCTGGATGACAAGCGTGAACCTGACGCCTTTGGATCTTGCTGCAGAAAGTGCATTATTGAGATTCTTGATCGGCGGAGAGATGCCAAATTCATCCCATATGATATTCAGTGGATACTTCAACCGCTGCGATGTCTCCATACGTGCCTGTCGTGCTATCTCAGCGAACAGCTGGCTCATGAACAATACTGATAACGGATAATAGGTGGATTTTTCATCATGGGCAATCAGGAACACTGCAATCTTCTGATTCCACAGGTCATCGAACTCAAAAGATGACCGGCTGGTCATCTTTGCAATACTGTCATTCAGTATTCCCAGGTCCATATAGGTAGAAAAGACTTCAGTGATGGAGCCTCTGGTCTCTTCCGGTGCATCCACAATGGTCTTCAGTTTGATTACAGACTGATCAGTTGGTCTTCTCAATTCTGTCAGGTAGAATTTCAAGAGCGGTTCCGGGTCATTGCCAATATCTGTGCGTACCTTGGTGAATGCGTCATTGACTGTCATCTGGAAGTTCTTGAAATTGATCTGATCATCATCCAGACGTGCAATATTGCCATTGCCGTCAACATATTCGTATTCCAGTAAAAAGCATACGATTCCTTCCAGAAGCCGCATGCCATTCTTATTCCAGAAAGAAGCATTGTCATTGCCGCCTCCGGAATGTTCTCCGGATGGGAATATCGTCATTGCCACATCCCGCAGATATTCAAAAGCAAGCGAGAAGTCAGGCTGCGGCATGTTCTGTTCCTGTACAGCAAGCTGTTTCCTCATCAGTCTCTGTGCATCCATCTTCTTATGGATTTCCTGGATGAGCATTACCTGCTCAGGCTGGCCCAATCCTTCTGCCTGATGAATCATTGCCTGGATCTCACCATTCAGGAGCAGGAAATCTTTTTTCATTTTGGTGTACTTCTCATAGAACTCTGGTTCATCCTGTTGGAGCTTTGCTTCGACTGTTCTCTGTGCCTCACGGTAGAATTTGATCACCAGGCCAAACGGGTTCCAGCTGTCGCCTTTTTCCGGTTCAATGAAGTTGATGCTGATGACCTTATATCCGGATGCAATCAGCTTTTTGCGATGAGCCCTCTGCAATTCTCCCTTCAGATCCACCACTACCATTGATTCACCACACATCCGTGAGATCTCGATCATCTCATGGATCAGACTCCAGGTCTTGCCTGAATTGGTCGTGCCTATTAAAAGGGTGTGGCTGTCCGATGCATCCACCCACATTACCCTTCTCTTTGTGATGACCGGCAGGCCGGATCTCACTGTCGTCTTCTCTCCTCCGATGTCCCATTCATGCAGCGTATTGAACTTCTTTACATCCGGCTGTTTCAGCAAGTACATCAGCTCATTCCACATCCTTTTTGGATAGTCATATACATAGTCACAGTAATCCCTGAAGTAGAATTTAGAACAGACGATCCAGATGCAGATGAACAGGTCCACCATATATACAGGGATGCCTGCACTGGAAAGATCCAGCGGTGAGGATGCCCTGTTTATGATGAAGGCAACAACAACTTTATTTATCGTAGCTACAGTCCAGACCAGTGATGCCAGAATTGCAAATGTGATGAACTGGCCAATGATAACTTCAGTCCTGCTGAACGTGCAGTGGACAAGGTCACCATTCCGGTCATACCGGATCCTCTGCAGTCCTTTCTTCACCTCATGCCGACTGGCAAGATGCGAATACTGTGTCCTCTCCTCCCTTGTCATATGCCTCTTTGCGACTCTCTTCTGTCTGTCATTCTTTCCAGGCATCAGCATACGCAATATGAGTAACAGGCTGCCCAGGCCAATGATGGCAATCATGAGATGGAAGTACTGGTCATTGCCCTGCCACCACAGGATCGAAGGATCCCATACGAAATGGCAGTTGGATCTATATGAGGCAATGTCATATTGAAAAGAAAGGAAATACGCTATCTGCATTGCCAAAATAAAAACAGACATGATCCATCCGATCAGGATGATCAGTCCGCCTATAAAATGTTTCATGATCTTTTGCCCTCCAGATACTTGCTCGCTGCCTGATCCTTGATCTTCTGCGGAGCAAGCTCATCGCTGTCCTCCAGATATGCGGCAATCTCATTCTGTATGGCAAATGTCTTCTCTGAGATCGCCCTTCTTACATCCTTGGATACATGTGTTGCAAATGTACCGGACAGGACATGATATGCCTGTCTGTTCATCCCATAGGATTTCTTCATATAGTTCATGACATGCTGGGCATGCGGATTTCCATGGTTGGCTGACAGCTGCATCAGCTGCAGTGCCTGTGCCTTCTTTGATGCATCAGGTCTCCCTTTCATGAGCCCGACTGCCTGATCAAAAAGAAGATCACCTCTGCCGGTATTGTTCTTGACCTGGTCAATGATATCGGTAAGGTGATCCTGTTTCCATGCACGGAGCTGTTCTGCAGTATAGGAATCCATATTCTTGAAATTATCAAGGACTGTATTGGCAAGCTGCACTCTGAGCTTGTTGTCCTCTGTCTGCCGGAGATGCGATATTTCAGCATTGTTCAATGTATTGATGTTCTTTGTAAGCATATTGAGCCTGCTGATGAATTCGGCATATTTCTCTCTGATCTCGCCTGTCTGCAGGATCTCATCTACGATGACATCAAGTTCAGCCCGGAACGGGATCATATTCGAAGAGCCGTACTGCAGCCTTCCTTTCAATGGAAGCTGGGAATATAGGTTCAATACATGTTCAAGGGTTCCATAAGGGAGCTTATCAGCCTGTTCAACGATGTCTGCCTTCACTTGATGGGCATCTTTCAGGACATCTCCAGCAGTGAATCCATACTGGTCAAAAATCTGTTTGCAGGCCATCAGCTGTGTCGTAAATACTGTTTTGATCATATCCAGTTCTTTCGGCTTCAGCTTGCCGCGGAAACATGTCTGTTCTTTCTCCATGAACGTGATATGCATGTGGGGATTCTTCTTGTTGGTATGATAGTCCTCCCACCAGAGCATATTCTGCGGATCTACATGCATACGCTTGAATATCTTGTTCATTGCCTCATATGTGATATTTGCAAAATCATCCTGGTCCTTCAGACAGTACTTTTCCAGCATGCTGGTGTCCTGCAGGGACACAACAAGCGTCCAGGCAAGATTGCCTTCCTTAGAGAAATATCTCTTTGACTGCTCAGCCCAGAGCTTCCTGTCCTCTTTCGTATAGAGCTTTTTTGAATCCGTCTGCGTATAGTATTGCATATCAGAGATGATTGAGTACTTGCCTTGACTCATAATTATGTTTTATTCTTCTTCGTTTATTGTGATTCCCTTGTAAATCAGTACTTGTTTTGACACTTAAAATACTCTTATTCATGATATTTTGAAGCACGCCAGTGTCAAATCAAGGGAAGAATTCTTTTATTTCATAATTTGACATCATCTCAAAAATTTGAAAAATGACTGTACAGCATCCTTATCGCAGAATGGTCTCTCACTCCATATACTCTGGGGGTGCAGATCATAGTTGAGCTAAGGAAGGTCCGCTATATGTACGTAACCCACCCACACCTTTAATTAGATGTTATTAACATAAATGGAAGCGAAATGATCTATGCTATCATGCTTTGTGCCAATACAAAAAAGAAATGGCTCTTCATCAACACTTGTGGGTGACAGAAATGATGAATGAGCAGTAAATATCTATATCTGCACTTGATTTATACCCATTAAAAATGGGCATGGGATTTTATCCTTATTCTTGCGAGTAATAAGGAGTAAAACCATGCCCAACAAAACTTTAATCAAGCAGCTCCTCCACGTCAAGAACATTGTGATAGATTCTTATAAATATTGCGCGGAAGATGATAGATTCACCATCTCTGTGCATCCTACAAAGGGACAGCAGTGCCTGTGTCCAGTATGCCAGAAGAAATGCTCATACTACGATTCTCTAGAGACCCGCAAGTGGAGATCTCTGGACATGGGATATACAAAGGTATTCCTAGGATCGAATGCCCTGTCCATGGAGTACTCACGGAATATGTCCCCTGGGCACGGCATCATTCATCCTTCACAAGGGACTTTGAGAACACTGCTGCATGGATGGCGCTGTATCTTCCCAAGACTGCGGTATCCACGTACATGCGGATCGCATGGAACACCATCGGGCCTATCATCTCCAGATACAGGAAGGATGCGGACCCATGTCCAGAGCACCGTTTCAATGGTCTGAAGCACATCGGCATCGATGAGACGAGCTATAAGAAAGGCCACAAGTACATCACCGTCATCGTTGACCATGACACCAACAGCGTCATATGGGTACATGAGAGACATGGCAAGGAAGTGCTGCGGGGATTCTTTGAACAGCTCAGTGAAGAACAGCGTGCATCGATCGAATGCGTCACAGCTGACGGTGCCAGATGGATCAGCGAGACGATGGAGGAATATATCCCCAGTGCACATCGGTGCCTGGACAGCTATCACATGGTGGAATGGGCACAGGCAGCGATAGATGAAGTACGGACAGAGGCATGGCAGCGTGCACGTGCAAACAATCATGAGCCGAAGAAGGGCCGTGGAAGGCCAAAGAAAGGCGAAGAGAAAGACAGGACAGCAGACCAGATCAAGAACACAAAGTTCACTCTTGGGAAGGCTCCTGAGAACCTTACGGCGAGGCAGAAGGCAAAATTGGAATTCATTGCCAAGACAGACAGGAAACTATATAAGGCCTACCAGCTGAAGGAGTATCTGCGGACACTGATCCACCTTCCCCTGGAAGAGCTCGAAGGATCATTGAAGGACTGGCTGTGGAAGGCATCGCATTCACAGATCAAGCCGATTTATGAACTGCAGAAGAAGATCAGGAGACATTATGAGGCGATCATCAATACTGCCAGGTATCATCTTTCCAATGCACGCATAGAGGCAACGAACAACAAGATCAAGCTGACTGTACGATTGGCATACGGTTTCAGAAACATAGACAACTTACTTGATATGGTCATGTTGAGATGTTCAGATATCTCTGTCCTGCTGCCATATCAAAGACTCATTCCTGCCCACACTTCCTGATGAAGCCTCCTAAAAATTTACATTTCATCTGTGACATGTTGGAAATCTCTGACACATGTAGTTTCAAATCCCCATTCTGTCAATTGCTTCCCTAACTGTCTTGAAATCACCCTGTCATCTTCAACAATCAAGATTTTACACATTCTTCACCTTCTCACCTTCCTATCATACCTCATCTGATAAGAAATGTCTTTTTGTGACAGAAAGGCAATTAACTTTGCAACAGTGCAGAATGCATCAATCAGAATATTATGTTCGATAATGATATCGTTCCTTCAGCATACTCTTTCAACCATCTTGAACCTATTATGAATTCATACAATCTATAAATTGATGATGCATTCTTTCAAACCAATAAAATTTTACATATTAGGTTGCCAATGGTGGCTTAGTAATCACATTGATTCACATTTCAGTATTTATTAATTGTGGTTTTCTTTTAAACTGTGACTTGCTTTGACACAAAAAAGCTTTTTATTCATAACATTTTGAAATGCCTTAATGCCAAATCTATCCATCCTCAGTTCTTAAACACAAATCAAATCTGTTATTCAACATTCTAATTTCATAGATGACCTTACCAACAAAAAGGCACCTCCTTAAATTTCGAATAAAGAATTCTTATCCGGAACTATGAGGAGGTGCCTGTATTTACTGATCAGTATGTTATGTATTATAGCATGATTGATGGCACTTTATCTGGATAGAAAATTTTCAACATCTCAAGCCCTATTCCCAATTTTCCAAAGAATAGAGAATTAACTGAAGCAATACCGTTCGGGCAGCATCCCGGAAGAACAGTATTATTTTTGGCCCTTACCGAAAAGGCTCACTGTATCTGTAAGAAGAGGCACGCCTGCGGTCCTTTTAAGCCGGAATCGTTGGAAGAACGCATGCGAAATATATGCGTTCGGACGCATTATATTGCACGGATGTATTGCCTTTTCACCTTGAACTACGGTAAAACAAATAGTAAAATATTCTCGAAAAGTATCATTCCGATCACGCGGCACAGAACGCGAGACCGTAGAACATATGTAGAACATATATAATATATCCACCGCCGGAAAGAACGAATTTGGCAATGATGATGAGTACCAGATGATCTGCCCTGAATGTGAGAAAGTCATGTACGAAAAGAGCAAGATGAAGAAACATAATTGATCAAAGTATTAACTAACATGTTTTCATAGTGCAATGCAGGACTACCTATCGGTGGCCCTGCATTTTTATATTTACCTCTGATGCATAGAAATTCTTATAAGATAAAAAAACAGAGGTAGGACACAATAATGTCCTACCTCTCTTAATTAGTCCTTGTCCATCTCGCCCATATCATTGACATTCCATTTTGGTTCATCATCCTGCTCTTGATCGGATTGTTGCTCTGGAATGTTTCCTTGTGCTTCTGTTTCGTCTTTGGGCTTATCATGTTTCTTTTTTCTCTTTGCTGGTCTTGGTCTAGGTTCTTGATCACTTGAAATTTCCATTGACTTCTCCCCCTGCAGGCTGAGATTGTCATAATCTCTCTCAAGTGAGAAGCGATGATGCTTTATTAGCTCTTGGATCGGTGGTTCCTCCCAAGCTCCCAGTAATCCATAGAATATATATTTATCAAATGGACGATACCTTATGATGAATGGATCATGTCGCTGCCTGACCAGTACCGCTTCTCCTAATGAAAGCCTCCCAAGCCGCTCCTTGGTAACAATCGGCACCACTTCATAGTTGCCCTTCTCCTTGTTCCACTGGAGCTTGCTACCGACCATGTCGACCATGTCCTTCTGTGTGTCTTTGCTGCCACCAAGAAGATATACGACATTCATCACATTCGATTGGATCATCTTTGAGAAATTGTGGTTATATTGGATATCCAGCTGGCTGAAGTCCTGGACCACCATCGTGAACCTGATCCCTTTTGATCTTGCTGCTGAAAGGACGCTATTGAGGTTCTTGAATGGAGGTGCGATGCCGAACTCATCGAAGATGATGTTCAATGGATACTTCAGGCGCTGTGTCTCCTGTGTCCTTGCGATACGTGCGACTTCCTGCATCATCTGGTTCATGAAGAGCACAACAAGTGGATAGTACGTCGCTTTCTCATCATGTGCGATCAAAATACTGCGATCTTCTGGTCCCATAGGTCATCATAATTGAATGTTGAATAACTGAGCATCCTGGAGATATCTCCATTGATGATGCCAAGATTGATATATGTGGCGAACACGCCTTCAATAGATCCCCTGGTCTCTTCCGGAGTATTGATGATCGACTCCAGCGACATGACCGAGTTAGCATCTTTCTCACGCATCTCCTCTAGATAGAACTTGAGCAACAGATCTGGTTCATTGTTGATATTTGTCCTTATCTTCTTGAATCCATCGTTCACTGTAATCTGGAAGTTCTTGAAGTTGATCTGATCAGCATCCAGTCTAGCTATGTTGCCTTTCTCATCGATATACTCATATTCCAATAAGAACCATACGATCCCGACAAGCAGTCTCATGCCATTCATGTTCCAGAATGTCGTATTGTCTGCTTTTGAGCCTGACTGATCTCCTTGTGGGAAGATTGCCATTGCTACATCCTGCAGATAATCTGCTGCCTTAGAGAAATTTGGCTGCGGTCTTGTCTGCTCCATCAATGAGAGTCCTGCTTTGGCTGCACGCTGTGATCTCATCAGCTCATGGATCTGCTGTGTGATCTGATTCTGTTCATATGTCGTCTTTGCCTCCTCTGCCTTCCGGATCAGAGACTGGATCTTTCCATTCAGTATGAGGTATTCTTTCTTCGCTTTGAGGTATTCCTTCCGGAAGTTCTTCTTCATCTGAAGATCTGCTTCATCCTGTGCATCACGATATGCCCTTGTGGTCAGATCGAACGGATTCCAGCTGTCACCCTCTTTCGGGATCTATGAAGTTGATGCTGATGACCTTATAGCCTGAAGCAAACAACTTTTTTCTATGAGTCCTCTGCAGTTCGCCCTTCAGGTCGTTGATGATCATTGACTCTCCTGCCATCCTGCATAGTTCGATCATTATATGGATGATGCTCCAGGTCTTTCCTGAGTTCGTAGTGCCTACGACCATGTTATGGGAATCTGTCGCATCGAGCCATAACGTCCTCCACTTTGTGATGATCGGAAGTCCTGCA
>Ga0268359_11444_pt1 | contig 27009 bp, 25 predicted proteins | sample BioMet11_FD_194416 | JGI IMG/M metagenome (GOLD analysis project Ga0268359, IMG submission 194416) | Sewage microbial communities from Oakland, California, United States - Biofuel 11 (PacBio Assembly) | ecosystem: Engineered > Wastewater > Sewage > Unclassified | place: USA: California | collected...
CGCGTATTGCGGCCGGAGTTGTCGTCATGGGCTATCCTTGTTTACGTAGAAGCATTAAGCCCGTCGGCCAGACTTATGCGGTAAGCGCGCCATGCGGGTATGAGCCCGGCCAGAAAGCCGGCGGCAAGTATGCCCGCCAGCAGCTGCCACTCCGCTGCGGTGGGGCAGGTAAGCGCAAGGCTGAGCCCGTAGACGGACGCCAGCATCGGGCTGAATACCAGCAGCAGGGCTGCCATAAAGGCTGCCCCGGTCAATGCGCCCGCCAGCACCAGCAGCAGGCTCTCCAGCGAGAGCAGGGCGACAATATCCCATGGGCTGGCCCCGGCCGCCCGCAAGACAGCCAGCTCGCGCCGTCGTTCGCCCAGCCCGCAAGAATAGTCGCCACCAGACCGGCCAGGCCAGCCGCTGTGACCAGCCATGATAGAACTCTCAGGGCGTTTTCGCCAGAGCGCAGCAGGGTCCACAGCTGATCAAGGGCAACGCCGGGCATTACGCCCATCAGGGCCTCCTGCTGGTCCGCGTTGATTTCACGCTGCGCGGCAAAGACGCGGGAACGGCTTTTTAACCCGACCAGCACGGCGGTGACGTTCTTGGGGGTAAGGTTGAACTTGGTTACCTGATCCGGGCGGACATGAAAACCCGGTACAGGCGCGCCGCCCTGCCAGTCGATGTGTATGGCCTCCATGGCGGCAAGGCTGATGTACAGCCCCCGGTCTACGGGCGTGCCGGTGTGCGCCAGTATGCCGCAGACCGTAAAGGGCTTGTCCGCGTGCTGGGCAAGCAGGGAGTTGCCGTCGCCGTGACTGAGCACGATGCGGTCGCCGGGCTTGTAGTGCTCCCTTGCCGCGACCTCCGCCCCCAGCACCACGTCAAAGATGCCCTCAAAGGGCCTGCCCGTGGCAAACTGCAGGGCTGCGTGGCGGCGGTACTGGTAGCGCGTAAAAAAATCAGTGGTGGTGGCCACCACGGCAAAGCCCTTGTGCGAGTCTCCCAGCGATACGGGGATCGTCCAGGCCACGTCCTTGCGCTGGGCAATACGTTGGGCGCTGTCCCAGCCCATGTTGTTCGACGCCTTGCCCATGTGGAAAACGGCATAGAGCAGCAGCTGCAGCTCGCTGCCGCGCGCACCGACAATCAGGTCAGTGCCAGAAACGGACTGCATGAAATTTTCACGCACCTGGGTGCGGACGCGCTCCATGCCCAACAGCAGGGTGGTGGAAAGCGCGATGGAAAACACCACAAGGCACAGCGTGCCTCTGCGGTTCCAGGCGCTTGAGCACGCCAGACCCAGCAAAAAACGCCAACGCTTCATGCGGCTACTCCTCATGGCAGGGCATGTTGATTTGCGCCATGCTCGCGCGCCGCGCAAAGGCATCCGCAAGTGTCGTGTCGTGGCTGACAAAAAGCAGGCTCGACCCGGCGTCGGCGCATTCGCGCAGCAGCAGGTGCAGAAAGTCCGCCCGGCGGTCAGCGTCAAGGGCAGAGGTGGGCTCGTCGGCCATGATCAGGGGCGGCGCACCCACCAGCGCGCGGGCGGCGGCAACCCGCTGCTGTTGCCCTACAGAAAGGCGGCCCACAGGGTTGCCCCACATGTCCTGGCCCAGACCAAGACGCTGCAGGAGGCGCTGCGCGGATTTTTCCGGGCTGCCGTCGCGTGCTGCCGCCCGCGCGGACCGTGCGGACGAAAATCGGCAGGGCAGCAGCACGTTGTCCAGCATGCAAAGGTGCGGGATAAGGTTGAACTGCTGAAAGATCAGGCCCATGGCGTCGCCGCGAAAGGCGTCGCGCTTTGATCCGGGCAAACGGTCCACGCGCACGCCGTTTACGCTTACGCTTCCCGATGCAGGCTGCAAAATGCCCGCAACCAGGCTGATCAGCGTGCTCTTGCCCCCGCCGCTTGGCCCGGAGAGAAAGAGCGTTTCTCCCTGCCCAAGACTGAAACGGGAATACGCAAAATGGGCTGTTTTTGGCCGGGCCAGGAATAGACGACGTTTTCGAGCTCGACTGCCTGCCCAGCGCCGTTTGCGTCTGGCGCCGCCGCTTTCTGCATGTCCCCTACCATGAGAGCTGGTGAGCCTGACCGGTCAGTTCGGCGGCGTGCTGTCCAGCGGGCGTCACAAGCTGCACGCGAAGTTCGTGCAGGGCGGGCCACTGGGCAAAAAGGCGCACGTCCATGCCGTGCAGCGCCTCTGGGTGAGCGCACTCAAAGGCAAACGAGGCGTCCAGATCCGCGTGCTCAGCGCCTTGCTCGTGCCCGTCGTGCTGGCCGTGTCCGTCTCCCGTTGCGGCGGCTGGTTGCGCACCCTTTGCGGCTGAAGTTTGCGGCTGCGGGCTTGCAACTGCTTGCAACAGGTCGGCGGGCAGGGCCTCGGATTCGAGCGTTACGCTTTTAAGCCTGCATTGGGCAGCGGCGGGGAAAACAAAAATATTCTCCGCCCGGTGCAGGTTCACAGCCATGTCCTGCACGGCCTGACGCTGTTCAGGGGTGGACGGGGCGTGCTCAAAAGACAGAGGGTTGGCGAGCGGGCTTTCAAGGTCAATATCCACAGTGGAACCGTCAACCGCCACGTTGAGCCGGGCCACGCCGTGCTCGTGCGCGCCATGGGCAAAGGCGGGGGCGGCTGTAAGCAGAACGGCGCAGGCCGCCAGGACAAGTGCGTTTTTCATTATATCTCCCGTGGGCAATGAACTTCTTGCGGGATTGCTGAAGTCAGAATTGAAATGATATAATGTTGCATTTTTGTCAACGGACAAAGTTGCGCCAGCACGTCAGCAGCCGGAGGGGCTGGCATGCGCACCCACAATGCTATGCCTGATGCTGCCCATGGTGCACGCCCAGGCGTTTCCAGCGGGCGACGCGCAACATGTCGGCCACCATGCAAAGCCCGCAAAAAGCTATGGAAACCGCCGTGGCGGCAAAAACTCCGCGGTAGCCAAAGCCCTCGTACATGACAAGCCCTCCGATGATCGGGGCAAACATGCCGCTTGAGTCGAAGGTGGCCATCATGACGTTGGAATTGATGGAGCGGGTGCTGTTGGTGGAGCGGTCGTAAACCATGGCCGCCAGCAGGGGGTAGAGCAGCCCCAGGCCCAGCCCGTAGAGCAGGGTCAGGGGAATAAAAGCCCACAGCGGACCCCAGGCCAGCCCCAGCATGCAGCACACAAGCAGTGCGCTGCACAGTATGGTGATCTTGTGGCGCGGCAGGGTATCAAGCCTGCTGCTGCCCAGCAGACGCACAAATATGATGGTGAGCGTATAGGTGGTGAAAAACCAGGCGGGGTGCGCGCCGGTGATGGAGCAGAGGCCCTTCATAAAAAAGATCGCCAGAACGGTCATGATGCTGAAGGTCATGCAGCTCATGTACACAAAGAACAGGCCGGAATGGCTGACCGCATGCCACAGCTCGCGTCCGGACAGGCCTCCCTCGGTCTCGTGCGGCATTTCGGGGGTACGCAGGCGGGGGGCCAGCGGTATGAGCATGAGCAGCGAGGGAATGCCCAGCAGCGCCGTTACGGCAAACAGGTGCGGCTCGCCGCCCAGCAGGGGCAGTATCTGCTCGCCCAGCGCGGGAATAATGGAGTAGGGCAGCAGCAGGGTAAGCGAAAAAAACGCAAACCCCCGTGCGCTCTGCCCCTTGGGTATGCAGCTTACCAGCACGGCCACCGTGCAGCACGAAAAAACCGCCAGCGCGATGCCCTGCACCACGCGCAGCAGCAGGATAAGCCCGATGACATGGGGGCCGCCCACAAAGGGGTAGGCCAGCATGACACCGCTTGAAACAACAATGGATGCGGCCATGGGCAACAGCTTGCCCCGCCGCAGCAGCGTCACGCTTGCCACCTGTCTGAAAATCAGAACCATGGTAAACATGGACGAGAGCAGGATTCCGCGCCAGTTGGGGCTAACGGAAAGACCTTCGAGCCATTGTTCAAAGCAGTAAAAAACGGCCACAAAGCTGTTGCACGACATGGTCATGCAAAACAGCAGAACAAAATCACGGCTAAAAAGCGTCTGCGGCGGTTCAGAAAAGGCATTGCCTTTTGCGACCTTGGCAGACGACGCGGTTGGCGACGGCATGGGGCCTCAATCGTGTTGCGCCGCGATGGCCCAGGCCGCCGTGCGGGGCCGGGTTCACCCCCGCAAAGGGCGTGCGGCTAATGATATTCGCCATTAAGAAATTTGGTGGCGTAGGCCTGTACAGCGGCGTCGTCCACCATAAGCATATCCATCTGGCGGGTCATTATCAGGAGTCGTCCCAATTGATCCAGGCGCGCGCACAGCTCATGCCTTGGATATTTTTGGTAACGTGCCCGCAGTCTATCACCCGTTATCTCCACGGTAAAGCCCAGCTCCTTGAGGATAAGCCCGATGCAGTGCACGCGCCGCACGCGCTGGGCGTTTGCCGCCGCGCCCCCGGCAAATTCAAAGCGTATGTAGTTTTTGCTCAGGGTCTCGCCGCACCAGCAGTCAAGGATGGCGTAGTGGTAGCCCACACGGGACGAAAAATTGAGGTAGCGGTCGGAGACAATGGCATAGCTGCGCTGACCAAAACGCGAGCAGCCCTCCTGATTGCCGCCGATGGCTGTTTGCCCCATTACGGAAAGGAATCCGCGCATGTTTACCGGCCTTGGCCCCCGGGCCTGCACAGCGGGGTTGAGCATGCCGTCGAGTACGCACTTGAGCGGCGTGCTCAACACGTCGCCGGGCGTAACCTGACGTGACTCGGGGTTGCGCAGCCCGCCGCCGAGGTCGATGACATAAAGATCGAGCGGTACGGTACACGCCAGTTTGCTGGCAACCCCTGCGGAGTGGTCTGTCACCCGGTCAGATATCTGGAACATCTGCGTGTAGCTCAGCTCGTGCACATAGCGCATGATGTCGTGCAGCGAGGTGCAGTGGCGGGGGGTAAAAGTTTCGGCGCGGGGGTCCACAAGGTGCAGCGGCAAAATGTAGGGCGCTATACGGCGCAAAGCACCAGCGCCGGGCTGCTGGCTTTGGCCTGGGGCCGTACAAGGCGCAGGGTCAGCAACTCCTGCACCTCGCCGTCAAAAACCCTGCCCGACAGCGCATCCACGGTAACCACCTGCCCGTCGACCAGGATACTGGTTGCGCCCGGCAGATTCATGATTGTGGGAACGCCAAATTCGCGGCAGATAGACGCCATGTGTCCTGTGAGACTGCCTGTTTCAGCTATGATGGCCGAGGCCCTGCGCATGGCCGCCATGGCGTTGGGCGACGAGTGGGCCAGCAGCATGACAGCGCCCTCGGGAAAGTGCGTCATGTCTTCACTCTCGCCCACATGCACAACGGGGCCGCAGCCCACGCCTCGCGCGGCCACATCGCCGCCTGAGATCAGGGGCCGCAGATGGCGCAGCGCCGGGGCGGAATGCTCTTCAGACGCATTGTCCAGCCCCATGGGGCGGGTCTGCAGCAGCACTATCTGGTCGTCCTCGTCCACGGCCCATTCCATATCCTGCGGGTACTGATAGTGCCGTTCGAGCTCCATGACCATTTCGGCCAGTTTGCGCACCTGGTCGTCGCTGAGGCAGGGCACGTCGCGCAGGGCGTCGGGCACTGGCTCAAGCCGGTTGTCCACAATGCCGCTCTTGGCGCGCACCAGGCGCAGGCGCACGGTTTTGTGGGCAATGGTGGCCATGGTGATTTTTTTGGTGGCGCGCGAGACAAGCCACTGGTCGGGCGTGCCCGATCCGTCCACCACCATTTCGCCCAGACCCCACAAACCGTTGATGACCGTGGCGTTGGAGCGCAGATCAACGGGGTGGCGCGAAAAGGCCACGCCTGCCGCCTTGGCCCGGACCATCTCAACGCAGCACAGGCCCATGCCCGTGGCGTCCAGGTCATATCCGTGTTCGGCGCGGTAGGCCAGCGCACGGGGCGAAAACAGACTGGCAACGACCTTTTTAAAGGCGGGCAGCATGTCCTGACGGGTGACGCCCAGGATGCTGCGGTACTGGCCCGCAAAAGACTGCACCCCGTCTTCGGCAATGGCGCTCGAGCGCAGGGCCACCACCACGTCCGCATCTTTGCCAAAGGCTGCGTCCCACTCTGCGGACAGGGCCCGCTCTACCTCTGCGGGGATGGGGGCCGCCAGCACCAGATTTTCTACCTGCTGCGAGATGTCGGCAATAAGCGCGGGCTTTTCGGGGTCAATGCATTTGAGCAGAGAGAAGAGGCTTTTGAACAGCCCCGGCGTGCGCAGCAAAAAGAAGCTGCCGGCCCGGATGGTGATGGCAAAGCCGCGCGGCACAGGCATGGACAGCATATTGCGCAGCTCGCCCAGGTTGGCGTTTTTGCCGCCGACGCTGTAGGCCATGCTGGCGTCGACCTCTGAAAGCGGCAGGGTATACTGCGGCACGTCGCCGCGGGCAAGCTGATCAAGCTCGTGTTCGATACGCGAGGCAATGGAATGTACGGCGTTGCCAAGCGATAGGTCGCACTGACCTGACATTTCGCTCAGGGTGGAGGCCATGCGCTCGCAGTTAACGATGGCCCTGCGGGCCTGCTTGCGCACTTCGCTGGTTTCCATGTGCCTGTCGCCGCGCAGCGTAGCGTCCAGCCCGGCCATTACTCCGGCAAGATCCGCATTGGCCTGCAGCAGATCCTTGAATGAGGCATAACGTTTGTTAAAAGTTTCCATCGCCGCTTCGCGGCTGACGCGCGGGGCAATGCCAAACAGCTTTTTGAGCAGTGATGCCATGCGGACATCCTTGGTTGCGGTTTGCCTTTAAACCATGAACCGATGGTGCTGTGCGCAGGAGCCATGCCCGTCGTTTTGCACCCTTTGCCTGATTACTGACCCGCGCGGCCTCGCAGCCGCTCCATGGCAAAGGGCAGCGTTGGTTAGCGCCCTTTGCCAATGACCACGTAGCGTTGCGCCGGGCCTCGTCCCTCCTTGCGTACAAGCCCTTGCTGCACCAGCAGTTGCAGGTCGTACTGGGCGGTACGCATGGAAATATCCTTGCCCGCCAGCATCTGGTATTCCTGACGGCTCACACTGCCTGCGGCGGCAATGGCTGGCCATGCGTTCATGATGCGCCGGTTGAGCTTTTCCGCCGCTGCATGCCCGTTCAGCGATTCGTCCGGCTGCGCGGACGCGCCGGATTGCTGCGGGGCGTCCGCGCTTTGCCCATGCATGCTCCGGGCATCCGCCAGCGGTTGCTCAGGCGCTGCAATATTGCCCGGCAGCCCGCCGGGGTTGGCGGCATCTTCGGCGGGGGCGGTGGAGCAGAACCCTTGATCGCACGGGGCATCCTGCAAATTGCGCGATTCCTGCCCTGCAACAGAGGGCGTTTCGCTTTGCGGAGCCTCGTTCTGGCTTTGAACTGCGTGACCCAGCTGTATATCTTCTGCAAAAAGAATGCCGCCTTCGCAAAATGTCAGCGCCCGCGTAAGGGTGTTCTTGAGCTCGCGTACGTTGCCGGGCCAGTCGTATTCCATCAGTTTGGACATGGCCCCCTTGCTGATCTGCGGCAAGGTCGGGGGAACAGCGGCGGCGGTGGCTCCTGTCTCCGCCTTCAGCCTGGCTTTGGCCGCGAGCGCCTCTGACAGAAAATACACGGTAAGTGAAGGGATGTCCGACTTGCGGTCGCGCAACGGCGGGGTATTAATGGTAATAACCGCCAGCCGGTAATACAGGTCTTCGCGAAACGAGCCCTTCTGCGAATCGTCGATCAGCGAGGCGTTGGTGGCGGCGATGATGCGCGTATCAAACGGAACGTCTTCATCGCTGCCAAGCGGTCGGATGCGGCGGGTGGAAAGCGCCCGCAGCAGGGCCTGCTGCACCTTGGGAGCCGCATTGCCCACCTCGTCCAGCATAAGCGTGCCCCCCTGCGCGGTGAGAAAGGCCCCCTTGCGCGGTGCTCGGGCCTCGGTAAACGCGCCCTTTACATGACCAAAAAGCGTATCCATGAGCAGGTTTTCGTCCAGCGCGCCGCAATTGATGGTGATGAACGGCCCGGAGCCCCTGGCGCTGAGCCGGTGTATGGCCTCCGACACGAGCTCCTTGCCTGTGCCGGTTTCGCCCACGACCAGTACGTCGGCGAGCACCTGCGAAGCTTTGCGTACGTTGTCGCACAGGGCAAGCATGGCTGGCGACGTGCCGATGAGCCCGTTGGTGGGCAGATCTTCAGGGTGGGGCAGATCTGGCGCGGGTTCACGTTGCGCAAGGGCGTCGTCCTCGGCTGCCCGCAGGCGTCGCAACTCGGCGGCATGGTGCAACCGTTCCAGCAGGGAATTGATGCCGAGCTTGAGCCTTTCCAGCTCACGCGGCAATTGCGGCAGGTCAAGACTGGTGCTGTCCCCTATGGCGTTGCGGCGTTCCAGCTCTTCCGTGACGGCATTGAGTGAGCGCCCTGTCTGGCGCGCAAGCCACCACAGGCTCAGACCCAGCAACAACAAACCGCCCGCAAATGCGCAGGAATAAATGCCCATGAGCTGCAACCCCATGCGTGTGCTGGTAAAGCTCGTGTCCAGCACCGCCAGGCCGCCCAGCACCTCCCGCTCGCCCTCGGCCATGGGTCGGAAGGTGACGGGCGCGTAGCTTACGCGCTCAACGCGCATCTGGTTGTTGCTCCATAACGTCTGCTGCTGGTAGAGGGGCAGCTGCCCTGAACGGCCCTCGTGCACGTCCGACACCATATCCCAGTAATTTACGTAGTCCGGAGCCGGGCGAAACGCCGTAGCAAAGCCGGGTCTGCCAAAGTCGCCAGTAAACCCGGCCCGTACGACGTCGGTGCCCAGGCTTTTTTGCAGCAGGTTTGCATCGGGTATTTCAGATTGAAAAAGCATCCAGCCGTAGCGGTCAAAAAACAGCGTGTGTATGCGGTTGTTTGGGGTCGAGGTGGCTATGGGGGCCTCGGGGGCGGAGTATTCTGAAATGATGTCGCGCAGCTCCCTCAGATCAAGCGACAGCATCAGGTGGCCAATAAAGCGGCCTACATCATCATATACGGGCGTGGTGAAGCGCAGTACCTGCAGGGTGATGCTGCGCGTGCCGCCGTTGACGGGAACCATGGGGTACGTCGTTTCCAGCGGCTGCGCCAGGCTTACATAGCCCAGACGCATGTCGCCCGAGCCGGTGTGGAATGGGCTGGACGCGCTGGCCAGCGCCTGCTGCATGGGCACGTTGACCACTTCATCGCCTGTGTTGATCAGCAGGTAGCGGCTCTCTGGCGCGGGGCTTTCAAAGGCGACTTCTCGATAGCGTACGCCCTCCGCCCTTGCTCTGTATTTAAGCCGGTTGAGCATGTCTTCCTGGTTCATGGAACCAGCCGCGAGTATCAGCAGCTCGTTGCGCGTTTCTTCCAGGATTTTCTCAAGCGCAAGACACATGGCCTGCGATTGAAGTTGCGCATTGCGCGCAATTGCACGATCGAGGATGGACTCGATATTGCTGCCGGTGGCGGCAAAAATGATCAGCAATACCAGTGCCAGAAGCGGCAGGCCAAGCATGAGCATGCGGCTTGCCAGGCTGCGGTTCATAAAGAATGCAGCAAATTCCAGCGAGTTGCCCTGGGGAAGTGTTCTGTATAAACGCATAGTGCTCCCCTGTTTGCGCAAAAAAGCGCAATCTTGGAAGCGAGTATAAAAAACAATGCCGGTTGAGACAAGAATTTTCGCGCAAAGATGGCAGATATTCCGCAATTACCGGCAAAAATTATGCAATGGCACGAGCCTTGCTACTAATTTCACATTCGAGGCAACAAGGCGATGCCCAAGCAGTATGGCTGGGGTCGCAAGTGGATGAAAGGCAAGTTGCGGAAGCAGTGGGAAGTCAAATCTTGACGTGGAGGATGTTATGAAAAAGATGCAGAGGCTCTGGACATGGCTTGTCGGGTGCGCGCTGATGATCGCGGCATTGCCATGCGCTGCGCTTGCAGCGGGCGGCAAGGCAGCCAACGTGGTTGTTGTGGCCGATACGCGCAAGCTTGACGGCATACTGTACTGGTGGGCTGAAATGTATAATGAAAGCCATTTCTTTTTTGCCATTCTGACCATGGCCATCATTCCGGTTACAGGCTGCATATTGGGTTGGCTGGCAGATATCGTCATGACGCACATGGGCATCGACCTCAGGCACCGCGAAATCTCCGAGAAGTAGTCGGAAGGAGGCAAGTATGGACTGGATGTATCTTTTGATGCCCATCTCCGGCGTTTACATTTTTTGGCCGGGCCTTGTCATTCTCGGTTTGGGCGTGGGCATTATCGGTGGTTTTTTTGGTATGGGCGGCGCTTGGATGGTCACCCCCGGTCTGAACATCCTCGGATTCCCCATGGCCTTTGCCATTGGTACCGACGTGGCGCAGATGGCGGGTAAATCGCTTATCTCCACCATGCGGCACGGCAAGTTTGGCAACGTGGACTACGGCTTGGGCCTGACCATGCTGGTCGGCACCATCGTGGGCGTGGAAATTGGCGCGCAGATGGTTATGTGGCTTGAACGCCTCGGCTCGGTCGACAAGGTCGTGCGCTGGCTGTACGTTGTACTGCTCGTGCTGCTGGCCTGGCTTGTATTTCACGACATCGCCGCGCGCCGCAGAAAGGAACGTGAAGCCAAGGCGCAGCACCGTGAGCTTGACAGTACGGCCACCGGCGTTGACTGGGCCACCCGCCTGCACGCCATCAAGATCCCGCCTGTCGTCCATTTTACGCATGCCAACATCACCTGCTCCGCGTGGCTGCCCATCATCGTCAGCTTCTTCACCGGCTGGCTGGCTGGTATCCTCGGCATCGGCGGCGGTCTTATCCGTATGCCCGCCCTGGTGTATCTTGTGGGCTGCCCCACCCATCTGGCGGTGGGTACGGACCTCTTTGAAGTCGCCATCTCCGGCCTCTACGGCGCGGCTTCGTACGCATACAAGGGCCGCGTGGAACTGCTTGCCGCCCTCGTCATGCTGTGCGGCGCAGCCGTCGGCGCGCAGATCGGCGTTGTGGCAACCAAGTATGTAAAGGGTTACGGTATCCGCTTTGTGTTCGGTCTGGCCGTTGTGGGCTGCCTGATTTCGGTTCTGTGCAAGCTGCTCCAAGCTGAATTCCCGGCATGGGGCTGGCTGCTCGGACCGGCTGCTACCGTTGACGTGCTCGGTTTTGTGACGGCTATCTCCCTTTACATAACCGTCAAGATGGTACAGGGCGCCAAGGCGGAAATTGCCGCCAAGAAGAACCAGCCCGCGGCCAACTAAGAGGAGGCACGCCATGAAAATTCGTAACCTAATGCTTATGCTGGCGATGGCCTTCTCGGTCGCAATACTCACCGGCTGCAACTTTGACGGGGGCGTGGAACAGGGCCGCTGCGTGGCCTATGACGCCAATGCCAAAACCCTCACCATCGTGGTGGACGTGACGCACGACCAGTTTAACCCGCACTACAGCGGCGGCACGCATACCTTCAAGCTGCCCGTGGAATCCAAGGACATGGGCCCGGTACCCGCCGTTGGCGGCCGCCTGATGATCGACACCGCCAAGAACACCGTGCTGGTGTATGACCAAAAGACCAGCAGCGTGCGTGAAGTGTCCGTGCAGTTTACCGATGTGGAAAAGAACGTGGGCTCCGACCACCCCAAGGTCAAGGGCAAGACCTTCCCCGTCATTGACAAGGAACAGCAGACTGTGACCGTGTACTCTGGCCGCCAGAAGTCGCTGATCACCTTCAAGATTCCTGCCGACGCGCAAGACCTGCCCGCGTATGTGTGGACTGCTGGCGACGAAATGCGCGTTGCCTTCAGGAATGCTGAAAAGACTCAGGCCATACGCGTCATGAACGTGAGCAAGACCAACATCTTCAAGAAGTAAACCCCAGGGTGACTACCCCCACCCTGCGCGCCGGAGCGGTTCTGCTCCGCTCCGGCGCACCCTTGAACGGAGTGGGGCAAGCACCCAGGAGAACACTATGAACAGCTACCGTCAGACCCTTTATTCAGGCATAATCCGCGTGGCTGCCAACGCCATCATGGTGGCAGCCGTTTTTGTGGGCATGTATCAGTCTGCCCGCAGTGCCGGGGCCTCGGAACTGGTGTTTTGCGCTTGGTTTTTTGGCATTACCGTGCCTACATGGGCAGGCGCCTTCTGGCTTACCCGACAGGTGCGCCGCAAGTACCCCGCCGAATTTCAGAGCCTTGTGGAATTGCCCAGACTTGGGCAGCGGCTGGTGCGCTGGCAGGTGGCCGAAGCTGCCCCCGGCATTGTTCTGGTGCGCAGATAGTGGAGGCATGCAGCATGTCGTGCGTTTTGACCATACCACAGGCAGGCAGGAAGGAACCCATGGGGGAACTAATCGATTCCAGGGGTTGGCAGGCATGCAGGCAGATACGTTACCGCCAGCGGTATTGGGGCGTGCTCTGCGCCGTGCTGCTGGGGTTTGTCATGTTGGGCATGCTCGACGGTCTGCAGGGGCTGGTGCGGTCTGGCGCGGACGTTATCGAGGTGCTGCCCGGCGGCAGCGTGCCCATATCTGGACCGTTGACTATCAAAAACCCCGTCAACAGCGACCTCAACGCGCAGTTTTCCCCCGCAAATCCTTCGCTGAGCTATGATCTGGAAGGCTTCTTTGCTGGCTACTGGTTGGCAATGGCATGTGGCGGGCGCATGTGCGCGCCGATGGCGCGGTTGAGCCCGGCAGCTACAGCCTCAGGGTCGCTTTCAGGGGCGCGCCCGCCAGCACCATGCAAAACTACAAAATTACGGTGTACGCCGATGATGCCGCCATGCGTGAAGCGTCTACCTCGTATCTGCGGCGCATTACAGGCTACAACCCCTTTGTGCTGGCCGCCGGCTGCGGCGGGCTGGCCCTGCTGGTCGGGGTGATGGTGTACCGGCTGGGCTGTCGCTACATTCGGCAGCTCACAAGCCTGGGCTGCGGCGAAATTAGTGCGCGTGCAGCCAGAGAAGACCAATACCCCGCAGGCCCGGCCCGGCCATATTTGGTGCCTGCTCTATGGGCTGCGCGCCCCAGCGGCTGGCGCACTGTGCGCGGTGTACGACGCCCAGGGGGTGCACCTTGGGCATGCCCGCGCGGTGGCGGCCAACAAGGGCACGCTTGAGCTGGATTTTGATTCGTTTTCTTCCCCGGCGGCAGATGCCGGTGTAACGCATGACGCCGTTCGTCCTGGCTGCCTTGTCCAATTGCGGCCCCCCAAACCGCACTCTCCTCCGGACTAGGCAGGCTGGCCGAACGGTCATCCAGCGGCATGCACTTGGCGCGTCACCTGTGCATGCCGCTTTTTTTGCGCCCATGGCCTCCATCCCGCCTTGCCGCTCTTGCCGCCCGCTTTGGCATAAGCTATGCTTATTCCGTTGCATATGCCCCTGACGGGCTCAAACCAAGGCGGATTTCATGTCTCAACTTTGCCCCTGCGGCAGCGGTCTGGCTCTGGACCAATGCTGCGGCCCCCACATTGAAGGCGCGTCCTGGCCCCAGAACGCGGAAAGCCTCATGCGCTCGCGCTATACGGCCTATGTGCTTGGCCGTCACCAATGGCTTGTGGAAACCACGCACCCCGACTACCGGGAACATGTGGATGCCGACAAGCTTGCAGAACAAACCAAGGATATCAAATGGCTGCGGCTTGATATCGCAGCTACTGAAAACGACGTGCCCGCCGGAAAAAAACGGCGAGCTTTTTGATGTGGTTGAGTTTTATGCCTATTACGAGCTGGAGGGCATCCCCCGTCAGCTGGGCGAACGCAGCTTTTTTCAGCGCAAGGACGACAAGATATATTATGTGGACGGCGTGGCCCTCCGGCCTGATGCCTACCGCAGGCAGGAGCCCAAGGTAGGGCGCAATGATCCCTGCCCGTGCGGCAGCGGCAAAAAATACAAAAAGTGCTGCGGGGCCGCCAAATCCTGATGCCGGACGCCGAACACGCAAAAAAATCCGGGCCGGGGCAAAAAACAGCCCGCTGGCGGTGATCCGGCAGTTTTGTCTGGAGTGTCAGGGTGCGTCAGCCAAGGCGGTGCGCGCCTGCGCCGACGAGGGCTGCCCCCTGTGGGCCTGGCGACTGGCCGTGCTGGCGGGCGAGACTTGCCCCGCACAGGCGGATGAGGCCCCCCGGCAGGCTCTGCGGGCCATACGCAGGCAGTGCATGGGCTGCGCGGGCGACCGGGTGGAGGTGCGAGCCTGCGCGGCGCGCGAGGCCTGCGCCCTGTGGCATTGCCGTTTCGGCGTGCGACCCCAAACCTACAAGTCCGTACGGCGGCGTTTTTTTGCTCCAAAACTTTTGCGACTTTTGTAATGCGCCGCTGTATGCGCGGCGCGACCCACCAGGAGGTATCCATGCCTCATTTTCTTGAATGGTCAAGGGCTTATGCGCATCGGCTCACAGCGGACAGCGCTGCGCCGCTCAAGGCACGCGCCCCCGAAATAGCCCAAAGACTGGCGCGCGAGCTGACCGCTGGCGAACTGCCCTTTCTTTCCTTGCCCTTCCGCGCCAAGCTGGAAGTGGAAATGGCCCCGCTTATCCCCCGCATCAAGGCTTACCGGCATATGCTGGTGCTTGGCATCGGCGGGTCGGCCCTGGGGGCTCGCGCCATGCAGCAGGCCTTTGCGCCGGGGCAGGACGGCCCCAATCATCGCGGGCCCCTGCCTGTGGATTGCCGACAATGTCTGCGCGGAGCGTTTTGAGGCGCTGCTTGGCAAACTCACTCCGGCTGAAACGGTAGTGGTGTGCATAAGCAAGTCGGGCGGCACCATTGAAACCATCTCCCAGTATTTTCTTGTGCGCGACTGGCTCAAGGCCAGTGTGGGCGAGGGCTGGCAGGATCAGATGATCGTGGTCACCGACGAGCGCAAGGGCTACCTGCGGGAAGAAGCAACCCGCTACGGTCTCACGGCGCTTGAAGTGCCGGATTATCTTGGCGGGCGATATTCGGCCCTTTCTGCCGTGGGCCTTTTGCCCGCAGCCTTTTGGGCATAGACTGGCAGGCCCTGCTGGACGGCGCGGCCGATGTGGCCAGGCCGCTGGTGCAGGCTCCCGAGCGTGTGGCGGAGCACCCGTCGTTTGCTCTGGCCTGCTGGGCCAAGGCTCTTGAAGACCACGGCTACAGCCAACTGATCTTTTTCAGCTACATTCCGCAGTGGTCGGCCTATGGCGACTGGTTTGCCCAGCTGTGGGCCGAAAGCCTGGGCAAGGACGGGCAGGGCAGCCAGCCAGTGCCAGCCACCGGCGTGACGGACCAGCACTCCATAAACCAGATGTTTTTGAGCGGGCCCCGCAACAAAGGATGCATCTTTTTGACCAGCCGTGATCAGGCGCAAGGCCCCAACTTTGGCATGGACGTGCCCGACCAGTGGGCATGGCTGCGGGCCAAACCCTTTGGCAGCCTGCTGGAGGCCGAGGCTCTGGGAACGCGCATGGCCTTGTGCCAGAAGGGCGTACCCCTGCTGCATGTCGAGATGCACAACAGCGGCCCCCGCGCAGCGGGTTCGCTTATGCTGCTGCTTGAGGCCGCCACGCTGTTTACCGGCTGGCTCATGGGCATCAACCCGCTGGATCAACCCTCGGTAGAGCTGGGCAAACGCCTGGCCAACGCCCGCCTGGGGGCGGGGGGCTATGCGCAGGAAGAGGCCGATCTGGCGGAATATCTGGCAGTGCCCAGGATGGAGCAAGGCTTTTAGGCGGCATGAGCTGCGCGACGGCGCGCGGCGCAGAGCTGGCCTTGCCTCTTGAGCCCCCGGCGGTTTTTTATTGTGTGCTGAAATATGCTTCAGGAATGGCGAAGGCCGTAACAGCGACCTTCGATATGCCTGGGGTTTTTGAAACCTGTCGCGTGTCGGCGGCTTTGCGGCGGGGCGCAGTGGTCGTTTTCCTGCGTCCCGGTGGCGTTGCCCTAGGCTGCTCCTCCTCAGCCGCCGCGCGCGCAAAGGCATTGCCATGTTCAGAAAAAAGCAGCGCAACGAGGCCTGCATCCGTCAGTGCGAGGATGTCTGCGCTCAAACAGTAGAAGCGGAAAGCGCCCTGCCAAGCTACGCCCGGACGCTTTCGTGGCTTTCGCTGGTGGTCATTTTGCTGACCAGCCTGGGGCTTTCGTTCTTTATTTCCAATTCTGCCCGCGAAACGCTGCTCACCCGGCAGGAGAACTTTGCCCAGCAACTGGTGGAAAATCTCAACAGCCAGATTTTCCGGCGGTTTGCCCTGCCTACGCTGCTGGGGTATGGCCGCATTGCCCTGCGCCAGCCCGAGCAGTACGACAGGCTTGATCAGGTGGTGCAGTCCGTCATCCACGGTTTGCCGGTGGAGCGACTGCGCATCTATGATTTTTCGCGTCTGGTGGCCTATTCGACCAACAAGGAAGACCTTGGCCGCGCCGGGCTTTCGCCGTCGTATCTCGACGAAATACTGCAGGGCGGTGCGCCCAGGTCCGAGATCATTTCGTCCATGCCGGTCTGGCAGGCTCCCTTTCGCGTGCCCCTGCAGGAAGGCTCCTTCGTGTTGCGCGTGCTTTATCCCCTGCGCGGCGAACCCCTGCATCCGGGCGAAGAACCCCCGATCATGGGCGCGCTGGAGCTTACCCAGGACATTACCGGGCGACTATGAACAGGTGCTGACCTTTCAGGGTATCATTGTGGTCATGTGTCTGCTTTCGTCGGTGGTGATGTTCGGCCTGTTGCTCATGCTCATTCACAGGTCCGAGCGGGTACTGGCCGCGCGTATGTACAAAAACCGCATCCTTGAAAACCAGCTGCACAGCAACGAACGGCTGGTGAGCATGGGGCGGGTGGTGGCCAGCATCGCCCATGAGATACGCAACCCGCTGGGCATTATCCGGTCAAGCGCGGAGCTGCTGCAGCGCCGTACTGACAAGGCCGACGCCAGCACCCGGCGTATTCTCGGTGCCATATACGACGAGGCCGTGCGCCTGTCGCAAACAGTAAATGATTTTTGGACTACGCCCGGCCTCGCCAGCCCAAGCAGGATGTGGTAGACCTTAATCTGGTGCTTGATCAGGTGCTGGCCTTTCTGGAAGGAGAGATGGGGCGTTGCGGGCGTAGCGCTCGAGCGGCAGTGCGAGGAAGGACTTTTTTCGCCTGGCGACAAGATTTGCTGTATCGGGCATTTTACAATATTCTTGTGAACGGCCAGCAGGCGATGGAAGGACCGGGCATCATGCGTATTACAGGACGCAATGACGACGGTGGCAGCGTTTGCATTGAATTTCTCGATTCCGGCCCCGGCTTTGACCCCACCACGCTGCCCAACCTGCTGGACCCATTTTTTACGACCAAGGATGGCGGCACAGGGCTAGGTTTGCCCATTGTGCAGTCGATCATCTCAAGCCATGGCGGCACTATTCAGCTTGAAAACGGCCCCAATGGCGGGGCGCTGGTAAGGGTTCTGCTGCCCAGAGCTCCAGCTGGCGCATAGGAATACATAATGAGTGAAAAAGCGCATCTTCTGGTTGTTGACGACGAAAAAAACTATCTGCTGGTATTGCAGACCCTGCTCGAAGACGAGGGGTATGTTGTTACGGCCATCAGTGATCCTGAAACCGCGCTCGCTTTTCTGGATGAGAGCGAAGTGGACGTCATTGTGACAGACATGAAAATGCCCAAGGTCACAGGGCGCGAGGTGCTTGAAAGGGTCAAGAAAAACTGGCCGTATATCCCCGTGCTGATAATGACGGCCTTTGGCTCCATTGAAAGCGCCGTTAAAGTCATGAAGTACGGCGCGTTTGATTACATCACCAAGCCGTTTTCCAACGACGAGCTGCTGCTCTCGATCCACAATGCCGTGGAGCTGTCGCGGGCCCACCGTCAGTACAGGCTGCTGCAAGAGGTCATGGAAGACCGCTACGGCGTGCACAAAATCGTGGGCCGCAGCAAGGCCATACGTGACGTGCTGCTCATGGTCGAACGCGCTGCTCCCAGCCGCTCAACAGTGCTGATCACAGGCGAATCAGGCACCGGCAAAGAGCTGGTGGCCCGTGCCATCCACTATACAAGCCCCCGCAAAGACAAACCCTTTGTGTCGGTCAACTGCATGGCGCTGAACCCCGGCGTGCTTGAAAGCGAGCTTTTTGGCCACGAAAAGGGGTCGTTTACCGGTGCTGTGGCCATGCGACGCGGCCGGTTTGAACAGGCCGACGGCGGTACGCTGTTTTTGGATGAGATAGCCGAGCTTACGCCCGACCTGCAAGTCAAGCTGCTGCGTGTACTGCAGGAAAGGCGTTTTGAGCGCGTTGGCGGCGGCGAAGAAATTGAGGTGGACATCCGCGTTGTGGCGGCCACCAACAAAGACCTTGCCGTCCTGGTTGAAAAGGGAGGGTTTCGCGACGACCTGTATTATCGCCTCAACGTGGTGCAGGTTCCCCTGCCGCCCCTGCGCGAACGGCGCGAAGACATTCCCCTTCTGGTGGCGCATTTTGTGGAAAAGGTCTGCACCGATAACTCCATGCCGCCCAAAACCTTCAGCACCGAAGCGTTGAACTACCTTACGGGCTATGAGTGGCCGGGCAACATCCGCCAGCTTGAAACGTGGTGGAGAGTTGCCTTGTGCTCGTCCCCAGCACCGTCATCGACGTGGATAATCTGCCTGCGGAAATCCGCGATGAAGAGTCGCAGTTTAAAAGCGCCGTTGACCTGCTGCCCGTGCAGCTTGATCTGGCTGACACGCTGGAAAAAATAGAGGCCGCACTTATCAGGCGGGCCCTCGTGCGGGCAGAACTTGTGCAGGTTAAGGCTTCGAATACCTTGGTATTTCAAAAAGTTTGCTGCAGTACAAACTCAAAAAATATGGCATAACAGGGCATTAAGCCCCCCAAAACAACACTGCAGGTTAAAGCGCCCTGACGTTGGTCACGGCGCTTTTTTTGAAACTTTTTTTAGTAGTGTTACGGTAAAAAAATATTGAAATGCCAAATTGATAAGCTGCGTCATGTGCTGATAACCCCTCGCGACGAGTTGTAGATTTGCGTCAGGGGTCTTTACAGCTTATGTATCTTTTTATAGTTTGAGCAAACAGTCAATTGTCTGATCGCCGCTTGATGTAACGATTTACCAGGTAATTGCCCACAGATATTTTGCATGGTATCACTTCTTGAAATGTTATACTATCGACAGAGCGAGTGATCAAACAGGCTGCGATTACTGGGTCTCCGGTGGTAGAGAGGATTGGGCCTGTGAGCCTGGGCAGGGTATGCGGCAATGCGCCCCACTGAAGTCGGCAAGGGCCCCACATAAAAAAGGGCCGCGCTCGCGAGCGCGACCCTGTAAGTGAGAATTTTTAAGGGTGGTCTGCCGGTTAGCCTTGGCGTTTAGCCAGACGCTTCCGGAGGTTTTCCGCCACCTGGCTGGGCTCCAGATGCACGCGGGCGATGCCGCTGTCCATTGCGGCCTTGGCGGTGGCGGCCGCGACCAGCGGGGCCACGTCGGGGTTCAGTGTAGAGGGTATGATCATGCTGGGGCTGAGCTCTTCAGGCTTGACAAGCTCGGCCAGCGCCTTGGCGGCGGCAATTTTCATGGTGTCGTTGATGTCTGTGGCGCGCACGTCGATGGCGCCACGGAAGATGCCGGGGAAGGCGAGCACGTTGTTGATCTGGTTGGGGCAGTCGGAGCGGCCGGTGGCCACCACCTTTGCTCCGCCGTCAAATGCGCGCTGCAGAGGCCAGATTTCTGGGATAGGATTGGCTTGGGCAAAGACAATGGGGTCTTTGGCCATGCTGCGGATCATGTCTTCGTTGAGCGAGTTGGGTGCGGAGACGCCGATAAACACATCGGCCCCCTTGATGGCTTCGGCCAGGCCGCCCTTGACCCTGCCGGGGTTGGTGTGTTTGGCGATTTCGTCCTTGTAGGGATTCATGCCTTCGGGGCGGCCTTCCCAGATAGCGCCCTTGGTGTCGCACATGATGACGTTTTTGAGTCCCACGGCCATGAGCAGCTTGATGATGGCAATGCCGGCAGCGCCAGCGCCGCTGGTGACGACGGTGACATCTTCAAGCTTTTTGCCGACAATTTTCAGGGCATTGATAAGTCCGGCCAGGGTGACGACCGCGGTGCCATGCTGGTCGTCGTGAAAAATGGGGCCCTTGAACACACCGTTCTTTTTCAGGGTGTCTTCAATGATAAAGCATTCAGGAGCTTTGATGTCTTCAAGGTTGACGCCGCCAAAGGTCGGAGCCATCAGTTCCACAAGCTCAACGATTTTGCTGGTGTCCCTGGTGTCTACGCAGATGGGGAAGGCGTCCACATCGCCAAAGGTTTTGAACAGCAGCGATTTGCCTTCCATAACAGGCATTGCGGCGGCAGCGCCAATGTTGCCGAGACCAAGCACCGCGGTTCCGTTGGAGACAACGCAGACAAAGTTGGAGTGATTGGTATAGACGTCAAGCATCGCGGGATCTTTGTGGATTTCCATGCAAGGCTCGGCAACGCCGGGCGAATACGCCAGAGTGAGGTCGTCGTTGTCGCGCACAGGGGCTTTGACCCGAACCTCAATCTTACCCTGGTATTCCTTGTGCATAGCAAGGGCTTCTTCCCGCAGGTTCTTGATCCGTGACATCACTTGCTCCTTGATCTGTTTTTTCTGCCGTGGCAGTGGAATAAATGCGCGGTGCGGCGCTGGGCAGCCTCAGTTAAAAATTGGCGCAAAGCGTCAGGGGCCGCCTGAGGCGGGCGGGACAAGTTCAAACTTGCCCGGATGCTGAACGTTCCACGCTTGCAGCCTTTTATAAGTCTACAGAAATTTGCGGCGCAAGGAAATATCTTATGAAAGTTATGTAAACGTTTTTGTGGGATAATTGACGTTGACCACATAAATATAAGCTGTTCACGGTGATGCGTAATAACAGCAGAGCGCAAGGAGAAGCGAGTTTCACCATGAGTACCGAAAATTCAAAAAACAGTGATGCCGAGGCTCAGGGCGGGAGACGGCGTAGTATCCAGCGCCCGCGCGTTCATACGGAAGTACTTAGCTGCCTGCTGGACGACATCCAGAACGGAGTCTATCCGGTAGGGCAAAAGCTGCCTTCCGAGCGCGAGCTTATGGATGAATTTGGCGTGGGGCGGCCTGCTGTGCGGGAGGCCCTTTCCGGGCTGGCAAGGATGGGCCTGATCGAAGTTTCGCCCGGCATGCGCGCACGCGTGTGCAGACTTACCCTCAAGCCTCTGCTGCGCGAAATGCGCGCAACGCTCGAAATTTATTCCAGCTCGCCTGATGGCTGGCGGCAGTTGCACGATCTGCGGCTGTTTTTTGAAACAGCCGTAGTGCGCCGCATGGCCCTTGAAGCCACGGACGAGCAGTTGGCGCACATTGACGAGTTGCTGCAAAACCAGCGCAGACTGCTAGACGCTACAGAAATACGCGCCTTTGCGGAAGCCGACATTGATTTTCACCGGTATCTGGTCGAATGCATGGGCAACAATTTTCTCGGCCTTTTGGCGGAGGGCTTTGCTGGCTGGCTGATCACGCCCTTGTACGCCTCGCTGCAGGTGCGCAAGCAGAGCGAGCGCTCGTACCGCGCGCATGTCGGCGTGTACGAAGCGCTGAAAAAGCGCGACCCTGACCTGGCGGAAAAAGCCATGCGTGTCCACCTGGACGAGATGCGCGGCATTTATCAGGTGGATGTGATGGTGACCGATAATGCCCAGCAACACGGCGAGGCCCGGCAGCAAGACGACGCCAAGCAGTAGGCTCTGCAGAGATGGCCGCGCTCTGGGGGAGGCAGACCTCTGGGCAGGCGACAGGCTGTTTTTTTGTTTGTGCTGGGCGCAGCAGCCCAAAACAAACTGCAAGACGCAAAAAACCGCAACGGGTTACCGTTGCGGTTTTTTGTGGGCCGGACACCCGGCAACGTCTGTTGCCGCTGCTTCCTTTCGGACCTGACGGGGTTGGCAGTGTTGCCGCCGTCCGGCTTGGCAATTGACTTACCCGCAAAGGGGGTGAACTGTCAATGGTCGGGATGGCTTTTCACCTGCGGGTGCGTTTCGGCCAGCAGAGCGGAGGCGTTGCTCATGATATCCTGCATTTCGCCGTCGCTCAGGCTTCCCAGTTTTTGCAGTCGTTGCAGTTCTTCCACAGGGTCGTAAAGCGGCCAGTCTGTACCAAACAGGATGTGCTCGCGCGGAAAACTGTTAAGAAGTTTTTTTGCCAGCACGGGGGTGGCAAAGGGCGTGGTGCTTGAGGTGTCGAACCAGAGGTTTTCAAACCTGCCGCCCGATAGCGCTGTCAGGGAGTGCGCCCACATGTGGTAGCCGCCAAAGTGCGCCGCTATCACCCTGATGCCTGGAAACTGGCGCATTATGGCCGCCAGCTTGTAGGGGCAGGAGGGGTTTTTGTCGGGCAGGGTCTGGTCGCCAATGTGTATTTCAAACACAAAGTCTTTTTGCGCCGCCTCAAAAATAGGCAAGAGGCGGGGGTCGTCAAGTCGGAAGCTTTGAAAGTCGGGGTGCAGCTTGATGCCGCGAATACCCGCAGCCTTGATGCGCTCAAGCTCCGCCTCCCATTTTTCGTAACCCGGATGCACCGTGCCAAAGGCAATGACCTGGTCGGGATGTTCCCGTTGTAGGCTGATAGCGTAATTATTGGCCGGTATGACCTGGGCCGGGGCCGTGGCTGCACACAGCACCACGCATTTATCCAGCCCGGCCTTACGCTCCCTTTCAAGCAAATGGGCGATGGTGCCATCGCCCGTGCAGGTAAGACTATAAAAATTATTCAGGTGATCCACGGCCTTGTGTGCAATTTTGGGATGAAAGGCGTGGGTGTGTATGTCGATGTACATGGTAGAAGCCTATTGACTCCATTTACCACATTGACCGGGGTGCCCGCCTGCCAGCGGCGGATGTTCTCTGCCATGAGGTCAATGATGTTCTGCCGGGCGCGAGTGGTGGCCCAGGCAATGTGTGGTGTAATGAGGGTGTTGGGGGCTGTGAACAGGGGGTTGTCATCCTGCGGCGGTTCCTGCGCCAGCACGTCAGTGCCGAGGCCGCGCAGATGCCCGGACTTTAACGCTTCGGCCGCGGCTGCCTCATCCACCAGCGGCCCGCGCGAGGTGTTCAGCAATATTGCGCCCTTGCGCATGGCAGAAAGCGACTTGGCGTTGATGATGTTGCGCGTCTCCTTGGTAAGGGGGCAGTGCAGCGAAACAACGTCTGAGGCGCAAAGCAGATGTTCAAGAGTGGCAAAAGCAAACGGGCTGTATGACGGCGGATCCTTGGGGGTGCGGCAGTATGCCAGCACGCTCATGCCAAAGGCGTGAGCCAGTTCGCCCATGCGGCGGCCAATGGAGCCAAAGCCGATGAGCCCCATGGTCAGACCTTCCAGGCACAGAGGCGGAATCTTCCAGTAGCACCAGCTTTTGCACTTTAGCCAATCGCCGTTTTTAACGCTCTCCGAGTGCATGCTCGTATGACGGCACAGCTCAAGCAGCAAGGCCATGGCGTGCTGGGCCACATCGCTGACGCCGTAGGCAACCACATTGCAGACAGGAATGTTGCGGGTAGCGAGGGTATCAATGTCCACAATATTGTACCCCGTGGCCAGCACACCAACCATGCGCACGCTGCTGTCAAGGTGCTCAAGGTTGTGGCCGTTCAGCGGGGTTTTGTTGACAAGCACCACGTCAGCATCGCGGGTACGGTCAGCGATCGCTTCTGTGGGGGTAGCATCATAAATGGACACATCACCAAGAGATGTGATGGGACTCCAGTCCACATCGCCGGGGTTGAGCACGGCGCCGTCAAGAATGGCTATTTTCATGCAAGTAACCTCTGTTGCCTGCACTGTATCCTGTGATGCCCATGCCCGCAAGATCCCGGCCTGCAGGTTCATCCGGCGTTGCTGTGCGTACTGTAGCACTTACGTGAAACTTGCGTGCTGCCTGCGCCTCATTACTTGCCGCAAAAACGCATGCGACTTTCTGCCGATTTCAGCGGCGGTACGCTGCATACGCGCGCACGAGTGATGCGACCAATGCCGCATTGACCAGCCGTGCTTACGGAGGGCGTTGGCTCTGCCATGTCTAAGAGAACAGGCATGGCGGCAATGGGCGCATGCCGCGCGCGTTGGCAAAAAGTTTTAGGCGCGGCGGGTGCGGGCCGTAAACGTGCTGCCTTGCCCCCGAGCGGCAATGAGACGCCGGCAGGTAATGGCGCTGGGCTGGTGCTGTGGAGTCTGTGAACCTAGACTGCAAGGACTTTCAGCGCAGAGCGGCGCGATAAAAAGGCGGCTGACCAGTAGCGGGGCGTGGCGCATGGGGGGGCTGCTGCCGACAACGGGCAGCATGCCGGTGACCGCCGATAACAGCAAAAAAAAGAGCCGCCCGTAGGGCGGCTCTTCAAGCACTTGTCTCTAAAGACTAGTGGGCGATCACGCGGAAGTCATCGCGGCGGTTCTTGGACCACGCGGCTTCGCTGTTACCCTGCACGGCGGGGTTTTCCTTGCCGTAGCTGATCATTTCCAGCTGGCTGGGGTTCACGCCAAGCGTAACCATGTATTCGTAAGAAGCACGGGCGCGGCGTTCGCCGAGGGCGAGGTTGTATTCCTGGGTGCCGCGTTCGTCGCAGTTGCCTTCGATGCGCACGCGGATAGAGGAGTACTTCTTCAGCAGATCGGCCTTGGTCTTCAGCATTTCTTTGTATTCGGGCTTGATGTCGAATTTGTCGAAAGCGAAGTAGACGCGGGCGTCAGTGATCTGCTGGATGGCCGCACGCATTTCGGGGGTCAGGCCATCGTCATAGCCGGGTTCGCTGGTGGTTTTCTTAGCGCAGCCAAAGCCGGCGGCCAGGGCCATAACCAGAGCGAGAATAAGAGCATAGCGTTTCATTGTGTGTCCTCCTGAACAGCTCATTCTCCAAAAAAATTGATACCTTTCCTTTCTGCACACGCGAGGCCGTTTCGTCCTCGCATAACAGATGGTATCTGGCCCGCAATTTTTGTCAAGGCGTGGAAGGGGGTTTCGACGCACTTTCGTAAATATTTTTTACCCATGTCATCCCGTAGGGGCGGGAAAATCGAGTAAAAACGCGGGTAAGAGGCCAATCTGTTAATTTCAAGCTATTTCTGCTGACCGGGCATCCCCCAGCGCGGGAAGTAGGCAGCGCCACCCCCGGTGGGAACCATTTTGGCGTCGCCGCCGTGACGTGTGGTCAGGAAAATACTGTGACCACTACGCGTCGAGGAGAACGCTATGAAGTAACTGTCGGCACAGAAAGCGGGCTGTTCATCGCTGCCGGGGCCGAAAGTGATCTGGCGTTCCATGCCGGTAAGCATATCCTGAACAAAAATGCGATGACCGTAATCGGTCATGCGGCTGTACACTACCAGGGTGCCGTCGGGTGACAGGTTGGCCTCGGTGTTGTACGTGCCGTTTTTGCTCACGCGCGTGACAGATCCGCTGCTCAGATCCTTAAGGAAAATCTGCGGACCACCCATGCGTGAAGAGGTAAATGCCATCTTGGTGCCGGTGCTGTCAAATGTTGGTGAAACGTTAATAGAATCACCCTGTTCCAGCACGCGTTCCTTCTGGAAAACATGGTTCAACTGAAAGATGACGGGGTACTTGCCGTTGGAGAGGGCCACCGCAACTTTGTTGTCAGGCATAAAGGCAGGGCCGATGACCACGTTGCCGGGAAAGCGGATGCGCTGCACCTTGCCGCTGGTGCGGTCCCAAACGCCGAGGGCGTGCGACTTTTCGTCAATATGGGTAAAGACCACAAAACGACCATCGGGCGACCAGGCAGGCGACATGGATTCGCCGGGCATGTTGGTGATCTGGCGCAAGTCGCGTCCGGTGGGCTTTACAAGCCATACGTTGGCGCTCATCTTGCCGGTCTTTTTTACAAAGGCAAGTGTCGAGCGGAAGAAAGACCCGTTGCCCGTCAGGGCTTCAAGCAGGTCGGCGCAGAACCTGTCCGCAACTTCCGGCAGATCGTGCGCGGTTACCTTGGGGTATTCCTTGCCAAACAGACGGCCGCCGCTGTTGGTCTCAAAAGCGCGGATTTGCACCGGGCGGGTGCCGCTGTCGCCCTCTGGCCAGTAAGTGGTCACCACAATGTCCGAGCCAGCAAGCTGAAAGCGCTTGAAGTCAAGGGACGGCGGCTCGCATCCTGCCAGCACTACGCCGCCGAGCACCGCTCTGGGATCGGTAAGACGCATAAAGGGCAAAAAGCTCAGGTTTTGCTGCACAATCTTTTGCAGGTCAGCGCCCATGCCGCTTGCTTCGGCCTGGGGACCCTTGAGGGGAGCCGCCAAAGCAAGATTAACAATGTTTTGCCCCGGACCGTAAATGTCCACGCGCATGGCGGCCTGCGCCCCGCTTCCGAGAGCCAGCCAGAACCCCAGTGTCAGGAGAAGAAGCTGTTTTTTCATGGCGTACGTATTCCTTGTTCAGGCAGTGCGCCTCAGTGGCGCACCAGTATAAGGGTGATGTCCAGCGTTCCCCCAAGTCGGCAGGCGGAGGGGGCACGCTGCCTGCTCGGCGTATGCCCCGCTGTACATATTTGTCAAGGAGCTTATCGCCTGTGGGCGTAACAACCTTGAAATCTGTTATATCTCCCTGAGGAGAAATTGTAAGCCTTAGGACGGATTCATACCTGCCCGGCGCTGTTTCCGCAGGAATAATCATGCCGTCTCGTAGCAGACGGGTAACCTCGCGGCGGTATTTGTTGCGGTCGGTTGCCTTGGTGCTTGCGCCCGGCGCAGCCACTTTACCCTGGGGCGCGGAAGCTGCCTCCGCCTTGGGCGAGGGCATAGGGGCTTGTGCGCGGCGCTGGCAGCGGGGCGATTTTTTGCGACGGCGGTTCGACGGGCTCTCCGTAGCTGGGCAGAGTGTCGGCCTGTTGCGGCCTGACTGCGGCCTGCGGTTGTGCGGCTGTTGCGCCCTGCGCGCTTGGACCTGCCGGTCTTGAGCCTGGTTTGCCGTCGGCAGCTGATGGCTTGCTTTTGCCTATAAGCTGCGTGGCCGGGCCATTATCTGTTTGGCCCGCAGCCTGCCATGAGTTAGTCGTAGCAGATTTTTTGCCGTTGTCATCTACTTTTGGCGTGCTGCGGGGCGCTAC
>Ga0268359_12394_pt1 | contig 26899 bp, 31 predicted proteins | sample BioMet11_FD_194416 | JGI IMG/M metagenome (GOLD analysis project Ga0268359, IMG submission 194416) | Sewage microbial communities from Oakland, California, United States - Biofuel 11 (PacBio Assembly) | ecosystem: Engineered > Wastewater > Sewage > Unclassified | place: USA: California | collected...
GGGGCAATCCGGCGTCGGCGGCCCGGGCGATGACCATGGCGTAGACGGCCTCGGCCAGGTCGGCCCGAGCGGGCGCCTGGGCGGCGGCCGGGGACGCCTGGGCGTGCGGTCCGGCCGAAGAACAGCTGATCCGGGCCAGCAAGACGACGGCCAAAAGCACTCCGGCGGTAACGAGACATTTTCTGACAACGCGCATGATACGGCCTCCTCGGTGCCGGGTCGGCTCTTTACGAGGCATCGGCAGTGTGCCATAGCCGACTCCAGCTATGGATGCTGTAGCGCCCCGGGAGCGAGAAAATCCAATCGCAATGTCCGAAGAGGGTCTTTCGATTTCCTGAAGGCGCGGCGACGCCGGGAGGGGCGTTGTGGAGTACTACCATTTACGGACCTTCGTGGCCGTGGCCGAGGAGGAACATCTCACCCGGGCGGCCGAGCGCTTAAGCGCCAGCCTGTCGGCCGTGAGCACCCACATCCGGGGGCTGGAGGACGAGCTGGGGGTGCGGCTGTTCACCCGGACGCCCAAGGGCATGCGGCTGACCCACGAGGGACAGGCACTGCTTCCCGAGGCCCGGCAGGCCCTGGCCGGGGTGGAAGCCATCCGGTCCGCGGCCGCCCGGTTGCGCCGGCAAGTAGCCGGCGTGGCCCGCATCGGTCTCAACAACGAGGCCAACCGGATGCGGGTGCCGCAGTTCCTGTCGGCCATGAGCCAGCGCTACCCCGGGGTGGAGCTACATCTGACCGACTCCAGTTCGCCGATCATCCGCGACCAGGTGCGCAGCGGCGAGTTGGACCTGGGCTTTATCTACGACAACATTTTGGAGCCGGCGCATGAGGTGAGCGCCCTGTTTCTGGAAGCGGTGCCCGTGGCCGTGGTCGGTCCCACCGCCTGGGCCGATCGGGTCTGCCGGGCCAGTTGGGAGGAACTGGCCGGCCTGCCGTGGGTCTGGTTTTCCGCCCACTGCCCGTTCCAGGTGCTGCTGGAGCAGACCTTTTCCCGCCAGGGCCTTCCCCTCAACAAGGCCATGGTGGGCGACAGCGATACCACTTTGCGGACGCTGGTGGCGGCCGGCTGCGGCTTGTCCCTGCTGCGCCTGGACGACGCGGAGGAGGCCGAGGCCGCCGGCGAAGTCTGCCTGTGGCGGGCGGAGGAACTGGTCCTCAACCTGTCCCTGATCCACCGCCGGGATCGGGGAGGCGACCGGGTCATTCAGGCGGTCACCTCGGCCGTGGCCGAGGTCTGGGACGTGGCGAAACAACGCAATTAAACGGGCTACGCCCGTTTCTCGGAACGGTGCGCGGGAGCGGAAGGGAATGCCGAAACAGGATATGCCGGGCCGGACGGCCTGGCCGTGGCGGACCGTAAGCGGTCTGGCCGGTTTGATCATTTTGTTGACGATCATCACGATCGCCCAATCGAATTTTCAGGAGGAGGATGCCGAGGCCAACCAAGTGCTTTCCGGTGGGGCTTTCGGCTATGCCGCCCCGGACGGTCGGCGGGTGCTGACGCCGGTCGGCCCCGGTCTGGCCCGGGAGATGGCGCGTTTTTCCAAGGTGGTGGCCGCGCCCGGCCAGGTGCTGGACGCCACCTTCGCGGCGGTACGCCGACCCGGCGGCGCGGACGGCCAGGCGGAGGCCTTTCACGACACGCCCGGGGCCATCTTCACCGTTGCCGCTCCCCTGCCCGGCGGCGCGGACGTGCTGGTGACCACGGAGCAGTTCCTGGCCGACCGGCAGATCGTGCCGGTGCGGTCCCTGCCCGACCATCCGGACTGCGCCCCGGGCGTGGTCCAGGCCCTGGCCGCCCATGCCGGCCTGACCGTGCGCTGGTGCAAGGACCTGGCCACGGTAGGCGACGACGGCGGCCGGCTGTCCCTGGCCCGATTCGCGCCCAAGGGGCATACGGAACTGGTCAGCGTGCTTTATTCCGGCCCGGGCGGCCCCATCTACAGCGACCACCCGGCCGACGCCGATCCGTCGGGCACCTGGCGGGCCGACGACGGCGGCAACTTTCCCCTGGACAACTACCGGCCGCTGTTCGCCTTCCGCAGCAAAAACGGCCTGGAAGTGGCCGTGCGCTGGTCCGGCGCCGAGGGCGAAAACCTGGACCTCTACCGCCAAAAGGGCCAGATGTTCCGGCCGTTCGTGGCCGCATCCTGGTACCGGGAGGCCGACTAACCATGACGGAAGAACCGACCGATCGCCCGGACCTGCCGACCGAGGTACGCTGGCTCCACAAGGACGGCATGTCCCTGATCCGGGCCTGGCGGGAACACCTCGGCGTGTCCCAAGAGGAACTGGGGAAGCGGCTCCACTCCTCGGCGGCCGCCGTGGCCCAACTGGAAGCCAAACACGCCCATCCCCGGGCGGCCATGCTCAAAAAAGTCGCCGCCGCCCTGGAGCTGGCGAACTGGGAAACCCTGCGGGAGTGAGCCTCCGGCGGCCAGGGCGCTGCCCTGGACCTGCTGGGGGAATCATTCCCCCCAGACCCCCTGTCCCGGTATACCCTTCCGCGGGCGCCCAGGCGGCAAGCGTCTTCGCTTGCCGCCTGGGCGCCCGCGCATCGAGGGGTCCGGGGGCATCATGCCCCCGGTAGGGGAGGTCCAGGGAGGGGCGACGCCCCTCCCTGGCCGCCGGAGGCATCTTCTTCCTTAGCCCGCGTGAGGTGGTCGCGCCAGACGGCCTGGCAGGCCGGGTCGTCGATGAGGCCGGCGAGCACGGGCCGGCAGGCGATGCCCGCCGCCGCGAGCCGGCCGCGCCACGAAGCGTCGCCGTCTCCGGCCAGATCGACGCAGGCGTGGCGCCGGCCACGGTAAAAAAGGGCACGAGCCAGGCCGTGCGCGTGCCGGCGGCGACCAGCGTCCGCCGGATGCGGTCGATGTCCGGGCAGGGATCGCCGCGCCGCAGCGGCATGGTCCCGAACAGCGCCAGCCGGTCCACGGCGGCCAGCCGCTCGCCCAGGGCGGCGTAGAAGTCGGCGGCCGGCGGCGGCGCGCCATGGCCCATGACCACCAGCCCTTCGTCCGGCCGGCGCTCGGGAAGCCGGGCCAAAAGCGCCCGGGCCACCCGCTCCACGTCACCGGGACCGGCCAGCAACGGCGCCCCCACCGTGAGGACCGACCGCTCCCCGGCCGCGGCGGCCTGTCGGGCCAGGCCGGCCAGCATTTCCTGATATTCCTCGCCGGGAACCACATGCAGGGATTGGACGACGATCCGCCGGGCGCCGGCCGCGAGCAGCCCTTCCAGGACCTCGGCCACCCGGCCGACGCCGCCATAGGCCGCTGCCGGGCCGTGCTGCCGGCCCATGGTCCGGGCCACGGCCACCCGCCAGTCCGGGAAGGCCGCTTCCAGGCGCGTCCGGAAGCGTTCCAGCCCGGCCATGGCGCCGGGCCGCCGCGAACCGTGGGCGACCAGCAGCAGGGTCCGGCCGTCTCCGGTCACGCGGCCCTCGCCGCCAGATAGCCGGCCGCCATGGAGACCAGGGTGGCCGCCGCCACGTAAAGAATCACGGTGCCGACCGGCAAAAAGGACAGATGCAGCCACAGCGGCGGCGTGTTGGCCAGGTCGGCCAGGGACCGTTGCGTCCCGTAGAGCAGGGCCATGCCGCCCAGGCTGCCGACCGCGCCGACGACGCCCGCCCCGGCGATCAGCGGCAGTCGGACATACCAGTCGCCCGCCCCGACCAGCCGCAAGATTTCCACTTCGTCGCACCGCCTGAGCAGGGACAGCCGCACCGTGTTGCCCACCACCAGCGCCACCAGCAGCGCCAGCACCAGGGCCAGGGGCCAGACCAACCGCCGGCGCACCAGTCCGGCCGCCTGGGCCAGATCGACCTGCCGGGCGTTGAAGTGGACCTCGGCCACGCCGTCCATGGCCGACAGCTTGGCGTAGACGGTGCGGGCGTAAGCGGCGTCGCCGGCCGGCAGCCGGAAGCGCAGCTCGGCCGTCGGCGGCAGGGGATTGCGGCCACCCAGGGCGGCGATGTCCAGCCGGGGGTCCCAGGCTCTGGCGCATAAGCGTGAGGGCCTGGGCCGGGGTGAAGGTACGCAGATCGGCCAGATAGGGCAGCCCGCGCATCCAGGCCCATTGCCGGTTCACCAGCTCGGCGTCGGTGCCGGGCCGCCAGTAGACCTGGAACTGGGCCTGCCCCTGGGCGCGCAGCACCTCCACGTCCAGGGTATGCAGGGCCAGGGCGAACAGCCCGCCCAGGTACACGGTCAGGGCCACGGCCGTCACGGTCAGGACCAGCGACCAGGGCTGGCGGAACAGGTCCCGCACCCCCTGGACAATAAGACGCCCCGTCATGCGCCGGCCTCCGTGGCGTCCAGGCTGGCCCGGTCCAGGTCGTAGCCGCCCGGATCGGCCTCACCGCCGGCGAGCCGGATGATCGGCGCCTCCGGCACGGCGGCCAGCAGGTCGCGGTTGTGGGTGGCCATCAGGATGGTGGTGCCATGGGCGTTGACCTGGCGCAAAATGTCGAGCAGGCGCAGCGCCAGCTCCCAGTCCAGGTTGCCGGTGGGTTCGTCGGCCAACAGCAGTCGCGGCCCGCAGACCACGGCCCGGGCGATGGCCACCCGTTGCTGTTCGCCGCCGGCCAGCACCCGGCAGGGCCGTCCGGCCTCGCCGTCCAGGCGTAGCGCCGCCATCACGGCCTCCACCCGGGGCCGGACGTATTTCTCGTCGATGCCCCGCACCCGCAGGGACAAGGCGATGTTGTCGTAGACCGACCGGTCGGCCAGGATCTTGAAATCCTGAAAAATCACGGCCACATCCCGGCGCAGTTGCAGCAACCGGGCGGCGTTCAGGCGGGCGAGGTCGCAGCCGGCCACCCCGACCTTGCCCGCCTGGACGGGAAGCGCCCCGTGCAGGATGCGCAGCAAGGTGGTCTTGCCCGAGCCGGACGGTCCGGTCAAAAAGGCGAACCGGCCCTTTTCCACGGAAAAGGACACCCCGCGCAGGGCGTAGCGGTCACCGAACCGATAGGAAAGGTCACGGATATGGATCCACGGACTGTCGCCTTCGTCGTTGTCGTCGCTCCGGGAAGGTCCGGCCATCACAGGCATGTTGCCCTTTAGCAGCCCGTTTTTGCCCGACCTGTCAAGCCCGTTTCCCGACGCGGCCGACTTGCCTTGCCCGGGCAAACCCCTTACTGCCAGGGCGTCGGGCCACGGCGTCGCGCCGCCCCGACCCGGTTTTCCCGATCACACCGGCATTCACCCGCCGAAGGAAGGCTGCGACATGGGCGCACTGACCGCATACACCGCTTCCGGACCGTTCGCCGCGTTCGGCTATGTCCGGCTGGCCTGTCTTTCCCCCAAGCTCGCCCCGGGAGACGTCCCGGGCAACGTGACCGCCATCCTGGACGGCCTGCGCCAGGCCGCCGCCCAAGGCGTCTCCCTGGCCCTGTTCCCGGAACTGTGCCTGACCGGCTACACCTGCGGCCGACCTCTTCATGCAGGAACGCCTGCAGACCGCCGCCCGGGAAGGCCTGGACAGCGTGGCCGCGGCCACGGCCGAAACGGGCCTCACCGCCGTGGTCGGGCCTGCCGCTCGCCGTCGACGGCCGCCTCTACAACTGCGCCGCCTTCCTGTCCGGCGGCCGGGTGGTCGGGCTGGTGCCCAAGATCTTCCTGCCCACCACCTGCGAATACTACGAGGAACGCTGGTTCACGAGCGGCAGCAAGGCCGGCGCCTCCGAGGTGGCCCTGGGCGGCACCCTGGTCCCCTTCGGCACGGACCTGCTCTTTGCCGCGGCCAACCTGCCGGGCTGCGTCTGCGGCATCGAAATCTGCGAGGACCTGTGGACGGCCTGCCCGCCGAGCGGCGAACTGGCCCTGGCCGGGGCGACGATCCTCCTAAAACCCCTCGGCCAGCGTGGAGGTCCTCGGCAAATGCGGCTACCGCCGCGACCTGGTGCGCCAGCAATCCGGCCGCTGCCTGGCCGCCTACGCCTACGCCGCCTCGGACCGGGCGAATCCACCACCGACGTGGTCTTTTCCGGCCATTCCATGATCGCGGAAAACGGCAACCTCCTGGCCGAGGCCGAACGCTTCCGCTTCGAGACCACGTGCATCCGCGCCGACATCGACGTCGACGCCCTCAAGCAGGAACGCCTGCGTAACAGCTCGTTCTCCGCCGCCGCGCCGCGCCTCGCCCACCGCCGGCTGGCCTTCGACCTCCCGGCCCGGCCCCTGCCCGAAACCCTGCTCCGCCCCCTGCCCGCCCACCCCCTTCGTGCCGACGGACCTCTCGAACGGGCGGACAACTGCCGGGAAATCTTTCAGATTCAGTCCACGGGGCTGATGCGCCGGCTCATCCACACCGGGCTCAAGAAGGTCGTCATCGGCATCTCCGGCGGCCTGGACTCCACCATGGCCCTCATCGCCACGGTGACCGTGTTCGACCGCCTGGGCTATCCCCGGGCCAACATCCACTGCCTGACCATGCCCGGCTTCGGCACCACCGAACGCACCTGGAGCAACGCCGAAACCCTGGTCACCCAGCTCGGCGCCCGCTTGTCCGTCGTGCCCATCCACGAAGCCCTCAACCGCCATTTCAAGGACATCGCCTTCGACCCGGCCCGTCTCGGCGTCACCTACGAAAACGCCCAGGCCCGGGAACGCACCCAAATCCTCATGGACGTGGCCAACATGGACGGCGCCCTGGTGGTCGGCACCGGCGACCTGTCCGAGGCGGCCCTCGGCTGGTGCACGTTTAACGGCGACCACATGTCCATGTACCACATCAACGCCGGCGTGCCCAAAACCCTCATCCGCTACCTGGCCGAATGGAGCGCCGACGAGGTGCTCTCCGGCGAGGCCGCGGCCACCGTCCGCGACATCTGCGCCACCCCCATCACCCCGGAACTGCTGCCGCTCTCCGACGACGGCCAGCTCGTCCAGGAAACCGAACAGGTCGTCGGCCCCTACGTCCTGCACGACTTCTTCATGTTCATGACCCTGCGCTACGGCTTCGGACCGGCCAAAATTCTCTTCCTGGCCGAGCGCGCCTTTGCCGGCACCTACGACCGGGCCACCATCGGCAAATGGCTCGGCGTCTTCATCCGCCGCTTCTTCTCCCAACAGTTCAAACGCTCGTCCATGCCTGACGGCCCCAAGGTCGGCTCCGTCGCCCTGTCTCCGCGCGGCGACTGGCGTATGCCCAGCGACGCCTCGCCCGCCGTCTGGCTGGAAGAACTGCGACAGGCCATGGAAAAGAGGGAAGAAGAATAAGAGGCCTCCGGCGGCCGGGGGCATGATGCCCCCGGACCCCTCGATGCGCGGGCGCCCAGGCGGCAACCGAAGACGCTTGCCGCCTGGGCGCCCGCGAAGGGTACGTCAAAGCACCCTGAAGCAATGGGGGAAACCAGGACAGGGGGTTTGGGGGGAATGATTCCCCCCAACAGGTCCAGGGCAGCGCCCTGGCCGCCGGAGGCATCTCCTCCCTACATGGTCTCGATGCAGTCGCGGGGGCAGTAGGCCATGGCGTGCTGGATGCGTTCGAGGGGCGCTTCGGGCAGCAGGATGACGGGTCGCCCGGTCAGCGCATCCAGGGCGAACAGTTCCGGACAGACGGCGGCGCAGGCGCCGCAGCCGTTGCAACGGACGGGATTGATGGCGTAGCCACGAAGGGATGTCTCCATGCTCGTTCCCCGGTTGCGGTGGCGGGAAAGTTCTTTTTCCATCTATGCTCGGAACAGGCCGTGTCAACGGGGAGGCGACACACACGCATGCGATGCAGCAAATGCGGGGCCGAAAGCCCCGATAACACGCGATTTTGCCCGGTCTGCGGCAACAAGCTTCAGTCCGACTGGGCAGCCGGCTCCGATTCGCCGGACCTGGACAACGCCGGCCCCCGCCCGGAAAACGCGCCGCGACACCTGCTCGACTTCCAGGGCTGGGCCAAACCCCGCCGCGTGGGCCGCTACCTGGAAGCCAGCCTCTACGCCGTGGTTCTGCTGGCCGGCGTGACCTACAGCCTCGTTTCCGGCCGCACCTGGGTCCTCTATCCGCTGATCGCCGTTCTGGCCCTGGCGGCCTGGCTGCGCCGCTTGTAGCGACTCCCCCGCCGGCGGCCTCTTGCCTAGGGGCTGCCGCAGCAGCGGGCGATTTTGGTCCGGGAGCAGGGCAACGGCGCCACTTCGATGGTCACGCAGCCGGCGGGGTAGTCGCGGATGATGCGGCCGGAAGGCATACGGCCCGTTCCAGACGCGGCTGGAGAAGATGGCCAGATCGCCGTTGATCTGGACGTAAAATTCGGCAAAACCCCGGCCGTACAGGCTGTTGTAGATGTAGACGCCTTCGCGCACGCCGAGAAAGCTGTATTTCTCCGGCGTCTTGCAGGTCAGGATGGCCAGGGCCTGCTGGAAGGCGCAACTCATGACCCGCTGTTCGTCGAAGGCCCGGGCCAGGGACGGGCAGGCCAACAGCAGGACCAGGGTCCCGGCAGCGGCCAGACGAATGCCCCGCGTCATGATAGCCTCCTCGCGACGGTTTTGCCGGCCGCCGGGTTGGGGTGTGCGGCGACGGCCGGGCGGCCGGTCAGGCGAACGACGCCGCACCGGCAAAATACCGACGGCCGTCGGTCCGATCAAGTGCTAGCAAAATACGTGCAACCCCGGACGGCGCCCCGACATTGGACAGGCCGGGGACGAACGGCTATGTATGCCACCATGTGGCGCTTCCATATTCCGAGGCATATTCCACGCCGATGCTGGCTGCTGCCGGCCGTGCTCATGCTGGGCCTGGGCCTCTCCAGGCCGTCCCTGGCCCAGGATCTCAGCATCTGGGAGCCGGTCATCGCCCGGCTGGCCGCCGACGGACTGGAGCGAAACCGGCTCGTGCCCTTTTTCGCCGCGGTCTCCTATGACCCCTCCATCATGGCCCGCAAGGTCGACTCCATGGTGCGCAAGACCTTCGAGCCGCCCAGAAAGCCCAGCCGCCGGACCCTGGAGCGTAGCGCCTACCGCCAGTTTCTTTCCCCGGCCGTCATCGGCAAGGCGGTGGCCTTCATCCGGGAGAACCGCCCCGCCTTCGACCGGGCCGAGCGCGACTTCGGACCACCGCCCGAACTCATCACCGCCATCATGCTGGTGGAGACCAAGCTCGGCGACTATCTGGGCGAGCAGAACGCCCTGCAAGTCCTGGCCAGCCTGGCCCGCAGTTCGGACATATCCCTGATCCAGCCCTTCATGAAGTCGATCAACGGCGCCACCGAGCGGCTGGCCTACGCCGAATCGGCCGCCCGGGACCGGGCCGAATGGGGCTACCGCGAGTTGCTGGCCCTGCTGCGCTACGCCGCGGCCAACGGCCAGAGCCCGTCCGCCATTCCCGGCTCCATCTACGGCGCCATCGGCATCTGCCAGTTCATGCCGTCCAACGTCCTGACCTACGGCGTCTCCGCCCAGGGCAACGGCCGGGTGGACGTCTTCTCGCCGAGCGACGCCATCCTGAGCGTGGCCAACTATCTGCGCGGCCACGGCTGGCATCCCGGCATGACCGCCGACGAGGCCAAGGCCGTGGTCTACGCCTACAACCACAGCGACCTCTACGTGCTGGCCGTTCTGACGGTGGCCTCCCGTATCCGGGACCGGCTCCAGGCGTCCTGATACGCCGCTAGTGGGGAATCGGGAAAAAGAGGGGATTGGGCCGACGGCTTTCGGCCAGGGAGCTGCCCACGTAATAGCCTTGGGCGAAGCCTTCGCGGTAGCCATTGGCCCAGGGACCGCCCCGGGAGGCCCGGGCCGGCGGCAGGATGGCGCCACCGCTGTTCATGCTGGCCCGAAGCAGCATATCCCGACGCTGGGCCTCGAGCTGACTGACGCGCTCCCACACCGCTTCCCGCCGGTTGAGCGCGGATGCGGTCTGGTTGGCCACCGCTGTAGGACCGCCCACAAAGATGTAGACGATGGTGGCGATGATGCCGATCAGGACCACGAGGTATTTCACGAGGCCGCCCCGGGCAGTTCGACTCCCGACCCTGTGCCGGATGTCGCAACCGCCTCTTTCCCTTCTTTTCGACGCCGAGAGGGGCCAACTTTAGCCCGGCTCAGGAACGGGACAGGCTAATGCCGTATTTTTTGAGCAAGGCGTAGAAGCGGGAGCGGGACAAGCCGGAGATCCGCAGCATCCGGCCGATGTCGCCGGCGTAGCGGCCGACCAGCACCCGCAGGTAGTCGGCCTCGCGGCCTTCGCGATATTCACGGAAATCCGGCAGCACGGTCTCGCCGAGCCCGCCCAGCAGCGGCACGGCCGGGGCCTCGCCGGCGGACCGCCCGGACACCCGGTTCCGGGCCGCGCAGACCCGGATATGCAAGGGCAGATGCACGGGCAGCAGGAAGTCGTCGCCGACGGCCAGGGCCAGGGCGGCTTCGATGATGTTTTTGAGTTCCCGGATATTGCCTGGCCAGGGATAGGCGAGCAGGGCCTTGGAGAAATCCTCGGACGCGGGCTTGGGGGGGACGCCCAGCCGCTCGGCCGCTTCCCGGGCGAAATGGGCGGCGAAATCCAAAATGTCCTCGGGATGTCCGGCCAGAGGCGGCAGTTCGATCCCCACGCCTTGGAGACGAAAGAGCAGATCCTGGCGGAAAAGCCCCTTGGCGGCCAAGGTTTCCAGATCCCGGTTGGTGGCGGCCACCAACCGGAAATGACACGGCATTTCGGTCAGTCCGCCGACCGGCCGCACGCTGCGTTCCTGAAGCACGCGGAGGAAGGCCTTTTGCACGGACAGCGGCAGTTCGCCCACCTCGTCCAGGAAGAGCGTGCCGCCGTGGGCCCGCATGAGCAGCCCTTCCCGGCGCCGATCCGCCCCGGTGTAGGCCCCCTTTTCCGAGCCGAACAACACGCTTTCCACGATGCCGGCCGGCAGGGCGGCGCAGTCCACCACTACGAAGGCCCCGTCCCGGCGGGGACTGTTGTCGTGGATGGCCCGGGCGAACAATTCCTTGCCCGCCCCGGTGGCGCCGGTCAGCAGCACGTTGACGTCACTGGCGGCGACCCGGGCGGCCCGCTCCAGGCATTGCACCCGCTTGGGGTTGCCGCCGGCGATGCCGGCAAAACGGAACGGCGCCACGGCCTCTTCCGGCAGCCGACCCCGCAGCCGGTGCTCCATGGCCCGGACCAGCGGCGTGGTCATGGTTTTGACCGACGGCGGCTTCTCGATATAGTCCCAGGCCCCTTGCCGCATGGCCCGTTCGGCGCCGTCCGGGTCCCCCCAGCCGGTGATGACGATGACCTCGGGGGTCGACGGCGACCGTCGGATGTGGCCGATGGCGTCCAGGCCGTTGCCGTCGGGCATGCGCACGTCCAAAAAGACGACGTCCACCGCTTCCCGGGCGGCCCGGGTCAGGCCCTCGGCCAGAGTCGAAGCGGTGGCGGCCGTGTGCCCCAGCCGGGTCACCACCCGGGCCAGGGCGTCGCAAATCGTCTGGTCATCGTCGATGATAAGCACATTGCCCACGACCGGCCTCCGTTTCTTCGCCTCCATGACCACAGCCATCGCCCCGGCATGACGGCCGGGAGGCCCGCTGTCAAGAGTGCCCCCGCCCATCCGCCACGCCCCTTTACAGCGGGACAGCCCTCGGGCATGCTTGCATAATTGCGTATCCCTTGCGCCAAGGAGCCCCCTATGTTCGCACGACCGGCTACCCTGTGGTGTCTGGCGGCCTGCCTGGCCGTCTTCGTTTCCGGCTGCGCCGTCCGACCGGCCGGCTCGCTCCAGCCCGACCCGGACTTCATGGCTCCGCCCATGACCTTGTCCGATTTCTACGGCTTTTGCTCGACCGCGGATACCCCGGACGGCTGCTTTGCCGATCCGATCTGCCTGACCTACCGGCGGGAACTGGCCGTGGCGCCGGCCGATCTGGCGGGCTGTCTGGCCATCTGCCGCCGCGTGGAGAACGACCTGTACGTCAACGACCTGACCAACAACTGCGAATACTTCCTGGGTCGGGCCGAAGACCTGTGCGACCAGTTCTGCCGCCGTCGGAACGCGACCATGCAGCAGCGTCCCTAGCGGGGCCCAGACCCTGTGTCCGCACGGGAAGTGTCACGCGTGTGGCACCTCTTCTTTTTTGTATATATTTTTTAAAATAAAAAATATACATTTCTTTCTAACCAGTTAGCGCACGATACACCGCTGTTTTCACACCTCCTGGTTGCACGGAAATTCCAAGAGCAGTAATCAAGCCTATCGGACTCTGCCCGTACGGTCGGCATTCGCTCGCACGGTGGCAGTAGTGTCCGGACGCCATCCTGTTCGCCGGACGCAGGCCGGTGAAAGCGTTCCCTTTTCAAAGGTGAGTCCGTGCCGTCAGACCATGCCGCGCCCCAGCCATCCGCCCTACCGCCCCAGTCCCTGCGCGAACTGGAAGGCCTTGTGGAGACCGCGCACATCGGACTGGCCCTTGTCCGCGACCGGCACATCGTCCTGGTCAACGCCCACGGCGCGGCCATCCTCGGCCGGCCGGCACCGGCCCTTCTCGGCATGGACATCGGGCACTTCCTGCCGGATACCGCCGCCTACGACCAGCTTCTCGCCGCAGCCCGCCGCCAGGACCCGCCGCAAACCTGCACGACCGCCTGCGTCCTCACCCCCGCTCGACGGCGACCCGATCCGGGTGCAGCTCCATGTCCGCCGGGTCGACGCCGACCGGCGCGGCGAGACCGTGGCCTGGTCCTTCGCGGACCAGGCCGAGCACGCGGCCATCCAGGAGGCCTTGCACGCCAGCCAGCACGCGGCCGCCGCCGCCAACGAGGCCAAACGCATTTCCTGGCCAACATCAGCCACGAACTGCGGACCCCCCTAAACGGCATTCTGGGCATGGCCCAATTGCTCCTGGACGGCAACGAGGTGCGGGACGAAGCCCGGGAATTCCTTGGCATCATCCGTCAGTCCGCCGGGGTGCTGGTCCATATCCTGGGCGATTTGCTGGATATGTCCAAGGTGGAGTCCGGCAAGCTTCTTATGGAAGAGCGGGAATTCGATCTCCGGGCCGAATGCGCGCCGCTGCTTCGCAACTTCACGGTACAAAGCCAGTTGCGGCCCTTTTCCTTCACCGCCGCGATCGATCCGGACATTCCCACCCCCCTCTATGGCGATCCCACCCGGACCAAGCAGATTCTCATCAATCTCCTGGGCAATGCCTTCAAATATACCCGCCAGGGACAGGTGAGCCTGCGCATCGCCCTGGATACGGACGCGGCCGCCGCCCCGCCGCCCGACCGGGTCCGCCTGCGCATCACGGTCGCCGATACCGGGATCGGCATCGCCCCGGACCGGCAGGATGCCATCTTCGAACCGTTCGGCATCGGTGAGGACTACCTGACCAAAAAATACAGCGGGGTGGGCCTGGGCCTGTCCATCGCCAAACGGTTGGCCACCATGATGCACGGCGACATCACCCTGGAGTCGACGCCCGGCAAGGGCAGCACCTTTTTCCTGACGCTGGAGTTCGGTCTGCTCGGCAGCGCGGGTCACGACGGCCGCGCCGCCGTTGCCGCCACCGTGCCCGACCGATCGTCCCCCTGCACATCCTGTTGGCCGAGGACGAGCCGGTCAATCGCATCTTCACGACCCGGGCCCTGGAAAAAACTCGGCCACACGGTGGAAACGGCGGTGGACGGCCAGGAGGCCCTGACCATGCTGGGCCGCGCCGCCTACGACCTGGTGCTCATGGATATCCAGATGCCGTACCTCAACGGCCTGGAAGCGACGCGCCGCATTCGTTCGGGCCAGGAACCGGGCATCGCCCCGGACATTCCGGTGGTGGCGCTCTCGGCCTATGCTATGGCCTCGGATCGGGCGCGGGGCCTGGACGCCGGCCATGGACGCCTACGTGACCAAACCCTATGACGTGACCGATTTGCTTGCCGCCATGCATCGGGTCCTGACCCGGGGCAATGCTCAACGGGCTCAGGCCGCCGGCGGCGGCGTATAGACGCCGGACAGAATGCGCCGCAAATGCCGGTCGGAAAGCCCGAACCGGCCGTGCAAGGCCGAAAGGTCGGCGCCCAAATGATACATCCGTCGAATTTCGGCGTCGCGGCGACGTTTGCGGGAGGCCGTGCCGTTGGGAATATCCAGACGGCAGCCACCCCATTCGGCGATAAGCGCGTCCAGGGCCGCCCTGGCCGCTTCCTGACCCAAAAATTCCGCCAACTTGGCATATAATTCGAACTCGCGCATGCAGCCTGTCTCCGGTGAAGGAAGGAGGAAATCTAGGGTCAACGAGTATGTCCTGATTGGAATATTTGTCAAGGAATATATTCCAAATTTGGCATGGACAGGCACAACCCATTTCAGGCACAACGCAATCATGACACGCTCCGCTCTCCCCGCCAGTCCCCGGACTCGTGCCTACGCAACGCGGAGGACCGCGCCTTCTGGCAGGCCCTGGTCGGTCTCGCCGCCATGGGGAATGTCTCCCAGGCGGCCCTGGCCGCTTTTGTCGGCGTCAGCCAGGGCTACGTCAGCAAGATCCTGACCGGCAAGCAAACCCCCAAACTCGAGCGGCGACGACGCTTTGCCGCCTTTTTCAACCTTGATTACGAGGCCATGGTGGCCTTCGGCCGCGAACAAGCCGAGGCGGAAGACGACCGCAGCCGTGCCGCCGAGAAGGGCCGCTGCCAGGTCCGTGAACCGCTCTACAGCGGCGGCGCAACCGAACCCACCGCCTTGCACGCCATGTTGCGCGGCCTCCAAGCCCACCAACGCGACTACACCGAGGTTCCCCTGCGTGAGGCCACCGGCTCCATGGGCGGCGGTTCCACCGAAACCGGCGACCGCACCCTCAGCTACTTGAGCTTCCGCACCGATTGGATCCGCTCCAAGGGCAACCCGGAAAATATGACCGTCATCCGCGCCTTCGGGGAGAGCATGGAGCCGACCATCGCCGACGGCAGCGTCGTCCTGATCGACGAAGGTCGCCGGCAGTTCGTCAAAAACAAGATCTACTATCTCCGCTATAACGGCCAAATGTATATCAAACGCCTGGTGGACCGCGGCGGCCAGCTCGCCATCGTGGCGGACAACGACCCCAACAGCTACCTCATCGCCGACGCCGACGACTTCGAAATCATCGGCCGCTGCATCTGGGCGGCCCGGGAACTGGACTGACCGGGCAAGCGCGTCGCCCTGCCAGAGGCATACGCATTCCTCCATCATGAGCAGCCGGAAACGCTACCGCCTGGCCCTCGGCCGGATCAAAGCCTCCCTGCGCGAGGTCCAACAGGGTTTTGCCGCCTTAAACGAGCGCCTGCTCATGCGCCGGGAGCCCCTTACCGACCAGATCATCGACAACCTCATGGCCGGTTATGCCTACGTGGACCGATTGCTCCAGGACGACATCGAGGTCTTCTGCGAAAGGGGGCTCGACCACATCCTGGAACTCAACCATATCGTCCTGTGCGGCCAGGACGCCCGGGTCCGCCTGGAATTCGGCCCGCATCTCCTGGAAACCCGCCGGCGGTTCGCCAACGGCATCGGGGAAATCGCCGCCTGGTATGCCCGCAAGCTCCACAAAACGGCCTATCGCCGCGCCGCCGGCGTCTATGTCCTCCTGGTCAGCCAGCCCCAGCTTTTTCTGGAAGGCAACCACCGGACCGGTACGCTGGTCGCCAGCTACATCCTGGCGCGGGAGGCATTGCCGCCCTTTGTCCTGACCCTGAAAAATGCCGTGGCCTATTTCAATCCCTCGACCCTCATCAAATACCGCCACAAGGAAAAATTCCTCGACCGGCAATACTATTTGAAAAAATACCGGCGCGCCTTCCAGGAATTCCTGGAAGGGAGCCTGGATCCGTGTTTTCAGCAGGCCGTCAAGTCGCGAAAAAAGAAGCCGTCCTGAGCGCACACGGCGATTTCCGGAAAAGCATTGTCATCCCCCCGCGCATGGGGCATGTTGGAGACCATGCGCGTCAGAGGCATGGACTTTCCTGCGTTGCCACGTTGACCGGGAGTGACCATGAACGAAAAAGATCCGCAAGGCGCCGCCACCTTTTTTTTCACCAAACAGGCCCTGTTCGACGTCAAGCGCAAGCTGTGGGGCTATGAAATCATGGACGGCTCCGCCTGTGCGCCGGCGCAGTCCTGCTTTGCCGACCAGGAGCACGTGGCGGGTTCCCTGGCGTCCAGTTCCTACATGGGCGTTCAAAATGCCGTGGAACGGGGCAAAAAGGTCGTCGCCCCCTTTGATGAGGCAGGCCTTTTGGCCAAGGCCCCCTATGTCCTGCCGGCCGCCCATGGCGTGGTCAAGCTGGTCGGGGCGGCCGCATCGCCGGCCGCGGTCCTGGAGGCGGCCCAGCAGCTCAAGACCGACGGCTACGCCCTGGCCGTGGAGCTGGCCTCGGCCATGGGCTCGGTGGCAGGGCTGCCGGAACTAGCCGACGTCTTATGCTTCGACGCCGGCGGCGGGCCCGATCCCCGCAATTTCCTGGACAGGACCAAGGGACGGACGGTGGCGCTCTTAGCCAGCCGGGTCCAAGGATTGGAGCAATTCGAGGAACTCAAGAACGCCGGCTTCACCCTGTTCCAGGGGCGCTTTTTCAAGGAACCGGAGATCATCGCCGAGCGCAAGCTGACCTCGCATCAGATGAGCCGTTTTTCCATCCTGCACCTGCTCGAAGCCGAGGATCCGGACGTCGGTGCCCTGGTGGACACCATTTCGGCCGACGTCTCCGTGAGTTTCCGTCTCCTGGCCTATCTCAACAGCGCCGCCTTCGGCTTCCCCCAAAAAATCCAGTCCATCCGCCAGGCCATCATGTTTCTCGGCAGCATCAAGCTCAAGAACTGGCTGCGGGCGGTTCTTCTGGCCGACATGGCCCAACAAGGCGACATGCCGCGGGAGCTGGCCGAAATCTCCCTGCAACGGGCCCGTTTCCTGGAACAAGTGGCCACCCACTACGACTTCTGGGATTTCGATCCCAGCGCCCTGTTTTTGCTCGGTCTCTTCTCCCTGCTCGATGCCATCCTCGGCATCCCCATGGACAAAATCACCAACCACCTGCCCCTGGAGGAAAAGCTCAAGTCCGCTCTGCGCCGGGAAGAGAAAAGCGAGTATCAGCCGCTGATGGATCTCGAGGAAAGTCTGGAAGATGCGGATTGGGACCGGCTCAAGGATCTGACGCGCAAGCTTGGCTTCGAGCTGGACACGGTCAAGGCCTGTTACGCCGAGGCCATGGCCTGGAGCGGCGGCTTTTTTGCCAGCCAAGGCGGCTAGCTTCGCCTCCGTGCCTAGGCGCGCCCGGGCTCAGACCGGATGTTTGGCGGCGGTCAACGCCCTGGCGATGGCCTGCAGCACCTGCGCCATGTCGCAGGGCTTGGTCACGAATTCATCCATCCCGGCGTCCAGGAAGCGCTTGCGATCCCCTTCCAGGGCATAGGCCGTCAGGGCCACCACCGGTAACCGCCGGTCGAGTCCGGGCACCTCGCCGCCTCGGATATGGCTCACGGCGGCCAAACCGTCCATGACCGGCATCTGGATATCCATCACCACCACGTCCGCCGGCTCCGTGGCCAGCCGCCGCAAGGCGTCCTCGCCATTGACCGCTTCCACCACCTGATGCCCGAACTTGCGCAAGCCCCGGGCCAGGGCCAGCCGGTTGATGGCCTCGTCCTCCACCACCAGGATACGCAGCGGCGGCAGGTCCACCGAGGCCGCCAACGAGGCCGTCTTTTCCGGGCCGGCCTGGGTCACAGGGCCACAGCGGCACGGCCAAGAAGAAGGTGCTGCCGCTGCCGACCTGGCTTTCCAACCAGATGCTGCCGCCCAGCAACTCGGCCAGCCGCTTGGCGATCGACAGGCCCATGCCCGCCCCGCCGAAGCGCTTGGTCAGATACTCCTCACCGAGGATGAAGCTCTCGAAAATGGCCTCCTGCCGGTTCTGCGGGATGCCGATGCCCGTATCGGCGACCGTCAGCAACAGCACGAGCCCCTGAAACTCCTTGGCCACGGGCACCCGACGCGCCCCCCCCGCGTGCGCCGTCGGATCGTAACGCCGGGCCCGCACGGTGATGGTGCCGGTGGGCGTGAAGCGGATGGCGTTGTCCATGAGATTGGACAGGATCTGGCGCAACCGGAAGGGGTCGCCCACATAGCGGTCGGGCAGATCGGAGGCCATCTCCACGTCCAGGGTCAACCCGGCCAGCCCGACCCGAACCGAAAACGCCCCGCGCAGGGAGTCGAGGATGCGGCGCAGGGAAAATTCGCGCAGCACCGGCGACAGGGAGCCGGCCTCGACATTGGCCAGTTCCAGCAGGTTGTCCACGATCTCCATCAGCCGTTCCGTGGCGTCGCGGACGGTCTGCCAGTTGTCGGCCTCCCGGCCCGAGGCGCCCTCCAGCATGGCTACCTGGGCCATGCCCAAAATACCGTTGATCGGCGTGCGCAGCTCCTGGGTGATGTTGGCCAGGAACTGAGTCTTGGCGTCGTTGGCCGCCTCGGCCCGCTGCCGGGCCAGGACCAGCGCCTCCTCGGCCCGACGCCGGGAAGCGGCCATGTCCAGCAGCATGGCCAGCCGCCGGGTGGCCCGGACATCCTTCGCGCCATAGGGCCGCTCGCCGCCGGTCAGCAGCATGACCCCGGACACGGTGCCGTCGGGCTTGTGCAGGGGCAGGGCCAAAAAACGGGCGCCCTCCTCGCCCCAGGCAAGGACCGGACAATAGCCTTCCAGGGAAATGCAGTCGTTGCGGCAGACGCTCACGCCCTGATTGAGGACGGCTCCCCACGGGCCCGGATAGCGCCCGCCGTCGTCGGGATAGATATCCGGGGCGGCGGCCGGGGCCGGGGGCGACTTGCCCTCGCCGACGGCGCTGGCCACCCAGTCCACCCGGCCGGTACGCCGGGCCACCAAGCCCACGCCGCCCCACTCGCTGCCGGTCAGGGCCAGGGCCTGGCGCAGGACCATGGTTGCCATCTCCGGCACCCCGGCATTGCCGGGCACCAGCTCCCGGGCGGTCCGGGTCATGGCGGCGCTCATCCGCAGGGCCTGGCGCAGCAGGGTCACGGTCTGGTCGCGCTGGCGGCCGGTCTGGAGGAAGCGCAGCCCGTAGGAAACGTCGGCGGCCATGCGGGCGAGCAGGTCCAGCTCTTCCTGGCCGTACTCCCGGGAGGTCGGCTCATACATGGTGAGGGCCCCCACCACCCGTTCGCCCCGCCGCAGGGGCAGGGAGACGGTGGAGGCGATCCAGTCCATGGCCACGGGCCGGTCGGGCCACAGGGAGAAGACTTCGTGCATGCGGGAATCGGGCACGACCACGATGCGACCTTCCCGGATGGCCGTGCCGGTGGGTCCCTGCCCGCGCGGCGAGTCGTCGTAGCGCACGCCAAGGTTGTCGAGGAACTGGAGGTCGGCGCCGGCCCGGGCGGCCACCCGGACGGTCTTGGCCGGTCCGGGTTCGATCATGGCGGCCCAGACCAGCCGGTAGCCGACATGGTCGACCAGGGCCTGGCAGATGCGGGTGAGCAGGGTCTGTTCGTCATCGGCCCGGATCATCTCGTGGCCGATGGAGGAGAGGGCGCGCAAGGCCCGGTTGGTCCGGGCCAGCTCGACGTGCATGGCGTCGAGAGTGGCGTACTGCCGGGAAAGGGCCCGATGCAGGTGCAAGCGCCGCTCCACCAGGATGCCGACCGCCACCGCCGGTCCGGCCACCACCAGCAGGCCGGCCAGATAAAACAGGAGCAGATCCCGAGGAATCCAGACCAGCCAGAGATGCTCCCGGTACCAGACGGCGGCCAAGGAGCAGCAGGCCGGCCACGAGTGCGGCCGTGGCCACGCCGGCCAGCAGCCCGCCAACCACGGCTCTACGTCGGGGCTGCCCCTCCGGCCGGCCGTTTCCCGTGGGCATGGCTTTACGCATGACACCTGCCCAATAGCCCGGTTTGCGCCGGAACAAAAGCCCCCTCGGCCGAAATTTCCGGTCTCTCGACCGCCGTCGTCCCGGCCAAAGCTTGACGCCTGGCCGCTTCCTGCCTAGGGAAAAAAGAATCGGCCCTTTCGCGCCGCCAAAGGAGTGCCGCCATGCGCATGCTTGCCGAACTCATCGCCAACATGAGCCAGGCGTCGGAACAGGGGATGTTCGCCGTGGCGGGCATCTACGTCTACATGATCCTGATCGTCGGCGCCGCCTTCTACCGCATCCGCCAGTTCCAAAAGGAAAGCCGCCACTAGCGCGCCCGGGCGCTGCCGTCCGTCTTTTCCGGAAACATCATGGGGGGGGCGCATCCCCCCCCAAACGTCGCGGCCGCTCAGGCCTCCCGAACCATGTCCATGAGATACTGGCCGTAGCGGTTTTTCAACATGTCCGCGGCCAGCCGCGCGACCTGTTCGGCCGAAATATAGCCCATGCGGTAGGCGATTTCCTCCAGACAGGCCACCAGCACGCCCTGGCGCTCCTGGATGGCCTGGACGAAGCTCGCCGCCTGGAGCAGGGATTCGTGGGTGCCCGTATCGAGCCAGGCATAGCCCCGGCCGAGGAATTCCACGGCCAGCCGGCCCTGCCGGAGGTAGACGTTGTTGAGGTCCGTGATCTCCAGCTCGCCCCGGGCCGACGGACGAAGCCCCTCGGCCGCCGCCACCACGTCGTTGTCGTAGAAATACAGGCCGGTCACGGCATATTTCGACTTGGGCTTGACCGGTTTCTCCTCGATGCTGATGACCCGCTTGTCCCGGTCGAACTCCACCACGCCGTAGCGCTCGGGATCGCGTACCTTGTAGCCGAAGACGATGGCCCCTTCCGTGAGCCCCGCCGCCCGCTGCAACAGGTTGGCCAGTCCGCCGCCGTAAAAGATGTTGTCGCCGAGCACCAGGCAGACGGTATCGTGGCCGATGAACGCCTTGCCGAGCAGGAAGGCCTGGGCCAGGCCCTCGGGATGCGGCTGCACCTTGTAGGAAAAGGACATGCCGAGCTGCGACCCGTCCCCGAGCATCTCCTCGAACCGCGGCAGGTCCGTCGGCGTGGAGATGACGAGCACCTCCCGAATGCCGGCCAACATCAGCACGGACAAGGGATAATAGATCATCGGCTTGTCATAGATGGGCAGGAGCTGCTTGCTCACCACCCGCGTGATGGGATAGAGGCGGGTGCCCGATCCCCCGGCCAGAATGATGCCCTTCATCCGTCGTCCTCCCTTGATCCGCCGTCCTTGCGGACGTATGTTCGCCCGAGGTTTTGACCCAACCCCCGAAAATGCGCAAGGTCAGCCCAAAGGACGTCGCCATGCCCCAAACGCTCGTTTTGACCGCCGAGACGGCCCTGGCCCTGGTCCCAGGCGACCGGGTCGTCCTGGCCACCGCCAAGGCCCCGGAATACGCCGCCTGCCTGACCGCCCCCCGAAACGCCTTTCCCCGGCAGGCCGTGGGCACCGTCCTCACCCCGCCGACGGGCGCGCCCATGCTCCGCATCCTGGCCCTGGCCCAGCGCCCCGGGCACGGCGACGCCCCGGCCACGCCCATGGCCGTGGCCGACTGCCTGACCCCCGGCAGCCTGCCCGCCGGCGAAACCGCCTTCACGTCGTCCAAGACCGGCCCCGGCCATCGCCTGGATCACCTTGAGCGACAAGGGCAGCCAGGGACTGCGCGTGGACACCGCCGGCCCGGCCATCGCCGAGGCCTGCGCCGGCCTCGCCCCCTGCCTCGTCCAGGGCCATATCATCCCCGACGATCCCGGCACCCTCAAAGCCCTGCTCACCGACCTGGCCCTCACCCAGGGCTTCGACTGCATCGTCACCACCGGCGGCACCGGCCTGGCCCCCCCGCGATACCACCCCCGAAGCCACCCTGGCCGTCATCGAACGCCGCCTGCCCGGCTTCGAAACCGCCATGCTCATGGCCTCCCTGACCAAAACCGCCCACGCCATGATCTCCCGGGCCGTGGCCGGGACCCTCGGCCCGGCCATCATCCTGAACCTGCCCGGCTCGCCCAAGGCCGTCCGCGAAAACCTCGCCGCCGTCCTGCCCGCCCTGCCCCACGCCCTCGACAAGCTCCACGGCGACCCCACCGACTGCGCGACGGCGTAGGAAGAAAATGCAGGGAGGGAACCCCTTTTTGAAGAAAGGGGTTCCCTCCCCGCGCCCCTCCTTCCCCAAAAACTTTTAGTGGGGGGAAAGGGGATGGATCGCAGGCGAGGGACATCGTGTCGTCAAGGGAGACGCTTCCCCAGGTGAGGTGGGTCCGGGAGGGAAGCATTCCCTCCCGGCGGGGCTCGGGGCAGCGCCCCCGATTCTCTTTCTCTTCCGTCACGCCCCGATTCTCCCACCGCCGTGCTTGCCCTGCTATCCCAATCCTTGGTATGCCGTGGCCATGGAGCAGTATCTGGCCGATTTGCATATCCATTCCCGCTTCTCCCGGGCCACCAGCAAGGGGCTCACCCCGCGCAACCTGGCGGCCAACGGCGAAATCAAAGGTCTGACGGTCATCGGCACCGGCGATTTCACCCATCCGGGCTGGCTGGAGGAGTTGCGGACCACGCTTGCGCCCGACGGCACCGGGCTGTTCCGGCTGCGCGAGCCCAAGGGTCTGGAGGCGGAGCTGCCCTGGTACCCCGACGCCAAACTGACCGGCCGGGTCCGGTTCCTGCTCTCGTCGGAAATCAGCTCCATCTACAAGCGCGGCGGTGCGGTGCGCAAGGTGCACAACCTGGTCTACGCGCCCTCCTTCGAGGTGGCGGAGAAGCTCAACGCCAAGCTGGCCAAGGTGGGCAACCTGGCCTCGGACGGCCGGCCGATCCTGGGCCTGGACAGCCGCCATCTGCTGGAGATGGTGCTGGAGACCGATCCCCTGGCCTATCTGGTGCCGGCCCATATCTGGACGCCCTGGTTTTCCCTGTTCGGTTCCAAATCGGGCTTCGATTCCATCGACGAATGCTTCGGTTCGCTGGCCAAGGAAATTTTCGCCCTGGAGACGGGGCTGTCGTCCGACCCGGAGATGAACTGGCTGCTGTCGGCCCTGGACCGCTTCCGCCTCATCTCCAATTCCGACGCCCATTCCGGCGAGAAACTCGGCCGGGAGTGCAACATCTTTTCCGGCGATCCCTCGTACGAGGGCATCTACCGGGCCCTGCGCGGCCAGGGCCTCGGCCCGAAATTCTGCGGCACCGTGGAGTTCTTCCCGGAAGAGGGCAAATACCACCTGGACGGCCATCGGGCCTGCGGCGTGGTCATGGAGCCGGCCGAGGCCAAGGCCCGGGGCGGCCTGTGCCCGGTCTGCGGCAAGCCGCTGACCCTGGGCGTGCTGCACCGGGTCCAGGACCTGGCCGACCGCTCCCAGCCCGAGCGCCCCGAGGGCATGCCCGGCTTCACCTCGCTGATCCCCCTAAACGAGGTGGCCGGGGAGGTCCTTTCCGTCGGACCGGCCACGGGCAAGGCCCGCCGACTGGTGGCCACGCTGTTGGGCCGCTTCGGTTCCGAGCTGACCGTGCTGCGCGAAACCCCGGCCGAGGATCTGGCCCAGATCAACCGCAACCTGGCCGAGGCCCTCATCCGCATGCGCCGGGGCCGGGTCTACCGCGACCCGGGTTTCGACGGCCAATACGGCCGCATTTCGGTGTTTTCGCCGGAGGAAAAAACGTGAGCTGCGGGTCGGGCGCTTCCTGGCCATGCCCGCCACCACCGGCAAGGCCGACGCCGCCCGGGAACGCACCTCCCGGGACGACGCGCCGGACGACCCACCCCCCGAACCGGCCTGCCGGCCCGATCCGGTCCAAGCCCTGACCCGGGGCCTCAACGCCGCCCAACACGCGGCGGCCGACACGCCCGACCAGCGGGTGTTGGTGGTGGCCGGCCCGGGCACGGGCAAGACCCACACCCTGCTGGCCCGCATCGCCCACCTGCTGGAGAAAGGCATCCCGCCGGAGTGCATCCTGGCCGTGACCTTCACCCGCCGGGCGGCCGGGGAGCTGCGGGACCGCTTGTCCTGCCTCACCGGCGACGGACCGGCGCCCCGGGCCGACACCTTGCACGCCCTGGCGCTTTCGGTCTGGACCGACACCGGCGGCCAGGAACCGGTCCTGCTCTCCGAGGACGCGGCCCGGCGGCTGTTCGCCAAGACCAACCCGGTGTTCTCCGGCCCGAAGCTGCGGGCGGCCTGGCGCGAGCTGGCCCTGGCCCGGGAGACGCTGCGTCCCCCGGCGGACGGCGAGGAGCGCGAGGCGGCCGTCCGTTTCGCCCGGCAAAAAAGCGACTGGAATCTTCTGGATTTCACCGACCTGTTGGAATTCTGGCTGGAAAAGCTCAAGGAAGGCAGCTACCAACCGCCCTGGACCCACATCCTGGTGGACGAGGTCCAGGACTTCACCCCCGCTGCAACTGGCCATCGTCAAGGCCCTGGCCGGCCGCGACGACGTGTCCCTGTTCGCCATCGGCGACCCGGACCAGTCCATTTACGGCTTCCGCGGGGCCACGGGCAACGTGCGCCTCGACTTCGCCGCGCGCTGGCCCGACCTCCAGGTCATCGGCCTGACGGACAACTACCGCTCGGCCCAGTCCATCCTCAATCTGGCGGCCGGCCTGTTTCCGGACCGACCGCCGCTCACCGCCCAGGTGTTGCGGGCCGATCCGGCCTTCGGGGACATCCAGCTCTTCCAGGCCCCGACCGCCCAGGGCGAGGCCGGCTGGATGGGCGAACGCATCCGCGGCCTGTTGGGCGGCACCTCGCTGACCCTGGCCGAGGACCTGGCCTCCCGCACCCTGGCCCCGAGCGACATCGCGGTGCTGGTCCGCTTTTCCGGGCTGATCGCGCCGATCCGGCGCAGTCTGGAGCGCTTCGGCATCCCCTGCGCCGCCCCCGAGGCCGACGCCTTCTGGAGCGAGCCTCGGGTCAAGCTGCTGTTGGCGGCGGCCGGCCGGCTGCTCGGCCTGCCCATCCCGGACGACGTGGAAAAGCCGCCCACCCTGCCGGACCGGGTGCTGGCCAAGGGACCGCTGGGGCTGTCGGCCTATCTGGAGGACATTCCGCCCTTTGACCGGCTGTTCTGGCAGGGACCGGAATTCCGCGACCTGTGCCGGGCCTACAAGGAGCACGACGGCTGGGCCGGCCTGTTGACCTTCATCCACACCCAGACCGAGCTGGAGCTGGTGGGCAAGGCGGCCGAAAAGGTGCGCATCATGACGCTGCACGCCTCCAAGGGCCTGGAATTCGAGGCGGTCTTTCTGCCGGCCCTGGAGGACGGCATTCTGCCCTTCGCCGGCACGGAATTTTTGAGCGGCAAGCCTGGCCATCTGGCCGGCCAATTGGACGAAGACGAGGAACGGCGGCTTTTTTACGTGGGGCTCACCCGGGCCAAGGCCCGGCTCTACCTGAGCCACGCCGTGCGGCGCGACCTGATGGGCCGGCGCTTGATGCTCAAGCGCTCGCGTTTCCTGGATCGGTTGCCGCTCGACGGGGTGCGCCGTTCAGCCCTGGTGGCCAAGACGGTGCGTCAGGCGCGACAGCTGACACTGCTCTCGGGAGACGAGCCTACCACATGAAGCGCCAGAAATAGCGCTCGTAGGCCCGGCTCATACGATGGGCGGTCGATGTCCTCACGCCCATGTCCTTCAAGCGACAATAGACGTGCAACGGATTGAAGAAATGCTGCATGAAATTCCGAAAATGTCGCATACGTCCGAAACTCCATCACGTCGGTCCCGCTACCGTGAGGCAGTCGTTCCCCTGACCGACGCATACCAAACCGGGAGATTCCTTACCGCTTTCGTATCCAACACTCAAGCGTCATGATTTATTATTTTTTCGTGTCATTCCATCATGTTACAAAACTGCGATAAAAAATGGCGCGTGGCGGCGCCGAGTTGCGTCTGGCCCGAAACGGCGGCGGAAAATTGTCGGCGTCTGGCCCGGACCCTGCCCGAGGTCGGGCTCTATCTCCTGGAAGGCGCGGCCTGCCTGGCCTACGGGCCGAAGGACCTGCCTCAAAAGACCCACGGCCTGCGCTACCACGCCCACCTGCCCGTGGACCTGCCCTGGGAGGACGGGGGCCAAGCGGCCTTCGCCGTGGTGGCCGGCCTGCTGGCCAAGACGGCCCACCTTGCGCCCTGGGGCTTCGTGCTCCACCCGCCGGCGGACCGGGCCGTCCTGGCCGCCTTCGTGGCGGCCTGGCGCGCGGCCGGCCAGGCCCCGGCCGATCTGCTCCTGGAAAATATCGAGACCGCCTCGCCGGCCGACGGTCCTGGGTCTGGCCCGGGATCTGGGCTGTTCGATCTGCCTGGACCTCGGGACACCTGCTGGCCATGGGCCATGCCCTGCCCGAGGACGAGGCCGCCCTGGCCGCGGCCGTCCGCATGCTCCACGTCTACGCCCCCTACGGCGAGGAAGGCCCGCCGCCGGGCCGCAGCCACGTCCACCGCCCCCTCCAGCAGCTCGCGCCCGAGGGTCGGGACCGGCTTCCTCTGGATGCTCGGCCATCTGGCCCCCGAAACCGTGGTCCTGGAGGTGGTGTTCGCCCCCATGCACCTGGTGGAGAGCCTGGCGGTCTTCGAGGCCCTGGCCGACACGATCGGAGCCGGGTCATGATCCGGCTGCTCCTCGGCGGCACCAAGTCCGGCAAATCGGCCCTGGGCGAGCGGCTCCTGCTGGCCGGGCCGGAGCCCCGCCGGTGCTGGCCACGGGCCGGGCCGAGGATTTCCGCCTTCCGGGAGCGCATCGAGGCCCACAAGCGGGCCCGTCGCCCGGACATCGCCGTCATCGAGGCCGGGGTCGAGGCCATGGACGTCCTGGCCCGGGAAGCGGCCAGCGGGCGGCAACAATTTTGCTCGATAGTCTGGACTTCTGGCTGTTCGTTTGTCATGGCCACGGGAAGTCATGCGGACCCAGCGGAGCTCCTGTCCAGGGGCCTCGCGCCTTATGCCGAGCCCACGGCGCCGGAAGCCATTCTGGTGAGCGCCGAAATCGGCCTGGGCCCCTGCCCGCCGAT